>Ga0316576_10000166_pt1 | contig 26816 bp, 26 predicted proteins | sample S0NA_FD_203075 | JGI IMG/M metagenome (GOLD analysis project Ga0316576, IMG submission 203075) | Rhizosphere microbial communities from salt marsh grasses in Alabama, United States - S0-2_050615r3r5 | ecosystem: Host-associated > Plants > Roots > Rhizosphere | place: USA: Alabama | collected...
ATCCTCTCGGCGAGGATCTCCCGCACCTTGGAGTTCGGGTCGTTGAGGTCGCCGAAGACCATCTCGTCGTTCTCGCAGACCTCGACACAGGCTGGCTGAAGACCGCGGGCGAGCCGCTCTTCGCAGAACGTGCACTTCTCGACCACGCCGCGCATCCGGGTCGGGAACTTCGGAGTGGGGTCGGTGAGCGCCAGCCGCGGGTCCTTCCAGTTGAAGGAGCGCGAGCCGTACGGACAGGCAACCATGCAGTACCGGCAACCGATGCACCGGTGCCAGTCCATCATGACGATCCCGTCGGCCTCCCGCTTCCAGGTCGCCTGGGTCGGACACACGCGGGTGCAGGGCGGGTTGTCACAGTGATTGCACAGCAACAGCGTGCTCTTGCCCTTCAGGTCCTCACGGATGAAGTGGAACTCCTGCGAGTGAAAGGCGGTCTCGAAGTTGTCCGACCAGATCCACTTGATCTCGTTCTTCGGGTCGTCACCGAAATCGGGGACGTTGTGGGCCGTGTGGCAGGCCTCGATGCAGCGTTGGATCAGGGTGTCGTCCTTGGCGAACTTCCGCAGGTCCACAACCATGGCGAGGCGAACGCCGTCGGTCGAGGCACTTTCGTGGTCGGCACCGGCTCCGCTGCTGGCGGTCGCCCGAATGGACGACGTACCGGCGGCTCCGAGCGCGGTGAGTCCGGCCAGCTTCAGGAACTGTCGTCTGCTCCCGTCCATCAGTTGGCCTCCTTCGGTTCCACGTGACAGTCCCAGCAGTAGGGTGAGACCGCCATGTAGGTGTGGCAGGCGTCGCAGAACTCAGTCTTGTTCGAGTGGCAGTCCATGCAGGTTCCTGACAGGCTCATGTCGTAGGTCTTGCCTGTCGTCGTGCTGACGTAGTCTCGTTGACCGCGACGGACCACGGTGTCCCGCCAGCGATCGAGCAGCTCCATGTGATCTGCGCGCATGGTCTCCTTCGCCTCGACGCACTCGGTGGCGCCGTTCGGCGGCGACTTGAGCTCTGGCGCGTCGGGTTCCGCGGCGGTCATCGCATTGAACCAGAGCGGCGAGGTGGCGAGGACGAGGAAGACCACGATCCCGACGATGATCTTGCCGGTGTCATTCATCGGTGGTGTCCTCCGTTTTCTTCAGTGGCTCGCCCCGTAGGTTGAGCTTGCGCTCGGGCTCGCCGTCCATCACCAGGGCGTTCGCCACGAGCTCATGGACCCCGCTGATCTCTACGCCGGGGGCCCAGTACTCGGCCAGCGGCGGCAGGGTTGCACGATCGATGGCGCAGATGCAGCTCATCAGGTTGACGCCGTGAGCATCACGGACGTGCTTGAGCGCGTTGCCTCGGGGCAAACCACCACGAAGCCTCATCTCCATGTTCTCGTCGTTGCCGAGACCGGCACCGCCAGCACAGCAGAAGGTCTGCTCGCGGATGGTGTTCTCCGGCATCTCGAAGAAGTTGTTGCAGACGTGCTTGAGGATGTAGCGCGGCTCCTCGAACAGCCCGAGGGCCCGCGCCGGGTTGCACGAATCGTGGAAGGTCACGCGATAGCGATCATTGCGGCTCGGGTCGAGCTTGATCTTGTTGTTGCGAATGAGGTCGGACGTGAACTCGCAGATGTGAACCATCTTGGTCGATGCAGCGTTGTGGAAGACCGTACCGGTCAAGGGCGACACCGGTTGCTCGAGAAAGTCCGCGGGGCCGTTCATGGTGTCCATGTACTGGTGCATGACCCGCCACATGTGACCGCACTCGCCACCGAGGATCCACTTGACGCCGAGTCGCTTCGCCTCGTGGTAGATCTTGTAGTTGAGCTTCTTGATTGTGTCGTGCGACGTGAAGAGGCCGAAGTTGCCACCTTCGGATGCGTAGGCGGACATGGTGTAGTCCAGCCCGATCTGCTTGAACAGCATCAGGTAGCCGATGAAGGTGTAGGTCCCGGGATCGGCGAAGTAGTCGGCCGACGGGATGATGAACAGAACCTCGGCGCCCTTCTTGTTGATGACCGGATCGACCTTGATGCCGAGGTCGTCCTCGAGCTCTTCGCACAGGAACTCGATGTTGTCTTTGAAGGTGTGAGGCTGGATGCCGAGGTGGTTGCCGGTCCGCTGGCAGTTGGCCACCGGCTCGATCACCCAGTTGATGTTGAGGCCCACCAGCATCATCAGCTCGCGGGCCATCATCGTCACCTCGGCGGTGTCGATGCCGTAGGGGCAGTACACGCTGCAACGGCGGCATTCGGTGCACTGGAAAAAGTAGTAGTACCACTCCTTGAGAACATCGAGGGTGAGCTTGCGACCACCGGCCAGAGAGCCGAGGATCTTGCCGGCAGCGGTGAAATCGTTGCGGTAGATGGAGCGTAACAGCTCCGTCCGCAGGACTGGCATGTTCTTGGGATCGCCCGAGCCGATGAAGAAGTGGCACTTGTCGGCGCAGGCGCCGCAGCGGACACAGGTCTCCATGAACAGCCGCAACGAGCGGTACTTGCCGAGCCGCTCCTTGAAGCCGTCGTGGATGATCTGTTGCCAGTTCTCTGGCAGCTTCCAGTCGTCATCTGTGGGCGACCAGTCGCGCGGGTTGGCGAAGCCCATGTATTGGAGGTTCTTGGCAACACCAGGATAGGACCAGGTCCCGCGCCGCGACTCGAAGTCCACGGAGGGATCCATCCAGCGGGTGCGAGGCGGATCAAGATCGATCTGAATCAACTCTTGGGGTGGTTTCTCCGCCATCGCTCACTCCTTGTCCAGAACGTAGCCGGAGGCGACCAGCTTGTCGTGGAACTCCTCCTCCCACTCGGCGTACGTGTGGCCGATGATGGGCGGGTTCCACGGGTTGACATGGCGCCTGGCGCGGTTGTTGTTGGCCAAGTTGCGGGTCGGCGACAGGAACACCCCAGGAGCGTGCAGCAGCTTGGAGAACGGGAAGTAAATCAGCAGCACGCTGACCAGGAAGACATGGACGAAGTACAGCGGTCCGACACCCGACGGCGCCACCAGCTCGAACGACGCCCAGCCGGCGATCGCCGCCTTGACGTTGACGATGTCGACCTTGTCCAGGTGGCGCATGAGAAAACCGGAGATCGCGATTCCGAGCAGTAGGTAAAGCGCAAAGTAGTCGGCCGGCAACGAGATGTACTTGACCTTCGGATCGAAGAACCGCCGAGCCAACAGATAGGCGAGCGATCCGATGAGCATGAACGAGGTGATGTAGAAAACGGGCAACCCGACCTGGAAGAAGCCGTCCACCGCCTGCAGCAGCTCGACCCATCGGGGCACCGGTTCGACGAAGAACCGGAAGTGGCGCAGCACGACGATGAGCATCGACCAGTGGAAAGCCATGGCGGCGGCCCACAGGTACTTGGTCGTGATGTAGTTGACCTTTTCTTTGTCCGGCAGCAGCTCGACCTTGGTGTTGCGGAACAGCGACCGGAAGAACAGCACCTCGAGTGCCATCCGACCGAGTACGCCCAGCAGTCCGCTGGGGTTGTCGAGCTTCGATTGCTTGATCCAGGGCAGCGACCTCTGCTGACCGGTGGTTGTGGGGATCCGGAACGGGACCGGCGCCCGCGCCCAGCGAATCACCCTGGCGACAAGGCCCACCAGGAAGATCGCGAACGCGACGCCCGGGATCACCGCCCCGAACAGCAACCGCAGACCGTCAGAGGCGACCGCCGTGACGGCGAGCAGTGCCAGAACGGCGACCGCGACAAGGGAAACCAAGGCACTCATCGACTCGTGACCTCCTTCCGAAGACAATCGAATCCGGTCTCATGCCTTTTGCACTGACCGGCCAGATTTTCGTTCCTCGTGACACGTTGCATCCGAGCTTCCCCCGTAGCACGAGATGGGTTCGCCACAGATCAAGCACTTGAAGATGGTCCGCCGGCACGCTGCTCCCGCCACGCGTTGAGGCGCTCCATCACCTTCATCGATCGATTGCGGATCTCGCGAACCCGGATGTCGAACACCTGCTGGCGGCAAGCGTTGTAGACGTCGAAGGCGACTAGCAACAGCTCGTCCACCCGGTCGTCGAGATCGCGTTTCGCGACATCAGAGACATCATCGGTCACCACGTCGCCGAAGAGCTCCTTGAGATCGAGGACGAAGCCCACGGCTTGCGATGGCAGCATGTCCTGCAGGGCTCTGATCCGGACGACGCGGTCGAGAGACGGCGCCAGATCGGCCAGGTTGCAGCCATCGAGCAGACCGTCAACAAGCGGGCTGAGCTCCTCCCGCAACGCGGCGCCGACCGGGTTCGCGAAGGGATCACGCTGCTCCTTGAGGAAGCGCGCCGTCTCGGCCGGATAGCGCCCGACAATCCGCTCGTACCAGCGACTGACGACCACAGAACGCTCATCCTGACTGAGATCGAAGGTCATCGACACCCTCCCGAACCGGTCTCCAGCGTGCAACCGTTGTGCCAGATGCGTGCCCAGCACTCGGGAACGCAAAACACTCATCCTGCGAGACCTGAGCTCGTCTCAACTCAGGACGCGCTACCCCGGGACAGCCAGCGTGTTTCGGAGGCGTAACGAGCCGATCATCGCCGGGCCCGGCCGCGAAAAAAGGCCCCGCCGCCCCGCCTCCCCCTGGAAGCGAGACGGTGGGGCAATCGTTGGCGAGAGCTGTTGTTCAGACGCAGCCGGTCGGCTTGGGAAGGCCGGCAACCTTGCAGGCGCCCTTGGCCGGACCCGACGGGAACAGCTCGTAGATCTCCTTGAGCTGGAAGCCTGTCTGCTTGCAGAGCTTGCGAATCATCGGTGCAACGCCGAACTGCAGGTAGTAGTCACGCAGGTAGTTCACGACCTTCCAGTGGTTCTCCGTCAGCTCGTCAACACCCTCGGTGGTCGCCAACGCCACCGCGACGTCCTCGTTCCACTTGTCCGGCTCCTGCATGAAGCCATCCTCGTCGACGGAGATGGAGACGTTGCCGTGCTCGAAAGTTGCCATTACTCAATCCTCCCTTGTTTTGTCCGGGCCTTCGGTGCCCGTGATTTCCACCAATGTCACGTTGCCGTTTCGTGCCTTTTTCATGTGGGCCTTTTCCATGGCCTTGACGAAGTCCTGCGACGGCGCGTGCCCGAGCTCCATGGCCCGCGCCAAGTGGCGCTCGGCGGCGCCCAGGTTGCCGCGGGCCAGGTGAGCCACCGACGCATGGTAGTGAGCCCCAGCGTGGTTTCGGTCGAGCTCCAGCACCCGCTCGTTGCACTTCAACAGGTTGTCAGGGTCGTTCAGGTACAGGTAGGCTTGACCCAGATTGTAGTGGCCGACCACAAGATCACCGTCGAGCTTCACAGCCGCGAGGTTGGCGTCTCTGCAGCCAGCAAAGTCCCAACGCATGAGGAGGACACCACCCAGGTTGACCCATGCCTCGACCAATGTCGGATCGAGTTCGAGAGCCTTCCGATAGGCCTCCTCAGCGACCTTCACCCGTCCTGAAACGGTGTAGGCGAGCCCCAGGTTGTAATGCGCAGTGGCCGATTCGGGGTTTGATTCGACCGCCTCCAGGCACCGCTCGATTCGGTGCCTCTGGCTCTCACGACTCATCGAATCCTCCAGACACCTCGAGGAGATCGGCGAACGCGCTGCGCTCTACCTCATCCGCGAAGTCGACATGATCTGCAATCCCGCCGCAGACCGGCCCGATCAGCTCGGGGGAAGCCTGGGCGATCCGCGCCAGGCCGCGAATAATCTCCACTCGGAGGCCGTCATCCCACACCATCGACGCTAGCGGCGCTACGAAGGGCCGAACGAGCTCCGGATCGCGAACGCCGATCTCGGCAATCGCAGGAATCCCGTATCGACCGTTGGTGGCGGACTCGTCGTTGAGATCCCACATCAGGCGTCTGAGGAGATCTGCTCCGATCGCCCGATGGCTCGCTGCCGCCACGCCAAGGGCACGGGCGGCTCGTTGCCGCAATACTTCATCCGGATCCCAGAGGCGTCCCAGCAAATACCGAGTCACCCGCGGCTCGCGCGACACGAGGCCGCCGAGTTCCTGCTCGTCTCCGGCCCGGAGCAACTCCATCACTTCACCCTTCAGCCCCATGCCGCCGTCGGTTGCGTGACCTCGGCGGAATGGGTCAATGCGCATGCCAGGAAGCCGGTCGCCCACTCAGGGGTTGCCAAGGCATGCACGTGAAGGTACGACGCCCACACTCGCCCGACCACGATGCCTTCGCGGCCAGACCCGAGACCAACGCCACGTTTGACGTCGGCAACGGCGGACTCTCGGGCGGATCCGGCAACGACCCGCGAGTAATGGAACTCGTGGCCGACGAGCTCAGTTCCGATTCTGTAGAAGGGGTTGTCTCGATCAATGGTCACGACCTCGTAGCCGTGCCCCTGCGGCTTTCGGGTTTGCTCGACAACGAGATCGAGAACCCCCGCCATTGGGTACGAAGAACCGTCAACCCTGAGCTCACGCCCCAAATACATGAGACCGCCACACTCGGCATAGACGGGCATGCCCGCCTCGATGCGTGCACGGACCGACATGGCGAAGGCGCGATTGTCGGCGAGGCGGGCGGCATGGACCTCCGGGAAGCCCCCACCAATGTAGAGACCGTCAACCTCTGGCAGACCGGGATCATCGCTCGGCGAAACCGCGACCAGCCGAGCGCCCGCGGCCTCGAGAGCCTCCAGGTTTTCGGGGTAGTAGAAGCTGAAAGCCTGGTCGGCGAAGTAGCCAATCGCGACCCGTGCGCGACCGGGGCGGAGGTCGGCCACTTCTATCGTGGCCTCAGGCGCGGACGCAGCCAGCACCACGACCCGCTCGAGGTCGACGTGCTCGGAGACCGCAGCCGCAGCCCGGGCGATGGCTTCGTCGCGACGGGGGTGTTCCACCGCCGTGACGAGTCCGAGGTGGCGATCCGGCAACGGGTCGTCTCCCGTAAGACGGGGGACGGCGCCGACAACGGGAACACCCGTGGCCGCTTCGATGGCCTCACGCACAACCCGTTCCTGCCGGGGAGTTGCAACACGGTTGAGAACCACCCCGGCGAGATTCAGATCCGGATCGAGGTGGATCGACCCGAGCACCGCTGCAGCGGCGGTTCGGGTTGTTTTCGTGACATTGACGACCAGCACCACTGGCGCCGCGAGAAGCTTGGCCAGGGTGGCCGTCGAATGGCTGCCGGCGGCATCGACACCGTCGAACAGACCACGGTTGCCCTCCACGAGGAGGAGATCGGCGTCCACTCCGGCCGCCACGGCGCGACCGATCGCGGACGCCGGCATCAGGTATGGATCGAGGTTGCGACACGGACGACCGGTCGCGGCCGCCAGCCAGGCGGCGTCGATGTAGTCCGGGCCCTTCTTGTAGGCCTGAACCACCCGGCCAGTCTCGGAAAACGCCCGACACAGGCCGAGACTCACGAGAGTCTTGCCGCCATCGCCGGACAGCCCGGCGACCACCAGCCGTGGGGTCCGCAGTTGCATGATCCGGTCGCCCGTGTGCTCCCCCACTACTCGCCGATGATGAAGCCGCAGGGGCACTCCTCCCAGCACTTCTTGCACCCGTCGCAGAGCTCGATCTTCTTGATGGTGAAGAAGTGACCGTGGGTTGGAGGGGTGACCTTGGCGAACACGTTGGCCTGGCAGTACATCCAGCAGTTCTCACAGCCGAAGCACTTGCCGCAGCTGAAGCAACGGCTGGACTCGGTCAGGGCGTCCTCGTCGGTCAAGCCCAGATCCACCTCGTCGAAGGGGTGGGCCAGGCGGTCGTCCGGCGACTTGACCTGACGTTGGGTGCGCTCGAGCGGCGGGTACCAGTCGAGCTTGATCTTCTCGCTGCGGATCATCTCACCCTGCTTCGGCTTTGTTAGCTCGGAGCCCTGCAGCTTGGCGTGAATCGCCTCCGCCGCCATCCGCGCTTGGCCGATGGAGGTGGTCGCGATGCCGAGGTTGATGTTGTCGCCGCCGGTCCAGATGCCTTCGACCCCGGTGAAGCCCCAGTCGTCGCCGTTGAGCCAGCCGTCGCCGAGCTCGGACGAGTGTATCGCAGCCAGGTCGGGCTTCTGGCTGACGGCGGTGATCATGGTCTCGACCGCCAGCTCGTAGGTGTCTCCCTCGATGGGAACCGGGCGCCGGCGACCGGAGCTGTCGGGCTCTCCGAGCTCCATCCGCTGCACCACCATCGCCTTCAGAGCACCTTCATCGTCGCGCAGCAGCTCGATGGGCGCCGCCAGATACTCGATCGCAATGCCCTCCTCGAGGGCCTCCTCGATCTCGCGCTCGATGGCTGGCATCTCGGCTCGGGTGCGGCGGTACAGGATGGTGACCTCGGCACCGAGCTTGGAGGCCATGGCGGCAGCGTCGCTGATCACGCGTTTCGACACCCGCGCCGCGTCGATGGCGGTGTCACCGCCGCCGATGACGACGACGTTGCCGCCGATCTCGACCTTCTTGCCGGAGTTGACGTGGTTGAGGAACTCGGTCCCCGTCCACACCCCGGGGCCTTCCTCTCCGGGAATGCCCATGTTTTTGCCCTGGTGGGCGCCGATGGCGACGTAGATCGCGTCGTACTCCTTGCGAATGTCGTCGAAGGAGACGTCCTTGCCGATCTTCGTGTCGCACTTGAGCTCGACACCCAGGTCGACGATGCGCTGGATCTCGGCATCGAGCACCTCGCGCGGCAGCCGGTAGACCGGAATGCCGTATCGGAGCATGCCGCCTGCCTTGGGCAGGCCCTCGAACACCGTCACCTTGTAGCCGCGTCGTACGAGCTGGTAAGCGCAGGAGAGACCGGACGGCCCGGCGCCGACCACCGCGATCTTCTGGTTCTTCGACCCCTCGCCCTCGATGAGCGTCGGCTTGAGACCGTGCTCGATGGCGTAGTCGCCGATGAACCGCTCCACGGAGTTGATCCCGACCGGGCCGTCCTTCTTGCCGCGGTTACACCCGGTCTCGCAGGGGTGGGGGCAGACCCGACCCATCACGGACGGGAAGGGGTTGGTCTCCATCTCGATCCGCCACGCCTGCTCGCAGGCCTCGTCGAGGCTGAGACCGAGCTTCTCGCGCAGCTGGATGACCGTCAGCCAGCCACGGATGTCATTGCCGCTCGGGCAGTTGCCGGTACACGGCGGCAGGCTTTCGACATAGCGGGGCCGCAGCTCGGAAATCTGCGAGCCGCTGCCGGCGCCGCCCCCGGCCAAGCGCGACGCCAACTTGCTCGATGCTGTCTTGTCCTTCTTTTTCAACAGACCCATTGCAACGTCTCCTCACTACAGCCTGATTCTGCGGCCGAGGCTAGGACAGTTTCGACATGTGCAGCTTGAACTTCTCCAGCTCGCCGAGAATCGTGTCGTGCTTCTGCTCGTCGCGGAGCAGGTAGTCGAGCAAGATCTTCGCGATCGGGTCGGTCGACTCTTCTTTGAGCTGCTTCGCAAGCTCGATGGTCTGCCGCTCGAGCTCGTCGTGGGCCTCGAGCTGGCCCCAGACCTCGGCCAGATCCTCGGGGGAGAGCTTGACTGGGGTCTTGGTCATGCTGTCGATGATGAACTGCTGCACCCGGTGGTGCTGGACGGAGTCGTTGCGGATGATCTCCATGATCTGCCGGATCAAGAGGTTGTCGGTCTTCTCCATGATCTGGGCCGTGGTCTCGATGGCATCGCGCTCGATGCCCTGCCACTGCCGGAGAACATCCACCGCCTCGGCGATCCGCTCCGGACCGGTCTTTTTGCCACTCGCCATTGGATCCTCCCGTGCATGAGGAGCAATCGAGGGAGGGGGGAGGGAAACCTCCACCCCTCCCGGATCGCTCGGGTTTTGAGTGAGCGTTCTAGCCTTCGGGCAGCGTGACGTAGCTGCCGCCAGCGTACTTGTACGTCAGGCGGCCGGAGTCGATCAGCTGGCGCAAGGCCTGCTTGCACACCCGCTTGTCGACGTTTTCGCCGAACTGCTCGATCATCTGCTTGGTGACGTCCATCGGCTTGAGATCCCTCTTGCCCTTCATGGACGCAACCAGCTCGTACATGGCGTCGGCCACCTGATCCACCGTCACGTCAGCCATGGTGTCCTCCTCAATGGCGCAGCTGAGCGGTCCTGTTGAAAGACTCTCCAGCATGCTTGAAGTCGTCGATGTGGTACTTGGTGAACTCCTGACCGATGAGCTCGAAGAACTTCGGCCAGCCGATGCGCTCAATCCACTCGCCGATACGCTCGTGCTTGCGCGCGTTGGCGGCGTAGGTCTCGACGATATTCTTGACGGCGCTGACCACCTCCGGCCAGCGCGGCGGGTTGTTGGGCAGGTACGGAACGGCGAGCTTCGAGAACTTCGGCGTGACGCGCGAGTTCGAGACCTTGCCGCCGACCCAGATCGAGATACCGTCGGTCTTGGCGTTGTTGATCTTCACCGCCGGGCAGACCGTGTAGCAGTTGCCGCAGTACATGCACTGCTCTTCGATAATCTCGACCGACTGGGCGCCGTCGACCGTCGCCGGCCGGATGGCGCCCGTCGGGCACGACGCAATCAGGTTCGGGATCTCGCACATCTTGGGCAGGTTGTCGTGCTCGATCACCGGCGCCCGGGTGTGAACGCCGAGGATCGCGATGTCGGAGCAGTGGACCGCTCCGCACATGTTGAGGCAGCAGGCGTAGGCGATCCGGGTCTTCGCCGGCAGGTCCTTCTCGCCGGAGAAGTACGGGAAGAGCTCGTCCATCACCGACTTGACGACGCCCGAGGCGTCCGACGCGGACGAGTGGCAGTGAACCCAACCCTGGGTGTGGACGATGTTGGAGAGCTTGGCGCCGAGGCCGCCGATCGGGAAGCCGTAGTCCTCGACCTCCTTGATCAAGGGCTCGATCTTCGACTCGTCGGTGAGCAGGAACTCGACGTTGTTCCGGCTGGTCCAGCGCAGATGGCCGTCACAGTACTTGTCAGCGATGTCGCAGAACCTACGAATCGACGAGATGGCAAGCAGGCGCGGCGTTGCGGCACGAACCGTAAAGAGCTTGTCGCCGGACTCGGCCACGTGCACCATCACGCCGGGCTTGATGATCTCGTGGTAGTCCCATTTGCCGTAGTTCTTCTTGATGACCTCGGGCAGGAACTGCTCGTAGTGTGGCGGTCCAATATCGGTTCGACGTTCGAATTCAGGCATGAGTTCCTCCCTTCCTACTCGAAGATCTCGTCGTCGAAGAAGATGTACGGGTTCGTCCGCGGGTGCATGACCATCTCGGGAACCGGGTCGAGCCCGATCTCCTCGAGGAAGTTGGACAGGCCGACCCGCTGGATGAACTCGCCCACCCGCTCGCGGTTCTTGCCGTGCTCACCCCAAAGGTCCCAGATGGCCTCAGTGAGTTCCTTGAGATCCTCGTAGTCGGACTCGGGATCCATCTCGAGGAAGGGCAGGAAGACCGACCCCAGCAGGGCGCCGCCGATGATCGGCGCCTTGGCGCCGATCAGGATGGTTGCACCGCGCTCCTTGCCGGGCTTGAGCGCCTTCGGCATCAGGTTGATGCAGTGCATGCACTTGACGCAGTTGGCGTTGTCGATCTCGAGGGTCTTGCCGTCCCACGCCATGCAACTGGTAGGGCACAGGTCGCAGACCTCGGCCTGGACATCAACACCGTTGGCGGCGTACTCCGCGACCCTGGCGTTGTTGACCTGGATGTCGTCCTTCCAGACGCCGATAACCGAGCAGTCCGAGCGGGCGATGGACGCCACGCAGTCGTTCGGACAGCCGGAGAACTTGAACTTGTACTTGTAGGGGAAGAACGGCCGGTGAAGCTCGTCCTGGAAGTTCTGGGTGATGTTGTAGCAGGCGTCGAGGGTGTCGTAGCAGGCCCACTCGCAGCGCGCCGGACCAACGCAGCAGGACGGCGTCCGCATGTTGGAGCCGGAGCCACCAAGGTCGAAGCTCGGCATGTCTTCCTTTTCGCTGCTGAGCTCGGCGAAGAGAGGCTCGAGCGCCTCGGTCTTGCACCCGAGGAAGACGATGTCGCCGGTCGACCCGTGCATGTTGGTCAGACCCGAGCCGTGCTTCTCCCAAACGTCGCAGATGTGGCGCAGCACCTTGGTGGTGTAGAACCACGCCGATGGCTGGTTGATGCGGCAGGTGTGGAACATTTCGACGTTGGGGAAGTCTTCAGGCAGGTCGCAGTAACGACCGATCACACCACCGCCGTAGCCCATCACGCCGACGATGCCGCCGTGCTTCCAGTGGCTGAGGTGCTCCTCGTAGGAGCGTTCGAGGATGCCGAGCACGTCGTTCGACATCGCGTTGTGCCCGGCCTCCTTCTTGATCTCCTTGACGAAGCTCGGCCACGGTCCCTTCTCGAGCTCGTCAAGCAGCGGCGTCTCGTGTTTCTTTACTGTCATGGCCACTCCTTTCCAATGATCAAACTCATCGCTTTTGGTGACGCGAATCCATCGCGAGGGACGGCGATGGGCTTCGGCATCTGCATGCGGTCAATCTCGACTCCTCCTTCACGCCTCACATCATCGACGAGATGTTCGACCAGAACCTGGAGAACACCACCGTCGACAGAAAGTACCCGAGCGGGACATTGACCGCAACGCCGATGGTGAACGCCCAGAAGGGCTTCAGACCGAAGGTCAGAAGATCGGCGAAACGGGTCGACAACCCGATGCACAGGAAGCACAGCACGAAGGCCCACGACCGAAGGGTCTTGATGGGCTCGATGACCGCAACCTCGAGGTTCGATTCGAACCAGTCCGACGCCAACCGCAGCTGCTTGAAGGCGCCAAGCTTGTCGCGGCGATTCGGGTCGTCGGTCGCGATCGCCGCCTTCAGGATCTCGTACTCCTTGAGGGTCATGGGCGTGCCTTGGTTGCGGTAGCTGATGACACTGCGATCGAGATCCACGGCGACCTTCGACGCCATCTCGGGCGGCACGCTGTAGCTTCTGAAATCGGCCTTGTAAGAGATCTTCTCGGCGCTCGTCTTGTAGGTGCCCTCGGAGGGTGCGATCCCGGCCCAGTCGACGGGCACATTCGAGCTGACATAGGTCATGATCATCGAGGCGGCAAAGAACCCGAGCACGAACTTCGGGAAACGGTCCCAGACAATCCCCGCACCCACGGTTTTCTGCGGCGCGTCCTTGCCCTCCCAAAAGACGACCGACACCACCGCGAGGATGAGGCACCAGATGCCGATCCAGATGTCTCGCCCGATGACCTTCATCAGCGTGAAGGTGTTGATCGGGTCGTCCGGGTTCATCGGCAACCCGTCGGCTGCCCGCAACGCTCCCGACTCGATGACGTCGGAAAGCTCGGCAACCACGGCGAAACCAGCAGCGTCGGCGAACTCCGATGTCCCGACCCACGCGCCCGCCTCTCCCGGGGAAATGGGTGTAGGCACCATCCACTTCACAACGACGCTCAGGATCAGGATCATGACGATGGCCCAGAGCGAAACCACCGCGATCGAGATTGCGATGTGGTCCTTGTTGGCCTTGACGGCCCCGCCGACGGCGATCGACGCTGAAACACCACAGACCGCACCGCCGGCGCCGAGCACGGCGCCGAACTGCTTCTCGAGGCCGAACAGCCGTGTGGCCACGAAGTAGATGGTGAGCCAGGTGCCGACCGAGACCAGCGTCGCCTGAACGAAAGCGATCGGACCCGCCGAGACGATGAGGGTCAAGGGCAGCGTGGCGCCGAGCAGCACGATTCCGGTCTTGATGTAGTACTCGGTACGGAGGCTGGTGGCGAACCAATCCGGAAGCCGGATCGCGTTGCCGACCACGAGGCCGACGAGGAGAGCCAGCAGCGGCGCACCCAGGTGCAGGGTGCCCTTGATGAAGCTGTTGGACGAGGCCTCGAAGATCGCCAGCGAGGCCGCGAACAGGATCACGAAGCCTGGAATGAACTGCTTCACCGACCGCTTCATGATCGCCATCGACAACGTGAAGACCACGCCGAAGATGAGGAAGATCGCGAGGTACCCGGCACCGTGTGTGCCGAGGTCGCCGAGGACTCCGCCAATGCTCGACCAGCTCTTCGGCTTGACCGCCCAGGTCGCGATGGTGCCACCGCCGGCGTAGACCGCGATCGCGAGAAGCACGATCCCGAGGCCGAGCCACACGGCCCAGTAGTCCTCGGTGGTCCAGAGCTTGTGATACCCCTTGGTCAATGCCTCGTCCTCCGAGCGCCGTCGGGAGACACCCATACCCGAGTCGAGTCTTGCAACCCGTGTGCCAGTTGGGTCTTACGACGAAACGGACTCAAGTCGCTTAGCGATCTTCACTTGGACCAGGTTCGGCACCCTCCGCCACGGCCTCTCCGACCATGTCCGGTTACAGGATCGTAACAGTCTCGGAGCCCCTCCCTGTCACCGTTTCAAGATCCCCCGCCGGGATGGCTCCGGCCGTCGTGGTCCGGAACCTCGATCTTGAGATCGCGGATCTTCCGGAAGAGGGTGCTCGGGTGGATCCCGAGCAGCTCCGCCGCGGTTCGTCGATTGCCCTCCGTCCGCCGTAGGGCGTCAGCGATGTGAAGCGCCTCCATGGCGCGGAGCGTCGTCGGCGGGCTTCCCTCGAGGGGTGGTCCGAGACCGTTCTTCGTGAGCTCAAGCGGCAGGTGGCTGAGCTCGATGATGCTCGAACGGCACAGCACGAAGGCATGCTCGATGATGTTTTCGAGCTCGCGGGCATTGCCCGGGTAGTCATGGCGCATGAGCACCTCGAGCACCTCGTCGGAGACACCGACCACATCCTTGGCCTGGAGCCGATTGAAATGGCCGATGAAGTGTTCGATCAGAAGCGGGATGTCCTCCCGGCGCTCGCGCAGCGTCGGCAGCTCGAGCCGCATCACGTTGATTCGGTAGAAGAGGTCCTCGCGAAACGACCCGGTCTTGACCAGCTCAGCGAGGTCACGATGCGTCGCAGCGATCACCCGTACGTCCGCATTCACCGGCTCCACCGAGCCGAGCGGCTCGTAGACCTGCTCCTGCAGCACTCTGAGCAGGCGAACCTGCATCGCCGGGGACACATCGCCGATCTCATCGAGAAAGATCGTTCCGCCCTCGGCATGCGCGAAGCGCCCGGGGCGGTCGCGCCGGGCATCGGTGTAGGCACCGGCCTTGACGCCGAAGAGCTCGGCCTCGAGCAGGGTGTCCGGCATGGCGCCGCAGTTGATCGCCACGAAACGGCGCTCTCGTCGCGGCGACATGTTGTGGATCGCTCGTGCGAACAGCTCCTTGCCGGTCCCGCTCGCCCCGTGGATCACAACCGTGCTATCGCTCGCCGCCACCGCCGGCAGGATCCCGAACAGGTCCCGCATCGCGGGGCTGCGGCCGATGATGTCGCCGAGGGAGTACCGAGCCTCGAGCTCCTTGCGCAACTCCTCCACCTGGCTCAGGTCGCGGATGGTCTCGACGCCGCCGACCAAGTGGCCAGCCTCGTCGCGGAGCACAGTGGTCGAGATGCTGATGGGGAGCTTCCGGCCCCTCGCGTCGATCACGTACGCTGCCCGGTTGACCACCGGTTCACCTGTTTCCAGGGTGTGCCGGAGCGGGCAGACACTGTTACAGATGCTGGCCTGAAACACCTCGCAACAGCGGCGGCCGATTGCTTTCCCCCTCGGAATGCCGGTGATCCGTTCGGCGGCCCGGTTGAAGTAGGCGATCCGCCAGTCCCGATCGACGGTGAACACGCCCTCGGCGACGCTGTCGAGGATGATTCGCCCGATTCCGGGCTCGTTGGCGTGCACCATTCGACTCCCTTCCACCCAAGCTAGCTTCGAATCACGCGTTGTCAAGACGAGGCTCCTCGTGAATCAATGTGCAATACTGATGCATGGACGCAACGATGGCTGGACCTCCTGTCGAAGAAGGGCGCAAACGAACAACCGGCAACCAACCCGGTCCAGATAGAAGCGCCATCTCGATGGCGCCGGAGATCGCCGTCGCGCCGAAGCAAACGCCGCGAAAACGTCGGAGGCGTGCACCTGTGTTTGCCGCCGGAGCTGCGGTGTCGGCCGTCATCACAGCCCTTGTCGCGCCCTACTTGGGGCCGATCCTTCTCGGCTCCCTGGTGTTCGTTTCCATGCTCGCGGCGGGCTGGTTCGCGTTCGGACCGAGGCCGTTTAGCAATGGTTCTCAGAACAGGAACGTCCAGGTCTTGAGAGATGAGCTCGACGCCTCTCGCCGCCGCTACGAACGCCTTTTCTCGGCGGTGCCGTGCTTCATCTGCGTGCTCGATCGTGATCACAACATCGTCCAGGCCAACGATCTGTACCGTCGCGAGTTCGGCGCAACCGACCATTCGCTGTGCTTCGAGGTCTGCAAACGTCGCACCTCGAAGTGCCCGAACTGCATCGTGGATGCAACCTTCGCGGCCGGCTTCGGTCAGTCCGCCGAAGAGATCCTGGTGACGAACGATGGACGGAGCATCAACGTCGTCGTCCACACCCGTCCGATCATGGATGAACGCGGGGACATCATCGCGGTGATGGAGGTCTTCACCGACGTCACAGAGGTCAAACAGCTGCAACGACAGCTCGCCCTGACGGGCAGGGCTGTCGCCGGCGCCGCACACCGTGTCAAGAACATCCTCATGGGTCTCGAAGGCGGTATCTTCATTGTCAACGACGGCCTCGATCGGGACAGCCGCGAGACCATCGACGAGGGTTGGGAGATGGTGGAGCGAAACGTCCACCGGATCACAGCGATCATCAAGGACTTGCTGTTCACCGCCAAGGAACGAGAGCCGAAGTTCGAACGTGACGTGTGTCCCGAAGAGATCGTGCTCGAGGTTCGCGACCTCTACGCCAGACGGATGGAAGGAGAGCAGGTCGAGGTCGTCGCCGAGGTCTCGTCCGAGCATCACCGCGGGATCTTCGACCCCGACGCCATCCACAATCTGCTGTGCAACCTCGTCGGCAACGCCATCGACGCCTGCCGCTTCGATCCGTCCGAGCACAAACAAGCGTACAGAGTCGTCCTCCGCTGCCGGCAGAACGGCAACGGCGACACGGTCTTCGAGGTCGAGGACAACGGGGAGGGCATCCCCGAGGACCTGACCAGAAAGGTCTTCCACGAGTTCTTCTCGTCCAAGGGAACCGAGGGGACCGGCATCGGGCTGCTGGTCGTCCAGAAGGTGGCGGAGGAGCACGGGGGAACGGTTTCCTTTTCGTCGCATCCCGGCGAGGGCACGCTGTTCACCGTCACCATCCCGGCGCAACGACCGCCCCCTGCGTTCCACCCGGGCGACAGCAGCGCCGGCGGCCTCCGCGTCCAAAGCTGACCTCCGGGCCCGACGCGAGACCATACGCCCCTTCGAGCGGGATCCCGACAGCCCAGCCGCTTGCGAGCCGCCTCGGCATCCAGCAGCTGCGACTCAGGCCCTCCCGATGAGCTCCTGCACCTTGCTCAGGAACGGCTCCCGGTCGATAGGTTTCTCCACCACTGCTTCAGGCGCTCGAAGCTCACCCAGGTTCCCGAAGAAATCGTCCGACCTTGTGAGACCGGTAAGAACGATGATCGGAATGCCCGAGGTCTTGTCGGAGGTCCGCAGGCCGCGGTACGCCTTGACTCCCGACTTCTTCGGCATCAGCACGTCGAGCGTGATGAGATCAGGCTTGTGGGCCTCGGCGAGCCACACTCCCTCGTCGCCGTCCGCAGCCGACTCGGTCTCGTATCCCGCCTTCCGGAAGAGTGCCTCCAGATAGACCCGCATGTCCTTCTCGTCGTCGATGATGAGAATCTTCTTCGGCATCTCGTCAACCTCCTGGTCTACCGCCTAGTTCTCGCACGGGTATGCGCCGAGGGCGGCCCTAGCTTCCGGAGTGCCGATTCGACCGAGCACGTCGCGGATCGGCTGCCGCAGGCTCTCATTATCGAGGGATCGAATAATGCAGTCCACCAGATCGGGGTCCTGCAGAACCGCGAGCTCGTTGGCGGCGCACTCCACGAGCTTCGGGTTCTTACTTCCGAGGGCCGAGCAGAGGTACTCGACCGCCAAACCACCGGTCTCGCCGCCCTTGCGGGCGATGGTCCCGAGCGCCTTGAGAGCCTTCTCGCTCCGCTTGAACCTCCCGATGGCGCGAACCCCGCGCAGACCTCCGCCGTACGCATCGACGAACGCTGCAACTGCCTCCTCGCTCTTGCGCTCGGGCTCGGTCTCTGCCGCCTTGGCCGCGTCCTCCAGGAATGACTCGTCGGCGTAGTACTCCACGGCCATGCGTCGAACCGCCGGGCTGTACGCAGGGTCCTCGGCGATCGACTCGATGATCCGGCGATCGGTGATCCGCGAAAAGCACATACCGATCAGCTCCAGGTTCTCGGGCGACCGCATCAGGTCGGCTAGAACCCGCTGCGAAAATACCCGCTCGACCGCCACCAGTCGTGCGTCGAGGGACTCGGCATCGCGGGCGATGCGCTCCAGATGGACGTCATCGTGCAGCCGCAGGACCGCCGTCATCCGGACCCGTGGCGAGTCGTCCGAGCATGCGATCTGAACCAGGGTCTCCGGATCGTCGAGCTTCTCGACCGCCGCCATCCGAACCTTGGGGTTCGAGTGCTCGTGGTCCTTCTTCTCGAGAAACCGCTTCGAGCCCTTCCGCTTTTCGATAATGGTCATTACAGCCCTCCTTTCAGCAAGGGCGTTGCCGTTCACCCGATGGTCGGAAACCGTGGTAGCACGGCGCGGCTACCGGGTGTTGTCGGTTCGGCGAGGTTTCACGCACCGGCTTCTCCCACGGCACGCTCGACCGTCGCCACGAACTCGTCCGGGTCGATTGGTTTGTCGAAGACCGCGAACGGCTTGCTAACCGCCAAGTGCCGACCCGCGATCCCGCTGACGACGATGATCGGAATCTCGTTCAACGAGTCCTGCTTGAGCAGATGCCTGTAAAAGTCAGTCCCGGTCTGCTCGGGCATCTGCAGGTCGAGCACGATCAGGTCCGGCTTCTCCTGCTCTGCGACGGCAAGGGCCTTTCGGCCATCCTCCGCGGTCACAACTCGGTAGCCGCTCCTCTCGAGAACCTTGCTCAGGAACATCCGGACATCTGGTTCGTCGTCGACAACCAGGATCAACTGACTCATCGTGGCCTCCGTTCTTGCGACATGTGCTGACTCCGAGACTAGTGTCGGCGCTCGCGTTCGGTCAAGAAACGCCAGAACGGAATGTAGCTGACCAGCAGCAACCCGGCTACCACGTACGCGATTCCCTTGGTGTGGGTCAAGAAGTCGAACAGCGTATGCATCACTCCTCCTCAGTGGACGCCTTTCCAGTCCGGGTGTTCGTACATAACCGGCATCCGATTCGCGATCCAACGGAACGCCACGACCGCGAAGGTGATGAAGGCCACCGTCACCCAGATCTCCATCCAGCTCGGGACGTAGATCTCGGTGGTGGCCCGGTTCCAGTTGTAGGCGACAAAGGTGATGTTGAATCGATTCAACATGATGCCGATAACCGTGATGACCGCCGCTACCCGCACGAGGGTCAACCGCCGCTCCCGATAGCCGACGGCGAACAGCAGGCACGGCAGGAGCACGAAGCCGAGCAGCTCAACCAGGAACCAGGCCCCCCAACCGGTGCCGAGGAGGTGCCACTCGTCCTCGATGGCGAGGCCGACGCACTTGATGGCGAGGTACACAGCGAGGGTCACGGCTGCGGCTTTGGCGAGACCGAAGTTGATGGACTCGAAGCGTTCGGCGCTGATCTCGACCTGATGGTGGAAGGCCCGGTGCGAGATCATCCCCTCGACAATCACCATGGCGAGACCGGCCGCCACCGCCGACACGAAGAAGTGCACCGGAATGTGCGATGAGTACCACAGGGGATGGAGCCTGGTCGGCGCCACCATGTACATGGCGCCCAGGGTGGACTGGTGCATGGTCGACAGGATCAGGCCGAGGATGGTGAGCGCGATGGTCATGCTGCCAACGAGCTTGCGCCACCACTTCAGGCCGAGCCACTCGAAGACCGGCGGTGTGGACTCGATGAACAGCACCGTGAGGTAGAGGGCGACGCACAGCGCGACCTCGAACAACGGCGAGGTCGGGCCGGCCGACTTGATGAACGGGAAGGGCAGGCGCCACGGCCGACCGAGGTCGGCGAGCAGGCCGAGCACGACCAGGAAGTAGCCCAGGAACCCGGTCAGCAGTGCGGGACGAACGATCGGCTTGTACTCCTTCATCCCGAACAGGTAGACCGCGCTTGAAGTAACGAATCCGCCTGCCGCGAGGGCGACCCCGCTCATCACGTCGAAGCCGATCCACAGGCCCCAGGGGTAGGTGTGGCTGAGGTTCGTGGTCGCCGCCAGGCCGTGGGTGAAGCGGAGCCCGAGAATCGCCGCACCTCCGAGGAGAATGACGGTGGTGATGATGTTGAAGGGGGTGAAGATCCCGCCCTTACCGGGGGCCTCGGGCGGGGTGGCATCCATGGCGACCTCACTCATGACTCACCCCCTTTCTCGGCATCGGCCAGCGCCTTCTTGACGGCTGCGTCGATGGCCCGTTGTTTGTCCTTGGCGGCACGGTCGGCCGCTGCCGCCAGCTTCTGCTGGGTTGCCTCGTCGGCCTCGGCGAGGGCCTTGGTCACGGCCTCCTCGCGCTCCGCTGCCGCAACCGCCTCATGACGTTTGCTGAAGGCGTACATGCCGAGGAGGAGGCCCGGGTAGATGGTGATCACCAGCGGCACCACACCCAGGTAGGAGGTCGCGATCGCCGGCAGCGGCTCGGTGGTCAGACCTTCGTCCAGACCGAGCTCGCGGAAGGGTACCCCCGACAGCACCAGCCAGCTAGTGCCGCCGAACTCGTGCTCGCCGAAGATGTGATCGATGTAGCGGTCGGGAAACTTGCGGATCCGCTCGCGCGCGACCCGGATCAGGTCCTCCCGCCTGCCGAAGGTGATCGCGCCCATCGGACAGGCCTCGGCGCAACCGGGCAGCTTGCCTTCTTTGATCCGGTCGTAGCACATGGTGCAGCGCATGACCTTGGGCGTCAGCGGGTTGTCGTACTCATAGGCGAGAGCGTAGTAGGGACACGCCATGACGCAATAGCGGCATCCCATGCACAGCTCGGCGTGGTAAAGGACCGGACCCTCGGGAGTCTTTTCGAAGGCGTGGCAGGGGCACACGGTGGCGCAGCAAGGCTCGTTGCAGTGCATGCACTGGAGCTTGCGATAGACCGCCCCGTGGTCGTCGCCGCCCTCAACATAACGGTTGACGACGGTCAGGGAGGTGTCGGTGCTTCGGCGGATCGAGTCGAAGACCGTGGGGTCGTCCAGGGGCTCGGTCACGGGGGGCAAACCGTTGACCTCCTTGCAGGCAGCCTCGCAGGATCGACAACCGACGCACAGGGTGGTGTCGTGGAGCAGGCCGTAGCGCCCGGGATACCCCTCGAAGTGCTTGACGGTCCCGGCGTCCGCCGTGGCGGCTGCGGCCGCGGCCCCGAGGGCACCGCCGATGAAGCCTCGACGCGTCACGGTCATGATGTTCCCTCCTTGGCGGCATGGCAGTCGGTACAGCCGGCCTTGATGCCGAGTCGTTGGTGGCAGGTGAGGCATTGCCGATGGTAGGCGACCTTCAGGGATGGCGCGTCGCTGGTCGGCGCGGCCGCGTCGCCATGGCACGCGGCACAGCGCGGCGGGCGCTCGCCGACCGGGCTGTGGTGGTGGCAGCCGGCGCACATGGCCCCGGTCGAAACGTGGAAACGGCTCGCCAGGACGTTACGGCGAATGCCGTCGTCGAACCGGCGAACGATCTTGAGGTGCGGGATGGTCGACGCCTGGTACTGATCGGCGAGGACATCGATCGTCACGGTTTCCGGCAGGTCGTCGGAAGGCTCCGGTAGAGGCGCGAGCTCGACCGGCGGCCGAGGCTTTGCGGCGGCGAGCGCCGACCCCTCGGCGGGGGGCCGCGGGCCATCGTGGCACACCGTGCAGCCGATGTCCCGAGCCTCGGCGACGGTGGTATCGCGGTGGCAACCGGCGCAGTCTCCGAGCTCGGCGGTCCGCTGGTGGCAGCCGTCGCAGCTCAGGGGTGAGCTTCGATCGTGGTGGGCCTCTTCGAGGTTCACCCCTCCTCCGTCCGGAGCCGGTCGCAGACCGTGGCAGTCAGCGCAGGCTTGGAGGCGACGGTGGTGACAGGTCGAGCACGAGGCGGCGATGCGCTCGTGCCGAACGTGGTCGAAGACCACCAATGGCAGGACCGCACCGGGGGCCTTGACCCAACCAACGTCGGGCTGGCCGCGCTTGAGCCGCGGCACCTCTGCGAGCTGCTCGATGGCGGCGACGACAGCCGGGTCGTGGCAACCCTCACAGGCGACCGGGCCGGCCTTGGCGCCGGTGCCGGCGCGTTCGAGGTGGCAGGCCACGCATTCCTGGTGGACGGCATCGCGCAGTGACGGAGTCGCCTTCACCGCAACCGTTCCGTGGCACGCGCGGCACGCCTCCTCGGTGTTCTCGCGATAAACGAGCTTCTCAGTCGCCTCGTCCCAGACGTGGTGGCAGGCGCCACAGTTGTCCGGGTAGGCCTGGGCGTGGCGGGCATGGAGCGAGAGATCGAAGGTGAGTGGGACGCGAGCCGGGATCGGGGCAGGATTCCGTACGTGGCACGCCCCGCAGGTCAGCGGCCCGGAGGATTGTTTCCCCTCGTCACGGCGTCGCTGGTGACAACCGATACAGGCGTCGTGGTACGCCTCGACGAGCGCGCCGCGGTCATCAATGGCCGAAACCGCCGCGAGGCCAGGGTGGAGACCCGCGTCGTCGAGCAGGTGACAGGTCGTGCAGCCCTCGGCCTGGAGGGCTGCAGTGTGGCGCGCGTGATCGAACTCGACGGCGGGACGCTGCTGCTCGCCGGCTGACGCGGGCCAGCTGACGGTCACAAGCGACGGCCCGTCGGTCGCGGCCGCCGGCTCGTCGGCGGCAACCTCCGAGGTGGGCGCTCCAGCGACCATGAGCAGGGCGAGAACCGAAAACAGGATCGTGTGTCTGGTCATGGCTGTCCAACCCCTCATGCTTCTGGCATCTCGATGGTCTTGACCAGCAGCTCGCTGATGAACGAAACGTGGCAGCCCAGCTTGTAGAAACCGATGATGTCCTCGATCCCGGAGTGGCAGTTGTGGCAAGGCGTGATGACCAGATGGGCGCCGGTGTCGTGGATTTGATCGGCCTTGATTCGGTTGCTCTTCATCCGCGATCGCTTCCACGGCGGACCGCAGTTGATGAGGCCCCCACCGGCCTGACAACAGTAGTTGTGCTCGTAGCGGGGCTCCATGTCGCGGAAGTCCTCGCAGATTGCATTGATGACGTAGCGCAACTTGTCGTGGAGACCGCGGCCGCGGACGATGTTGCAGGGATCCTGGACCGTGACCGGCTCCTCGATCTTTCGGGCAATCTTGATGCGACCGCTCTTGATGAGCTCGTAGTAGTACTCGACGGCATGGACCATCGGGATCGGCGGCTTGGGCCAGCCGAGCCAGCGCGGGCCGTCATAAACCGCACCTCGGTAGGCGTGACCGCACTCGCCCATGACCACCCGCTTGACCTTGAGCTGGCTCGCCCGGTCCCAGTGCAGACGCTCGACCCGTCCCATGGTCTCGAAATCTCCGGAGTACATGGCCATATTCGAGTTGTCCCAGCCGTCCGTGGATGGCATTGTCCAGTCGGCGCCGGCGACCTTGAAAATGATCGCCATGTTCGCGATGAGCTGGGCGAGGATCTTGGGCTCGGGTCCGATCACCGAGTACATGATCTCGGCCCCCTCCTTGTCGAGGGGAATCCTGGTCCCGGCAAGCTCGGCGCGCGCGTCCTCTTCCTGCCACATCAGGGTGTCGATCCAGTCGTCCTGCTGGACCCACATCTGGTTCATGGTCGCGGCGTGACTGTTGGTTGTGTCCTGAAGGTACTGAGGCACAACCCCAAGAAGGTTCAGGATCCGCCGAACCGTCATGATCATGTACGAGATGTCGATGCCAAAGGGGCAGTACATGCTACAGCGGCGGCAGGCGCCGCACTCGAGGAAGGCGATGCGCGCTGCGTTGTGCAAGAACTCCCCGTCGACCTTACCCTTGCGCTTGACCATCTCCCACAGGGTGTCCTTGACCTTGGCCACCGGGGCGAAGTCGGGGTCCCTGTCGCGTGAGATGTAACTCTGGCACGACTCGGCGCAGAGACCACAATGGACGCAGGTTTCGAGGTAGACCTGGAGGCGCGCCGCAGATTCCTGGGTGAGCACCCGGTTGATGGTCTGCTCGATGCGCTCCGGCGTCAGCTTGGCGATGTTGTCGTCAACCCCGGGGTCGATGACCTTCATGTCTTCGAGATCAGCCATGGTGTTTGTCCCCCGTCGCACGCAGCGGAAAGTGTCCTCGTGTCATCACCAGTCCCTCGAATGACGTACCGCACCGAACTCGCTGCCCATGAAGGCCCGGGTGAAGGCGAACCAGAGCATGTGGACGAGCCGGGTCCAAGGAATGGCGAGCAACCACAGGGCGCCTGTCAGGGCGTGAATCACAATTATGGTCTGGTACGGCAACCACTGCTTGTGGGCGATGTAGCCGGTGAGGAAGGGCGCCACGACCAGAATCGCAATGAGAAAATCCGAGAGATAGCTGACGTTCCGCACCTCCGGGCAAACCAGGCGACGCACGATGAAAAAGAGCCCACCGAAGATGACGATGAGCGTCATGACGTCGGCAGCGCCCTCTGGCAGGCTCCACCAGCTGACACCCCAGGCTTGCTGCCAGAGCACGATGTGACCCATGAGGAAAAGGGGCGTGAGGAGCAAGCAGACGTGGAACGCGAAGGAGAAGAGTGTGAAAAAGGGGCGTTTGCGCGTGCTCGCTCCCCCGAACGGAATCACCCAGTGGACCAGCGACCTGCCGCCGAACTTGGCGCTCAGGGTCGGGATCACCACCCGCTCCTTCTTGGCCAGCTGGGCCATCGCCACGAATCGATAGAGCAGACCGCCAAAGAAACCGATGAAGGCGATCCAGACCAGAGGGCCGCTCACGAACTGGTACATGCTTCCTCCCCCGGTCATCGGGAAAACCCGCCGGCGACGTCGACCACGTGGCGCACGAAGGAATCCCCTTCAGCAGCCCGGATCAGCATTTTCGATCCGTCCGCGCTGAACAAGGGATTCCAGACCATGTCGAACCACGGGCTCCACGGGCGGCCGTCGACGGCGATCGCGAAACGCCCGTCCCGCTCGACCTTGGCGGCCACCCGCGACCCGTCAGGGCTGAACACGGGGTCCCAGACCATGTCGAAGGTCTCCGGCCACGGCCGGTCGTCAACGGCGATCCCCCACCGCCCCTGATTACGAACCGCGACCGCAACGCGGTCGCTGCCAGGGGCGAAAATCGGCGCCAAAACCATGTCGTCGAAGGAGGACCGCCATGGGCGATCGTCGACAACCACGGTCCAACGGCCGAAGCTCTGGGCCGCGACCGCGGCGATTCGCTCGCCATTCGGGCTCACGCGTTGGTTCCACAGCTGCATGAAACGACTGGTCCATGCCGGCTCGCCGTTCTCGGCGATGGTCCAGGAACCGGCTATCCGGACCGGTGCTATGAGACGGTCGCTGCCGTTACGGTAGGCAGGTTCCCAGATGCAGCCGAAGCGACGGTCCCACATCGACCCGTTCTCCGCCAGCGTGTACTCGCAGATGTCGAGGCGGACCTCTGCGGCGACACGGCTGCCATCGTTGCTGAAGGTCGCCCCGTAGGCGTTGATGAAGTTCCGGGGCCACGGCACACCGTCGACCGCGAGACTCCAGGTCCCCTCCATGAAACCGAAGATGTCGGCCTCGGCGAGGGGCACGGTCTGGACGACCGCTGCCACGTGCTTGCCGTCAGCGCTGACCGCGAGCCCCCGGGACGACTGGAAGCGTTGCTCCCAGGGTTCGCCGTTGACTGCAACCGTATACTCCATGTTGTCCTTGATCTGGACCGCGATCACGGACCCGTCACGGTTGAACAGGGGATTCCAGGCGAACTCCCACCGGTTCTCCCATGGCTCACCCTCGACGGCAAGGGTCCACTCGTCGTCAATCCGGACGAGCGCGGTCAGGCGCCCGTCAGGGGTGAAGGCGAGGTGCCAAGCCTTTTCGAACTCACCTTCCCAGCGCCCGTCGTTGATCGCGACCGAGAAGGTGTCCGGGGCGGTGAGAACCGGAGCGGCGATCCGCTCGCCGTCGGGGCTCACCGACCACTCGTGAACCTCGTCGAAGCGGTCGCGGATCGCGCCGAGGCTGCAAATGGAGCGTTTCCCCGTGCTCCAGTCCCACGTCTCGCTGTTGGCCATGGAACGGCTCCCTTCGTTGCCGGATGCGGCTCATGCACACGCACCCGTCCTCTGCTCGGCAACCCTACAGCAACCCCCATGCCACGACCGGGGTCGGTCGCGGTGGCGTTGCCTAACATGTTTCTCTGGAGTAGGATGATGCGTCTTGATCAGGTTCCGGACGCGGCTTGATCATTGCACATTGCAATCTTCGCGGGCCCCAGACATATGCAAATTGCAATGTTTGCGGGCATTACCACGATTGCCGTTTGCGCGACTCCGCCACAAAGGCAAAGCCGTCAGCCATCGACAGCCGGCAAACTGGCTTGCAAGAGTCTGAGAATCAATAGCTTGAATCGGCAACTTCCGTACGGGGACCGCCGTTAGCCGGGCGTTCAAAATGAAGCGTCATCGCGTGACGACACGTCCGGCGACAATTGAGGGGTCCCTCGGCACCGACCGGCGGGTCCGCGCCCCAACCGATCGCTAGGAGCTTGTGGCGTGAAGGTGGCGGATGGATCCCGGAGAGCCGTGAAGTGCCATTTGAGGCGCGATTTCGGAGCAGTACTCAGAGTACGGGCCGAAAATGCAACGAAAAAGGGCCTTCACGGAACCCGAAAG
>Ga0316576_10000167_pt1 | contig 26731 bp, 23 predicted proteins | sample S0NA_FD_203075 | JGI IMG/M metagenome (GOLD analysis project Ga0316576, IMG submission 203075) | Rhizosphere microbial communities from salt marsh grasses in Alabama, United States - S0-2_050615r3r5 | ecosystem: Host-associated > Plants > Roots > Rhizosphere | place: USA: Alabama | collected...
TAAGCCGGGCCTCGGGACCCAACCCGAGGTCTACTACATCATCGACGACCCGAGGACGCTTCAAGAGGTTGCGCCGGCGGCCGTTGTCGAGGTGACGGAGGAGGGCGGCCATGCTTGAGAAGGCGCTCATCGGCAACCGCACGTACTGGACGTGGATCTTCATCCTCCTGGTGGTCATCGGCGCCGGGGCCGCGTGCTGGTTCTGGCAGCTTCGGTCCGGCCTGACCATCACGGGCCTGAGCCGTGACGTGGTCTGGGGCTTCTACATCGCCCAGTTTACCTTCCTGGTCGGCGTCGCGGCGTCGGCAGTCATGGTCGTGCTTCCGTACTACCTGCACAACTACAAGGCGTTCGGCAAGATGACCATCCTCGGCGAGTTTCTCGCCATCGCTGCGGTCATCATGTGCATGACCTTCATCTTCGTCGACATGGGCCGGCCCGATCGGATCCTCAACGTCTTCCTCTACCCAACTCCCCACTCGATGATGTTCTGGGACACCGTCGCCCTAGGCGGCTACCTGGTGCTCAACATCCTCATCAGTCGGGTCTCATTAAGCTGCGAGCGCCGCGGTGAGCCACCGCCAAAGTGGATCAAGCCGATCATCATTCTGTCAATCCCGTGGGCGGTCAGCATCCACACCGTGACGGCCTTCCTGTACGCAGGCCTCGCCGCTCGTCCGTTCTGGCTGACAGCAATCCTGGCGCCGCGATTCCTCGCGTCGGCCTTCGCTGCCGGTCCGGCCCTGCTCATTCTGCTGGCCTTCGTGGTGCGCAGACTGACCAACTTCGATCCCGGCAAGGAAGCCATCAACAAGCTCGCCGAGATCGTGACCTATGCCATGATCCTCAACGTCTTCTTTGTTGCCATGGAGCTGTTCACCGCCCTCTACAGCGACATTCCCGAGCACGTCAGCCACTTCCAGTACCTGTTCACGGGCCTCGATGGGAACACGACCTTGGCGCCGTGGATGTGGCTGTCGGTTCTCCTGGCCGTGGTTTCCCTGGTGATCCTCATCAACCCGTCGACCCGCCGCAGCGAGACCACCCTGATTGTCGGCTGTGTCGCAGTTTTCGGCTCGCTGTGGATCGACAAGGGCCTTGGTATGGTGATCGCGGGCTTCGTGCCGTCGCCGCTCGGCAAGGTCGTCCACTATGCGCCGACCGCGCCCGAGCTCACGATCAGCCTCGCGATTTACGCGGGCGGTCTGCTCATCGTGACCGGCCTTTACAAGATCGCTCTTGAAGTAAGAGGCCAGATGAAGGTTTAAAGGGCCGGTCTTCGTGATCCATCGTCAATCTGCTCCCGGCGCCCGCGGCCGGGAGCGTTTGTCTGTTCTGGAGGCATCATGAATGAACGAAGCCGGAAGATCGTCGTCGTCGGCGCCTCCGCCGCCGGTCTCCGCTGTGCCTGTCGGGTTCGCCGGTTACAGCCGGACTGGACCGTGACCGTTGTCGAGGCCAACGACGTCTTCTCGTACGGCGCTTGCGGGATGCCCTACGTCCTGTCGGGCGACATCGAGGAGCTCGCTGCCTTGCGGCGGACGCCGTATGGCGCGGATCGGGATGTCGACTACTTCGGGTCTTCAAAGGGCGTCCAGGTGCTGGCGCCGTGGCGAGCTTCCGCCGTCGATCTGGAGGCGAGATCGTTGACGGTCGAGGGGGCGACCGGCGAGCGCCTGCTCGACTGGGATGAGCTCGTGCTCGCGACCGGCGCTGCGCCGCGAAGGCTGCCCGGTCAGCCCGATCACGAACGGATTCGGGCCTTTCACGTGTGGAACGACGTCAAGCCGCTCAAGCTCGGACTCATGCGCGGCGAAATCGGGTCGGTGGCGGTGGTGGGCGCCGGTCTCGTGGGCTGCGAGGTGGCCGAGGCCTTCGCCTCCCTGTGGGGCGCCGAGGTCACACTGATCGAGGCCGCCGCAACGCCCCTGCCGGAGCTCCTCGATCCCGAGCTCGGAGAGGTCGTGGCACGGCATCTCGAGTCCCAGAGCATCGATCTTGTGATGCACTCGCCGGTGGAGCTATTCGAGCCCGACGACGACGGCGTGACGATTCACGCCGGTGGCCGCACGGTGCGCGTAGACGTCGCTGTTGTTGCTGTGGGCGTACGTCCCCGCGTCGATTTGGCGCGGAACGCAGGTGTCGCTCTCGGTCCTTCGCGTGCGATCCGCGTCGACGAGCGGCTCGCGACGTCAGTGCCCCACATCTGGGCGGCCGGCGATTGCGTGGAGGTCCGCCACGTGGTCACCGGCGGCCCCGCCTTCCTGCCTCTCGGTTCCCTCGCGAATCGCCAGGGACGAGCTCTCGGCACGGTCATTGCCGGAGGCAGCGACTCTTTCGGGGCGGTGGCCGGCGCAGCTGCGGTCAAGGTCTTCGATCTCAACGCGGCCGCGGTGGGGTGTACGGCGGCCCGTCTCGGTGCGGACGGATCCGGGGTTCGCTCGGTCTGGATCAGCGCCGAGGACCGAGCCCACTACTGGCCCGAGGCGAAGCTCATACTCCTCGGCATGGTCTACGACCCGGCGGACAGACGAGTCCTCGGGGTCCAGGGCGTTGGTGAGGGTGGCGAGGTGGCGAAGCGGATCGATGTCGCGGCCCAGCTTCTTCTTCGACGCGCCACAGTCGACGACTTCGTTCATCTCGAGCACGCCTACGCGCCGCCGTTTGCCCCGGCACTCGACCCCCTGGCGGTGCTCGCGTGCGCGGCCCAGAATCAGCTTGCCGGCGTCGAGTCGGTGGCGCCGTTGACCGACCTGACAACCACGACGGTGCTCGACGTTCGTACCGACGAGGAACGCGACGAGCGGCCGCTAGCAGCGGGCCGTGTCGTGGCCATCGAGTTCGGAAAGCTCCGCGATCGGGCTGCCGAGATCCCGGACGGGCCACTGGTGGTCACCTGCGCTCATGGCACGCGCTCGGCGGAGGTTGTGCGATGGCTTGCCGGTCGCGGCGTTCAGGCTCGGTATCTCGGTGGCGGGATGAGCTGGCGGGTCCGGGCGAAATAGCCCGGACTGTTCACCGAACCTCTGTTGCGATCGGCGATGCACCGCACCCAGCGGTGTTTTGTTCACCTCGGCGTGCTCAACGTATGTGGTACCCCGCACAAGAAAACCCGTAGGTCGACGCCAAGATTGCCGAAAGATGACGTTTCTGGACGGGGACGGCCTGGTGGATCATCCGGGCGAGGTCCCTCCGTGACGTTCACGGCGCCCGGATTCACATCGCGGAGGCGTTTCCGGATCTCGGGTTTCGCTCGGGTCCGCGTCGAAGCACGGCCGCAAGGCTCAGCATCACCAGCACCTGGACTAACAGCAGGACCGCGGCAAATGCCAGGAAGTCCGGCCGGTGGAGACCGGTCAGCGCGACCAGCGCCGCGAGACCGAGGTTGCGACAGGGGAACTCGATGAGGTAGGTCAATCGGTCAGCGGACGGTCGGCCGGTAGCCCAGGCAAGGGCCAGGCCGGCAATCATAGCGAGGACGGTGAACAGAACCGCCGCCACCAGCAGAACGGGAAAGTCGGTCACGAGGGCGCTCCACTGGTCGACGACCACGAAGGCGACAAGTGACACCAACGCGACGAGGCTGCAGCGACGCAGCAGCAGATCGCGTCTGAGGACTGCCGATGGTCGCCAGCCCCGCATCAGCATCCCGACAACGATGGGCAGGACCCCGAGCAGGAGGAGCTGCATGCTCAGGCTCCTTCCAGGGACCTCGAACCGCGGAACGTCTTCAAGCCAGAAAAAGAAGCCGCCAGTCACCAGTGACGGCACAGTCAGAAACGACGCGAGGCACGACGCGGCCGTCAGCGTCACTGACAGAGCAGTGTTGGCACGTACGAGGTGCGCGAAGTAGTTAGATGTCATGCCCCCTGGGCAAGCTGCCACCAGGACTAGACCCGCCGTGACGGCGGGCGCTGGCTCGACCAGCAGCACGATCAGGGTGGCCACGGCCGGGAGCAGGACGATCTGGCCGATGGTGGCGGCGGCGACCGCACGCAGGTCGGCGACGGACCGCCAGAGTTCGGTCACGGTCAGCCCGTGTCCCACCGCCATCATCATGAGGAAGATCACGATAGGGACGGCAACATCGGCGGTCGGGCTCATGCGATCCCCATTCTGCCCCGAGCGCGGTCGCCGATGCAACGGCGAGGAGCGGGTCGGTGCGAGCCGCGATGCTACACTGCGCGGCGTGCGCTCGGCGCTGGCTGGAGCGCGGGGAGGATCCCTCGGAATGTACCCGGTGATGCTGGATGTCACGGACCGGGCGTGCCTCGTGGTTGGCGGTGGGGGCGTTGCGCTGCGCAAGGCGCAGGGCCTGGTCCAGGAGAACGCTCGCGTGACGGTGGTCGCTCCCGACGTGGTCGAGCCGTTGGAACGGATGGCGGCGGCAGGCCGGCTTGCCCTCGAAAAGCGCTCGTACGTCAACGGAGAGGCGGCCGGATACGCCCTGGTCATCGCCGCGACCGACAATCGCCAGGTCAACGCACAGGTCTTTGCTGACGCCGACGGCGCGGGGGTGTGGGTCAACGTGGCCGATGATCCTGAGCTCTGCTCCTTTTATCTTCCCGGCCGCGTGCGGCGAGGTCCGCTGCAGATCGCCATCGGCACCGCTGGTGAGGCGCCGTTCGCGGTGCGACGATTGCGACAGCTCGTCGAGCGGCAGCTCGGGCCAGAGTGGGCGGAGTGGACCGAAGCGGCGAGCCGGTTCCGCGCTCGGGTCCGGGCTCTCGACCTGACGGCGGGCAAGCGGGAAGCACTTTTCGATCGCTTCTTCATCGCGACAGTCGATCGCACGCGTTGGCGGGCTCGGGTGCCGACCGCTGCCGAGGAAGCCGAATGGCTCGGTGTTCCCGTGGACCACCTGGAGGACGAGCAGTCTACGGATCGCCGTGCTGCCTGCAGCGACGGGACACCCAGGAAGGGATTCGTGTCGCTGGTCGGAGCAGGTCCTGGTTGCCCCGGTCTCCTGACTGTCCGCGGTCGGCAGCGTCTGTACGACGCGAACGCGGTGGTCTACGACCGGTTGGCGGCCGCTGCTCTGCCCTGCGATCTGGCAGCAGAAGTTGAGCTCCACCCTGTGGGCAAGGAGGCCGGCCTTCATCCCATGCCTCAGGAGGAGATCAATGCACTGCTCGTGCGGCTCGCTCGGCGGAACCTCCGGGTTGTTCGTCTCAAGGGCGGCGACCCCTACGTTTTCGGTCGCGGCGGCGAAGAGGCAGAGGTTCTCCGGGCCGCAGGCGTGGGCTTCGAGGTCGTTCCAGGCGTGACCTCCGGCGTCGCCGCGCTGGCATGGGCTGGCATCCCGGTCACGCATCGCCGCGAAGCAGTTCGATTGACGCTTCTCACCGCACACGAGGCCGTCAAGACGGATGGCCCCCAGGTGAGGTGGGACCTGCTCGCCCAGGATGAGCACGCCACCATCGTCGGGTACATGGGCGTGACCGCGCTGCCGGATGTGGTGCGACGGTTGCTCGAGGCGGGGATGCATCCGGACATGCCGGCTGCCCTGATCGAACGGGGGACGACCGCCGCGCAGCGCCATGTCGTCTCAACCGTCGCCAATCTGCCGACGGCGGTCGAGGCAGCCGGGCTCGCACCACCGGCGCTGTTCGTCATCGGCCCCACCGTTCGCCGCTCGGAGGTCTTGAACTGGTTCGACCGGATGCCGCTGGCCGGTCATCGGCTGGTCGTGCCCGATGCCGCCCAGGTTGTCGTGCGACAGCTCGAGGAGGCCGGGGCCGACGTGGTGGCGGTCCCGTTTCCGGTCAGCCCGGCCGCGCGGGTCGTGATGGCGGCCCTGCCCATCACCGGCTGCGTGGTCACCAGCTCGGCCGAGGTCGACTGGTTGCATGACGAGCGCAGCGGCGGCGGCTGGTCGGACGACACCCGGAGCTACTGCATTGGCGAGGCGGCAGCCGACCGCGCTCGTGAACGTGGCTGGCGCAGGGTCCAGACCTTCGCCGAGGGAATGGACTGTGGTGAGCTGATGGCGGGGATTGCGACGTCGCGTGGGTGATCGAGTGTTTCGCGACGACCAGCTCACCCGGACGGACGGTGGTTTGCGTCCGGCATCGGATGGCGAGTGATGCTCCGCCTCGGTCTCCGTGCCCGGTTCTTCTTGTACTCGAACACGCTGATCGCGGCAACGATGACCATCGTCACTCTGTTCGCGATGGTGCACGAACGCGGCACGCAGCACGAGGCCATCGATCAGCGAGGCCGGAGCATCGCCGATGCCATGGGTGTTCTTCTCACCAATGCCATGAACGGCGGCGGGGAGAGTCGCCTCGGGGGCTCGGACTCGATCGATCGCGCCATCGGCCGGATTCTCGCCAGAAACCAGGACCTCATGCGGTACGTTGTGCTGTGCGACCCGAAGGGGCGGGTTCTTCACGCCACCGATCCAGGTCTGGTGGGCGGGTTCTTCCCGCGGGCTCTTGGACCGACGGCCGTCGCGAAGGCTCCGTTGACCGATCTCCGGAGCAGCGACCGGGGCGAGCGCCTGCTCGAGGTCCGAACGACTCTCGGGACCTCGGAGAACTTCAGGGGCTCGTTGGCGATCGGTTTCTCGCTCGAGCCCGTCGAGCGCCGAGTCGCCGACCTCGCGCACCAGGCCGTGGTGGCCGGGATCATTCTCATGCTCGTCAACTCGGTGCTCACCGCGGTGTATGTGGAGACTCTGATTCGACCGATCCTGAATCTCAACCGGACCATGAAACAGGCCGGGCTCGGTGATCTGGCCGTCCGCGCGTCGGCACGGACGAGAGACGAGGTTGGCGAGCTGGCTGAGGCCTTCAATCGCATGATGGACGAGCTCGAAGCCGCACGCGATCGGGAGAAGGTCCAGCGGGCCCAGCTGGCTCACACCGAGAAGATGGCGGCGGTCGGCACCCTCGCCGCCGGGGTGGCGCACGAGGTCAACAACCCCTTGGCCGGTGTTCTTGCCTGCGTGGAGAACATGCGCTCCGATCCAGATGACGCTGCGACCAGAGAACGGTACCTGGATCTCATTGTCGACGGCCTCAACCGGATCGAAAGGACGATCAACACGCTCCTCAACTTCTCCCGCCAACGAGAAATGCGGCTCGAGGAGACGTCATTGAACCACAATCTCCGGCATGTCGTGGAACTGGTAGGCTATCAATTGCGGCAGACCGGCGTCGAGGTCCAGCTCGACCTCGACGACAGTGGGGCCGTCGTCATGGCGGATCATTTCCAGATGGAGCAGCTGTTCCTCAACCTCGTTCTCAATGCCGTCCAGGCCATGCCCCGCGGCGGCGAGCTCGTGCTCAGGACGCGGGTCGGCGACGAATCGGCGGTCGCCGAGGTGCGAGACACCGGGACCGGAATCCCGGAGGAGATCCTCGATCGAATCTTCGACCCCTTTTTTACAACCCGCGAGGTCGGTGAAGGCACAGGTCTCGGGCTTGCTGTGAGCGACAGCATTGTCGCGGCCCATGGTGGCTCCATCGAGGTTAGGTCCACGGTCGGAGTCGGCACCGTGTTTCGAGTCGAGCTCCCGAGGCCACACGCGGGAAGCCTGCGCGGAGAGGTGTCGTGAGGATCGGCGGTCATCGTCTGCTCATCGTCGAAGACGAGCCTCTGCTGCGAATCACCATGGCGGACGCCTTGCGCAAGGAAGGCTGGACGGTCGACGTGGCGGAGGACGGCGTCAAAGGCGCCGCTCTCTTCGAGCAGCATCTGCATGACACGGTGCTGACCGACCTGGTGATGCCGCGGCTCGGCGGCATGGAGCTCCTCAAACGGATCAAGGCGCTCCAACCGGAAACCACGGTCGTGATCATCACCGCCCACGGCACCGTGGATCGGGCCGTAGAAGCGATGCGCGAGGGAGCGTCCGACTTCGTCACCAAGCCGTTCTCGATGGCGCAGGTGGTCGTGCGGATCTCCAACGTGTGCTCCGTCCGTCTGCTCCGTGAGCAGAACGTGCGGCTCCAGGAGCAGCTCGAGCAGCGGCACTCGTTCTCTTCCATCATCGGGCGTTCCAAGGCGATGCAGGAGGTGTTCGATCTCATTCGGCTGGTGGCCGATTCCGACGCGTCGGTTCTGATCCATGGCGAGAGCGGCACCGGCAAGGAAATGGTGGCCTCGGCGATCCACTTCAACTCGCCCCGGCGCGCCAAGCCGTACATCCGTGTCAGCTGCGCGTCACTGCCCGAGTCTCTCATCGAATCCGAGCTCTTCGGCTACGAGAAGGGCGCGTTCACCGGCGCGAGCGAACGACGGATCGGCCGGTTCGAAGCGGCGAGCGGCGGGACCCTGTTCCTCGACGAGATCGGCGAGCTTCCCATGAGCTTCCAGGTCAAGCTGCTGCGGGTACTCCAGGAGCGGCAGATCGAACGCCTCGGATCCAACCGTCCCATCGACGTCGATGTGCGTTTCGTGTCGGCCTCTCTGCGGCCGCTCGAGGAAGAGATCAAGTCCGGTCGTTTTCGGGAGGATCTCTACTTCCGGGTCAACACGGTGGCCATCCACCTCCCCCCCCTGCGGGACCGACGGGAGGACATTCCGCTTCTTGCGCACGCCTTCTTGGGGGAGTTCGCCCGTGAGCGTCAGCGTGACATCGAGGGGTTCTCGGACGAAGTGCTCGAGCTTTTCGAAGCTCATCCCTGGCCCGGCAACGTGCGCGAGCTTCGCAACGTGATCGAACGTGCGGTGTTGTTCTGTCGCGGGCCCCAGGTCACGGCAGATGAGCTGCCGGTCGCGATCAGGGGCGAGGAAGGCAAGAGCCCGCGACCGGCCCAGGGGCGGGTCGAGCCGCTGCAACGGGCCGTCGAACGTGCCGAGACTGAAGCGATCCGCGCTGCGCTTCTGTCGACGAACGGTCGCCGCGCGGATGCCGCAGAGCTTCTCGGGATCTCCCGCAAGACGCTGTGGGAGAAGATCAAAAATCTCGGGATCTCCGTCGATTTCTAGCCCGTTGCGTCCAGAAACGGCGCTTTTCGGCAATCTTGGCGCCAATCTTCGGATTCTTTTGTGCGGCGTACGCTAGTACGCCTCCGCGCAAATCCTTGATTTCCTTAACCTTGCTCGAAAACCGCTCGTTTCTGGATTGGGAACGAGCCAGCTGACAGTGTCGACCCATGACAGCCGCTCAACGGGCTTGTGAAATCCCGGACAAGGGCAATATACTCACTCGCCGAGGGGGAGCTATGCAGGTGTCTGTGGGTCGTGCTGTGGCCTTCCTGGCGGTATGTTCGATTGTGGTTCCGGCGGTCGCGGCCGGCGAAGGAGCCGCCGACCCGCCAGCCAACCCCATCCTGACGTCGTACGATCAGGGATTCCGCTTCGCCACCGCCGACAAGGCCTTCTCGCTGCGGCTCAATGGGCTGTTGCAGATCCGGTGGACCTTCGTCGACTACGATCCGGCTACTCGCGACAACCAGGAGGACTACTCCAACTTCTACATCCGGCGAGCCCGGCTCTTCTTCACCGGTCACGCCGGCAGTCCGCGTTTCACCTATGGCATTCACCTCCAGCTCGAACCGAGTCGTGAGGTCAACGCCCACGACCTCTGGATCGAGTACGAGTTCTCGGACCTTCTGCGTCTCGGCGTCGGCCGAAACAAGATCGCCTACGGGCTCGAGATGCTCAACTCGGGCGCGGCGCTGGGCATGGTCGAGCGCTCGGTCATGTCCGGTGAAACCGACATCGACATCGGTCGTGTCACCGATCCAGGTCCGCGTTATCCGGGCGGTGGCACGGCCCGCTTCGGCCTCAGCACCTTCGCGTTGACCGGTTTTGCGACCGGGGGTCTCAACCTATATCGGTCGACTGGGCTTCAGCTTCAGGGCCGGCGAGGCTCGGCCGACAAGGCCACTTTCGAGTACCAGCTCGGGGTTTGGCAGGGACGGGGAACCACCGGCCTGTCCAACTTCGGCAATGATCATCTGGTCTCGTTGCGGGTCGGCTACCACCCGTGGGGCTGGGTCGACTGGCGGGTTGTGGGCGACATCGAGACGAGCGAGCATCTCAAGCTCGGGCTCATCGCATCCCTGTACCGCGATCGGGACGATGAGTTCTCCGATTTCGCACAGGACGGCGTCAACTTGGCGGCTCTCGTCCGCTGGCGGGGGTGGTCCGCGGATCTCGAGTGGGGAACCGAGTCCTTCGATTTCGACGAGTTTCCCGAGCCCTTCGATCGCGAAGGCTGGCGAGCGAGCTTTGGATGGTTCGTGGTTCCCGGCAAGTGGGAGGTGCGGGCCCGGTACGCCCAGATCGAACGCCTGAAGGACCCGACCTACCAGCGCGCCGTGGACTCGGGTCTCGGGGTCGCCGAGGTTCGGGACGGCGACGGCTGGACCCCTGCGCTCGAGGCGAAGGTCTCCGAAATCAGTGCCGCCGGGAGTGTGTTTCTTCCCGGCTGGAAGAACCGACTCGTCGTCGATGTAGCGAGGCTGCTTCGCGAGTTTGCCGCTGATCCTGACGCTGTGATCGACGGCGAGCCGGCGCCCGTCGCCAAGGCATCCAATCAGGTGGACTACCGGATTCGGGCCATGATCCAGCTCGCGTTCTGATTCTCAACAAACCTGGCTCCATCGCATCGGCTTCGGCAGTGTGTCGGCACCCTCGTTGCGACGAGAACGCGAAACTGAGAACTACGAACTCTGCGATGACAGGCCCAACCTCTCGCCAGCGTAGCGGTCACAGGTGACCTCGTCGCACCATGCCTGGTTGGCCAGGTACCACTTGACGGTGGCACGGAGTCCGGATGCGAAATCGTGGCCCGGCGTCCAGCCGAGCTCGGCGCCGATGCGACTGGCGTCAATCGCATAGCGCTGGTCGTGTCCGGGGCGGTCGGCGACGAAGGTGATCAGGTCGCGGCGGCGACCTCCGTCGGTTCCCGGAGCCAGCTCGTCCACGAGATCGCACAGGGTCTGCACGACCTCGAGGTTGGTTCGCTCGCTTTGGCCGCCGATGTTGTAGGTGCGTCCCGGTTCGCCCCGCCTCACCACGAGGTCGACAGCCCGGCAGTGGTCCTCGACGAACAGCCAGTCGCGGACGTTGGAGCCGTCCCCGTAGACCGGTAGGGGCTTCCCGGCAAGGGCATTCGCGATCATCAACGGTATCAGCTTCTCCGGGAACTGGTAGGGACCGTAGTTGTTGGAGCAGTTGGAGAGGGTGACCGGCAGCCCGTAGGTGCGATGCCAGGCACGAACCAGGTGGTCGGAGGCCGCCTTGGACGCGGAGTATGGGCTCGACGGGTCGTAGGGTGTGTCTTCGGTAAAGGCGCCGTCGGGGCCGAGCGAACCGAAGACCTCGTCGGTGGACACGTGGTGGAAGCGGACGTCCCGACGATCACGCCAGTGGCTCCGCACCGCCTCGAGGAGGTTGGCGGTGCCTCGGACGTTGGTGTCGATGAAGTCGAGCGGGCCGTCAATCGAGCGATCGACGTGGCTCTCCGCCGCGAAGTGAACGACCGTATCGATGTCGTGCTCGCCGACGGTCTTCCGGACCAGGTCGGCATCGCGGATGTCGCCATGGACGAATATGTACCGGTCGCCGTAGGCGGCGGCGACCTCCCGCTGACTCGCCTCATGGCCGGCGTAGGTGAGCGCGTCTAGGTTGACCAGACGAAGTCCCGAGTCGGCGGCGAGGGCGGTCCGGAGGAAGTTACAGCCGATGAAGCCGGCGCCGCCGGTGACGAGCACGGATCGGGGGTGATGGGTTGTGGTCATCCGCGATACCTCGGGAGCTCCTCCTCGGCGGCCCTATTGAGCGACGGCCAGGCCAGGTCACGCTCGGACAGAATGGGCTCGGCGCCGGCTAGAGGCCAGCCGATGGCGAGGGTCGGATCGTTCCAGAGAATACCGCGTTCCTCGTTGGGGGCGTAGTAGTCGGAGCACTTGTACTGGAACTCCGCAACCTCGGACAGGACCAGAAAACCGTGTCCAAAACCCTCGGGAGCGAACAGCATGAGGCGGTTCGCCTCCGAAAGCTCGGCGGCGACGTGGCGACCGAAGGTCGGGCTGCCTCGACGGAGGTCAACGACGACGTCCCAAACCCGTCCTCGAGTGGCCCGCACCAGCTTCGCCTGGGGCCGGCCGAGCTGGTAATGGAGGCCGCGCAGCACTCCCGCTCGCGAGCGCGAGTGGTTGTCCTGAACAAAGCGATGCGTGATCCCGAGATTCGCCATCCGTTGCTGACTGTAGCTCTCCATGAAGAAGCCTCGGTGGTCGCCGTGGACCACGGGCTCGATCAGGATCACATCGGGGAGCTCGGTCTCGATGCGGCGCATTCAGCCTTCCACTCGATTCAGCGCCTCACGCAGGTAATCGCCGTAGCTCGAGCTGCCGGCAGCCTCGACCTCGCGCCGGAACGCTTCCGTGTCGATCCACCCTTTTCGCCAGGCAATCTCCTGCAGGCAGCCGACCTTCAGCCCCTGTCGCTCCTCGATCGCCTGGATGAAGCTCGACGCCTCGAGAAGGCTCTTGTGGGTTCCGGCGTCGAGCCATGCGAAGCCTCGTCCGAGGACCTCGACCTCGAGCTCACACCGATCGAGGTAGATCCGATTGAGATCGGTGATCTCGAGCTCTCCCCGCGGGCTTGGTCGGAGCCCGGCCGCCAGGTCACAGACGTCAGGTCCGTAGAAGTAGAGCCCGGGCACCGCGTAGTGGCTTCGCGGCCGGGTCGGCTTTTCCTCGAGTGAAATCGCCCTGCCGTTCCCGTCGAACTCGACGACGCCGTAGCTGCGGGGATCGCGTACCCAGTAACCGAAGATCCGGGCGCCGCTGGTCAGCTCGGCCGACCGCTGGAGCAGGGCTGACAACCCGTGGCCATAGAGGATGTTGTCGCCCAGGACGAGGCAGGTCGGTCCCCCGGCAAGGAAATCGCGGCCGAGAATGAATGCCTGCGCGAGGCCTTCCGGTCGAGGCTGCTCGCAGTACGCAAGCTCCATCCCGATCCGACGGCCGTCTCCCAGCAGCTCGCGGTAGCTCGGCACGTCTTGCGGAGTCGAGATGATGAGCACCTCGCGAATTCCGGCCAGCATCAGCAGACTCAACGGATAGTAGACCATGGGCTTGTCGTAGACCGGGAGCAGCTGCTTGCTGACGACCCGGGTCACGGGGTGGAGCCGGGTGCCGGCGCCGCCGGCGAGGACGAGTCCCTTCATGCTGTCACCTCTCCAGGCGTCCGTGAGGGGCAGGACGGCCTCGGAGTCTAACACATGGCGACCGCGACCTGCGGAGGCCACGAACATGAGATTCGGTACCAGCGAGCGACCGATGCTGGTAGGATTGTTGGTGAGGAAGAGGATGAGCGAAACCCGTGGAACGGTGCTGGCTGTCGATGACGACCCGGGTGCGCTGTCGGCGCTGGCCGATGCCCTCGGCACCCTCGGATTCGAGGTTGTCCAGGCCGCCAACGGGGAGACCGCCCTCGAGCTTGCCCGCGATCGCCAGCCGGACGTGGTCCTGCTCGACGTCCAGATGCCGGGAATGGACGGCTTCGAGGTCTGCCGCCAGCTCAAGGCTGACCCCCACCTGCTCCTCGTTCCCGTGGTCTTCCTGACCGGGCACGGTTCGCGGAGGGCGCGGCTTGAGGGCCTCGAGGCCGGCGCGACCGATTTTCTCAACAAGCCCTGCGACCTCGTCGAGCTCGAGGTCCGGGTCCGCAACCTGGTCAACTTCCGTCGCCTCACGACCGAGCTCGACTCGGCCGAGCAAATGGTCTTCTCCATCGCCCGGGTCGTCGAGGCCCGTGACCAGGACACCGGCGATCACTGCGAGCGTCTGACCGAGCTTGGAGTCCGCCTCGGTGAACGACTCAGCCTCGGCCCCGAGCTGCTGACTGCCCTGCGCCGGGGCGCCTACCTGCACGACCTCGGCAAGATCGGGATTCCGGATTCGATCCTTCTCAAACCAGGGAACCTCTCCGCAGCCGAGTGGGAGGTCATGAAGCGGCACGTCGAGATCGGCGTCGAGATCTGCTCTCCCTTGCGGAGCCTGCAGCCGGTGCTGCCGTTGATCCGCCATCATCATGAACGTTTCGACGGTTCCGGGTACCCCGATGGGCTGGCGGGCGACGAGATTCCGCTCTTGGCTCGAGTCTTTCAGGTCGTCGATGTCTTCGACGCCCTCACTGTCGATCGCTGCTACCGTAAAGCGATGGCCGGCGAGGAGGCAGTCGGCGTGCTCCGGAACGAAACCGATCGCGGTTTCTGGGACCCCACGATCGTCGATGAGTTTCTCGACATGCTTGTCGAAGGCGACGTCGGCGTTCATTGATCGGTCATTCTCCGTTGCGGTCGGCGATGCATCCGCCCGGCCGCGTCTTCTCACCTCGGAGTGCTCCCAAGTACGTCTCCGCGCCCCAAGCTGAGAGAACCCGGCCAGCATCGGCGCCTCGTCGCCCTCGCGACGAAACCTCACGAAGAGCCCGGGCTAGGAGCTTGTACTGCATAGGATTGGTGGCGCCTTTCGGGCGCTGCGAGGGTCCTTCTTCGTTGGATTTTCGGCCCGTACAGGGAGTACGCTCCGAAAATCCGCCTCAAATGGCACTTCGCTGCGCCCAGAATCCATCCACCATCTATGCGGTACAAGCTCCTAGCGACCTGACAGCGGCCGTGGACGGGTCATGGCCTCCGGCGACAGCAATCGGTCAAGCTCCTCGACAGACAGGACGCCGCGCTCGAGGAGAAGCTCGCGCACCGGACGGCCGCTGACGAGGGCCTCCCGGGCGATCTCGGAGGTGAGCTCGTAGCCGAGAGCCGGGACCACCGCGGTGACCAGACCGATGGACCCCTCCACCATCGTACGGCATCGATCGACATTGGCGGTGATGTCGCGTATGCAACGCTCGGTCAGAGTCGCGACCGCGGCGGTGAGCATGTCCAGCGATTCAAAGGTGGCGAAGGTGATGATCGGCTCCATGACGTTGAGCTGCAGCTGTCCCGCTTCGGACGCGAGGGTGATTGTGAGGTCGTTCCCGATGACTTGAAAGGCGACCTGGTTGACGACCTCGGGGATCACCGGGTTGACCTTGCCGGGCATGATGGACGAGCCCGGCTGGACCGCCGGCAGGTTGATCTCGTTGAGTCCGCAACGGGGACCGGAGGACAGCAGCCGAAGATCGTTACAGAGCTTGGAGAGCTTGACGGCCACTCGCTTGAGGACGCCCGAGAACATCACGAAGGCGCCCGTGTCGGGCGTCGCCTCGACCAGATTCGGGGCGAGCACCAGGTCGAGGCCGGTAATGGCTGCAAGCTCGGCCACCGCCCGTTCGGGGTACCTGGGGTCGGCGTTGATGCCGGTACCGATGGCGGTGCCACCGAGGTTGACCTCGAGAAAAAGGCGAGCCGTCTCCTCGAGGCGGCTGATGTCCTCGGCAGTGGTGACGGCGAAGGCGTCGAACTCCTGTCCGAGAGTCATCGGGACTGCATCCTGGAGCTGCGTCCGGCCCATTTTGAGCACGTCGCCAAACTCCGAGGCCTTGCTTTGCAGTGCCGCCTCAAGACCGCGAAGCGCGCCGAGGAGGTCAGCGAGCTCGAGCACCACCGCCACCCGGACCGCGGTCGGATAAGCGTCGTTGGTGGATTGCGACAGGTTGACATGGTTGTTCGGATGGCACAGGCGGTAGTCTCCGCGATCATGACCGAGCAGCTCGAGCGCACGGTTGGCAATGACCTCGTTGGCGTTCATGTTGGTGGAGGTTCCGGCGCCGCCCTGAACGACATCGACGACGAAGTGGCCGTGCCAGTGGCCGTCGATGATCTCCGAGCATGCGCGGTCGATCGCGGTGGCGATCTCACCTTCGAGGAGACCGAGCCCCTGGTTGGCGCGGGCTGCGGCCTGCTTGACCATGGCCAGGGCCCGGACCAGGTGGGGGAAATGGCCGAGTCGGATGCCGGTGATCGGGAAGTTCTCGACCGCTCGCAGGGTCTGGACGCCGTACAGAGCATCCTCGGGGACCTCGCGCTCGCCGAGGAGATCGTGCTCGGTGCGGGTGCTGCCGGTCCGGTAGACGAGCTCCCAGCCGGCTCGCCGGGAGCTCGAGTACTGGAGCCGCCGAACCATCACATGCGCGACCGAAGCAAAGAGCTGCATGGCGGCAGTAGCATCCCCCGCGAGCTCGCGGCGGACCATTGCGACCGGAAGCTCCAGGGCCTGAACGGGGCTTGTCGCCTGCGCCGTCGCTGAGTGGATACCTGGCTCGAGGAGCCCGGCCTCGCCGAGGGAGTCGCCGGGTCCGAGCACGACAACGGTGCCCGACGCATCGCCCGTGTCGACCCGAACCTCGACCTGACCAGCGGTGATGAGCCAGAACAGGAGCCGCTCGTCGCCCGCCGCGAACAACACCTCGCCAAGATCGAAGCTCCGGATCTCGGCACCGTCGGCAAGCCGCTTCAGGATCGGCTCGTCGAGCCCTCCGAGGATTTCGCAGCTTCGTAGAGCCTGAAGTGTTTTGATCATCGTCGGCGACCCTCCGGCCGCCACGCTAGCACGGCAGTGATGATGACGAGGGCCATGACCGTTGCAGGAGCCACAACGGCACAAGGACGCGAAGAAACAACATGGGCGTGAATCATCGTCGGCCCTTGACAACCGATTGCTGGTGGATTAGTGTATTACATCAGTGATACACCATGGAGGTGTTCGTGCTCGGCCTGCTTGACATCGACCCAGCCGCTGCTGCCCCGATCTGGCGCCAGATTACAGACGGGATGCGCCGCCTGACCGCCTCCGGCGCGCTGCCGGTAGGAACTGCGGTGCCATCTGTTCGCGAGCTCGCCCGCGAGCTGCGGGTCAACCCGGCGACCGTGTCCAAGGCGTACCAGTCGCTGGTTGCCGATGGCGCGCTCGAGGTGCGTCGCGGAGAGGGGACTTTCGTCGCCGAGCGGACCGAGTCGGCGCTCGCCGACGAGCGCGCGCGGCTGCTCGCTGCCGGAGCAGCGCAGTTCGTCGATGGGGCTCGATCTATGGGAATCACCGAAGACCAGGCGATGGAAGCGATCTCGGTGGCGTGGAGGGGAATCAGCGACGCCGCCGATGGAGGAGCTCGATGAACGTGGACAGACAACCTTTGGTCGTCGATCACCTGACGGTGCGGTACGGCTCGAAGACCGCCGTTGCCGATGTCAGCTTCTCGGTCGGGAAGGGTGAGGTCCATGCCCTGCTCGGCCGCAACGGCGCCGGCAAGTCGTCGACAATCTCATGCCTTGTCGGCCAACGCAGAGCGGCCGAGGGTACCTGCCGGTTACTGGGTTTGGACTCGTGGCGACAGCGGCGCAGGATCATGGAGCGCGTCGGGATCGTGCCCGAGACGCCAGACGTGCCCCCGGGCGTCTCCGCAGTTGAGCTCGGTCGGCTTCTGGGCCGCGTCCGCAGGTCGTGGAACGCTGCCGATTATGGGGTCCGTCTTTCCCGGGTCGGTGTGCCGCTGAAGCTGCCTGCCGGGAGCTTGTCGAAGGGCCAGCGACGCCAGCTCGCGCTGGCGGCGGCGCTCGCCGCCGAGCCAGAGGTGCTGATCCTCGACGATCCGACCCTCGGTCTCGACGCCGTTGTCCGCCGGACCCTACTTTCCGAGCTGGTTGGTGAGCTCGCCGACCGCGGTACCACCGTGCTCGTGACGACCCACGATCTCGGGGGGATCGAGGGCATCGCGGACCGGGTGGGAATCATGCATCGGGGCCGACTCGTCCTTGACGAGAAGATGGGGGTCCTCAAGCAGAGATTCCGTCGGCTGCGCGTGACGGCGTCTGACGATGCCGCGATCGTCGCGGTCGAGACAGCGCTGGGACCGCTCGATCCATCCATCATCCGCCGGTTCGGTCGGCGCATCGACGCAGTCATCGGTCGCACGGACGAAAACGCCCTCGGGAGCATTCGCGCAACGGCAGGCGTCGAGATCGATCTCGAGCCGCTGTCGCTCGAGGAGATCTTCGTTGCGCTGTGCGGGGACGAAGAGGGAGGTGCGTGATGCGAGCCTTTGCTGCCCTCCTCATCCACGAGATCAAAGAGCGCAAGGCCCTGCTCGTGGCCGCGGCCGTGGCCTCAGTGCTGCCGTTGCTCGCGCCGTTACTGCCGGCGACCGGTTCGAACCCGGCGGCGGATATCCGAGAGGCGGTGTTGTGGTTCGTCGTGGCGACCCTCATTCCGGTGTTTGCTGTGCTCCTGGGAGCGACCTTCATCGGTCGCGACCTCTCTGAAGGTCGACTCGGTTTCTTCTTCGCCCAACCGATGTCCGCGCCGGCCATCTGGTTCGCAAAGCTGGGAGCGGTGGTGATGCTCGTGTGGGCAGCACAGCTGATCCTGATGCTTCCGACGGCGCTGCTGTCGGGGGATGCGGCGCGGATTCTCTTGAAGACGATCCGGGTCCTGCCTGACTCCGGTGTGCCCTTGTCATTGCTCACTGTGTGGGTGGGGCCGGTGGTGTTGATCCTGATTGCGCATTCCGTGGGCGTCGTCTGGCGGGCCCGGTCCCCCTGGATCGTGTTGGATTTCGTGGCCTTCGTGGTCATCGTTGGCGCGACCAGGTTCGTGCTAGGACCGTTCCTGATGGTGTTCGCCGCGGGTGTGGTGATGACGGTGGTTGGGTGGATACTGGCAAGTGCCTTCGTCGCCCTGATCGTTGGCGGGGCCGTCCAACTCATTGTGGGCCGGGTTGATGCGAAACGGGGTCACCGAGCCCTGTCCGGGACGCTGTGGATCGTGATGACGATCGCCGTAACCTCGGCCGCGTGTTGGGGTTGGTGGGTCCGATCGGCGACGCCGGAAGACCTGTCCAGAGTTTACGAGATCTCGCTCGGCGCCGGAAGCTGGATCGGGGTAACCGGGGCGTCGGCGGGAAGGATGGATTTCTACCCAGGTTTCTTGATCAACACTCATGACGGACGGTGGATCGCGGCCCACTTCGGATCCGACGTCCACGAGCGCGGTGTCATCTTCTCGGCGGACATGAGTCGCGCCGTGTGGACGGTTCCTGCGGGGCCCAATGAGTCTCAGGTCCTGGTGGCAGACCTGAACAGAGACAGCGTCGAAAAACGGCGGACCGGCATTGTGCTGAATCGTCAGTGGCGGGGCATTGCCCTGTCGGACGACGGTTCCCGCCTTGCGGCCATCGAGGGTGCAAACGTCGTCGCGTACGAGGTTGGCTCTGGAGATCTGCTCGCCGCCGCGAAGGTGGGCGACGGCTTCATTCCGGCCGGGGTCCGTTTTGACAGTGACGATGTGGTTGCGGTTCTCGCTTTTGCGAGCGAAAAGTCAGTGGACGATTCCTCTGGTTCCCGGCGCCGCTGGAGACAGCACCGCTTCGGAATCGAGACTCGTCATCTTGATGAGGGTCGAGTCATCGACAGTCCGTGGCAATGGGTGGTGCCCGGCTGGAACAGTGCGTTCGGATACACACTCGAGCGACGGGAAACCGCGGGGGAGAACCGCCTCCAGCTCGTCGATCCGGCAATCGGGACCGTGGTCGCCGATCTCGGCGACATGCCGGGACGTTGGTCGGACATCGAGGTTGTCGACGATGGACGGATGGTGCTCCTTCGCCAGCACGCCGAGCGCCCCAGCTTGGAGATCGTCAGTCCCGATGGGAGGAACCTCTGTCGAGTCGACCTCCCCGGTCAGGGGTGGTTGAAGCTTGGCGGTGAGGTCGGACCGCACCTGCTCGCCATCGGTTGGACGACCTGGAGTGGCGAGGGCGAGACTCCCACTCGGCAACAAACGCTGCTCGTCGATCTTGACGAGGGCGCGATCACGCGAACGTTCGCGGGAGTGTCCCCCGTGCTTGGCGGTTGGAGAAACGACACGTCCCCCGGCGCCTGGGATATCGGGTCGGTGGCGACCCGCATGATGGAGGGAGAGGGCTTCACACTCAGCCTCTGGGAGCCCGACACCGACGAGCTCCACCAACTCATACCCTTCCCGGATTGACCGAACCGCGAGTCAGCGTTCCTCGTACTTCACGGTGGAGGCGATGACGCATGTGGACCTTCATTCTGTGGCTGATTCTGCTGGTGGTGTGCTGGCCGCTGGCCCTGCTGGCCCTGGTGCTATACCCGATCGTGTGGCTGCTGTTGCTCCCGTTCCGGCTCATCGGAATCACTGTTGACGCGGTCTTCAAGCTGCTGCACGCGATCCTGACCCTGCCGGCAAGGGTATTGCGGGGGCCGTCCGCCGCTCGGCCGTAAGACCCGCCACGACTCCGTCCAGTCGGATCTAAAGCCGCAGCCGCGTCTGGAGCTGGCGCCGGGTTCGGATCCGAACCCGGTTCCCGTTCCGGTTGCGGATGCGGTTCTTGGTGCGATTTCGGGTTCGGGACACGGCCGTGGCGGCGGGCGGTACGCCCGCCCCACAATGAGCGGTCCGGTGGGGTTGAACCGTGCCGGTGTCATGGTTGGGGATGGAGGAGCTGAAACATCGTGAATAGTCCGGGCTCGGTCATGGCGCGGATGTCGTCGAGAAGGCGGAGGGCGCGTGCGGCTTGGAGAGGATCGACGGTCCGATCCCGTCGCCTGGAACGAGGGCCACGGGTGTCGATGCCGGAGCCTCCGTCGAAAGACGCTCAGCGGGCCAGAATCCAGCCGGCGAGGCCGCGCAACACCGTCTCTTCGGTGTGGGGGTAGGCCGGCATGTCGATCACATACTGCTCAGCGACGTGTGCCAGGCGCGGATTCGCCGCTCGTGCGGCGGCCGGGTCGCGAAGGTAGGCCACGAGATCGTCCTCGGTCCATTTCGAGCTCAGACCAGTCAACGCAGGTGCGGTTCGCTGACCCTGGAGCTCGGTGCCGTGGCACCTGCTGCAGTTGAGAGCGACGTAGGCGTCCTGGGGCGATGCGCCGTTCAGGTCCACCGTCTCCTGGACGAAGGAGTCCTCCCGCTTCGTACACGCGAATGCGAAGGCGACCGCGGCGCAGACCGCAACGATGACGATAAACTTCATGCTTCCTCCCGATCGCGTCAATCGCCGACCAGATGGTCCACGTTGGCAGCGCAGATGAAGTCGTTCTCGGACAGCCCACCGATCGAGTGGGTCGAGTAGGACACGAGGCAGGTGTCATAGCCCACGACCATCTCAGGGTGGTGGTCCTCGCGATGCGACACCCAGGCTACGGCGTTGACGAAGGCCATCGTCTGGTAGTGATCCTCGAACTGAAAGGCCTTGATCAGAACGCCGTCCTCGATCTCCCAGCCGGCGGTGTGGGAGAGCAGGTGCTCGAGCTCGTGGCCGGTGATCGGCGGGGTTCCTGGTGGGATCGGTTGACAGGTTCTCATGAGCATTTCGTTGTCACACATGTTTCCTCCGAATCAGACGCCATTCTAGACGATTCGTAGGCAGGGCGAGCCCGGACTGTTCGCGATCTTCCCGCTGTGGCCGACGTCGTCTCTGAGCCGCCATGGCCTCTCGAAGTCGATCCGGCTACAATGGGGGCTCGGAGGTACGCATGCGGGTCAAGGAAGGCAAACTGGACGCGAAGGGCCTGCGCTTTGCGCTCGTTGTCAGCCGTTTCAACGAGGCCCTGACGTCCCGCCTCGAGTCCGGGGCGATCGACTGCCTGCAGCGCCACGGCGCGTCTGACGACGACATTACCGTTTTCCGTGTTCCCGGCGCCTGGGAGATCCCGTTCGTCGCGCATCGGTTGGCAACCTCCGGCGAGCACGATGCAGTTGTCTGCCTCGGCGCGCTGGTCCGCGGCGGGACCGCGCACTTCGACCTCATCGCCGCCGAAGTCGCCAAGGGGATCGCCCAGGGTTCAATGAGCACGGGCGTTCCCATGACCTTCGGCGTGATCACCGCCGACACGCTCGAGCAGGCGGTGGAGCGTGCCGGAACCAAGATGGGCAACAAGGGATGGGAAGCGGCCTTGGCCGCGGTCGAGATGGCGCGGCTCGTCCGGGAGCTCTGACGGGGCCGCCGCCATGGGAATGAGGCGACGTGCCCGAGAGCTCGCACTCCAGTTGCTGTACCAGCACGAGCACACGGGAGCCGACCTCGGGACCATGCAGACCGATTTCGACGAGTGGACCACGGCGGGGGACGGGGTTCGGACCTTTGCCGACCGCCTGCTTCGAGGTACGCTCGAGCACCTCGTCGAGCTCGACGCCCAGCTCGCCCAGCAGACGGCCCACTGGCGCCTGGAGAGGCTCGCGGCCGTGGACCGCAACATCCTCCGCCTGGCGATGTTCGAGCTGCTTTTTGAGACTGAAACACCACCGGCGGTGGTCATCGATGAAGCCATCGAGATCGCCAAGAAGTACGGCGCCGAGGAATCGGGTCGGTTCGTCAACGGTGTGCTCGACGGTTTCGTGAAGCGGAGAGCGGGCGGCCGGTGAAACCGTGGTTGCTCAGTGTAGTGCTTGCCGCGACGACGACCGTCGGCGCCGACGAGGCCGTGTATGTCTTGCGAGGCCCGGTCGCGCCGTCGGCCCATGCGGTCAACGGTTACGTCCTCGATGTCCGCAACGGCGAGGACAGCGCCGTGGTCGTACATGTCGAGACCTCGTTGATGCCAGTCGGCGCCCGGGGCTCCTATGCCGATGTGGTCGCGAGCGACCCTCCTGACGTCCCCGCCGGTTTCGAGCTCCCGCCGGACCTCCGCCACAAGCTGCGGCCCGAGCTGGGCGCCTGGGAGGCGGCGACCGAGGTTCTCGCCTGGGTCTCCTCGAACCTTGCGCTGATCGACCGTGATCTCCGGCCTCAGGATGCCGTCTCGGTGCTCGGGCGCCACGGCGGCCGCTGCTCAGGCCTTGCCAACGCGACCGCTGCCCTGTTGATGGCGGCCGGTTTCGAGGCTCGCACCGTCAGTGGACTCCTGATCGACGGTCGCCGTGCCATCCCCCACCGTTGGGTCGAATGCCGCCTGCCGGGCGCCGGGTGGGTGCCCACCGACCCCACCCTCGGCTGGTGGGCGATCACACCACGGCACGTGGCTTTCGCAGACGCCGTTGATCGCGTGCCCGAGGTTTTGGTCGTGAAAGCGGCTGGGGATGAGCTCGACGACCTCCCCCGAAGCGGCTCGATTTTGGTTCGGCCCAATCTGGGGGCCGAGCTCGTGTGCCGGCTCGACGACGTTGCCGACCACCGGGCAGTGGTCGCTCGGCTCCAGCGTGGCGGCGATCGACGGCGGGCGGTGCTCGCTCCCGAGGCTCGGTTCGGGAGCCTCCTGCCGGGTCGTTGGTTGCTCGAGGTCGAGCTTCAGGGCCGCGTGGTCGAACGTCGGCGGCTCGACCTTCGTCCCGGAGCGGTTCACAGCTACATCGTGCACCTGCCGCGGCCGACAGGAGACCAGGAGGTCGGGTCATGAAGAGGATCCTGTCGGGGAGTCTCGAGCACCTGGCGCCGCCGGCCCTCATGCGATTGCTGTCTGCGACGGCGACCAGTGGCGTTCTCGAGCTTGTCACCGACGAGGGTTCGCTTCGCATGGAAATCAATCGCGGCTGGACTGCGGTTCCGCCGTCGGAGGAGCTCGAGTCCGCCGGCCGAGTGCTGGCATGCACCGAAGGCGCTTTTCGATTCGAGCCCGGCCCGGTGTCACCGACCGTGGGGCCGTCGTTGAGTCTCGGGGCCTTTGCCGACGCTGTGCGGTCGGGGTTGCATGATCTTGAGACCGGTCGCCTGGCGTCGGACATTGAGGTCGACCGGTTAGTCTCTGGCGAGATCATGAACCTCGCCCAATCGGCCACCCTGCCGAACATTCACCTGCTGCCGACCGAACCCCCGGACAACCCGCTTGACGACCTTCTGGCGGACCTTGCCAATCAGGCCCCCGAGGAGCTCTTGTTTGCACAGGTCGGTGTGCTCGCGCCCGACCCGAGACCGTGGAGGGGAGCGCTCGAGCATGAGTGGCGACGGCGGGGCTGGGAGGTACGGTTGGTGACCGTCGGCGTCGACGCCGACCTCGACGGCCTCGACGTCCTCGTGATCCATGTGGCGCCAGGAGTCGCCAGGACCGGTCGTGAGGACGAGTGGATCGAGCTGGTTCGGATGGCGCGGCTGATGGATCCGCCAGTACCGGTGATCTGGGCGGCTCAGCTCGGTGATCCGATGCGAGTGCACGAGTTGATCTCGGCCGGCGTGTCGTTTCTGCTTCCGGTGCCGCCGGGCGACAGCGGCGAGGTCCACACCAAGTGGGTCGAGGACCTGGGCACGGTTGTCGACCGGCAGTTGCGCTTGCTCCGTGGAACCGGCCGGCCACTGCTGCCGGCGGCGGTTACTGAGCTCGTCGACGCGCTGCTGCATGAGACCGATTCGGAGCAGGCTGTTGGCGTGCTTCTCCAGCTTGCTGCGGGAAACCTGTTCCGGGGGGCGCTGCTGATGGTCGAAGAGACTGCCGTGCGCTGTCGAGCGGGTTTCGGTTACCCGTTCGCGCAGGGGACGCGCGCGCTGCCACGCGGACTGAGCCTCCTGGAACGGACTGTGCGTTCCGGGGACCCGGTGATGGAAATTGACCCCGCCGCGGAGGGCTCACAGCGGCTCGCCGCGGTGCTCGGCATCCCGACTCTGCCGGCCGCGACTGCGTTGATTCCACTCGGGAGAGGCGCGAAAGCCGAAGGCCTGTTGGTGGCGGACCGGGAGGGTGAGCCCCTCCCCAATCTTGCGGAGCTCGTTCTTCTCGCGGGCCGCCTGGGCGGGGTCGTTCTTTCCTCCTGAGGTCGCGGACCGCGCCGAACGGGTCCCGCGCAACGATCGCCTGCATCCGTCCGTGAAACGAGGTACAATAGCCGCAGGAGGGCCACCGTTCCCGGCTGAGCGATCTGTCCATCGTGGAGGAGAGTCGGTGATGGGTGTTTCGAGAATTGACAGGATGTGGACTCTAGTATAGTTTGCTCGAAGTGAGTGTCCTCGATGGATCGACTCGGAGCCCTTCCCCGGGTCACGGTGTCGAGTCGAGCGCCGAGCTGTACACTCACCGGGCACTGCGAGTCGATTCATGATGACCCTGATAATCGAAGGCGCGACGGGCTCCCGGCTCACGTATCAGCTGGACAAACCGATTGTTTCCATCGGTGCCGCGAGTCGCAATGACGTCGTGCTGCGCGCACCTGGCGTGGCGCCCAAGCACCTGGTGATCCAGCGCAACCAGCAGGTCACGACCTTTCTCGGCCAGCATCAGCAGGTCGTGGTCCTCAACGGTGAACGCCGATCCCGAGGAGTGCTCAAGGTCGGCGATCGAATCAGGATCGGCGCCGTGACCATCACCTACCAGGGCGGCTCGGATGCTGAGGCCGATGTCGAGGTCGTGGACACGACCCGGGGTGAGGAGACCGACACCGAGAGTGTGTCGACGAAACCGATCACGAGAAGCGACCGCAAGCCGCGCTCGGAGATTGTGCTCTACCGTGAGTCACACCGTCTGAGCGAGGCTCGCCAGCAGCTTGTCGAGATCTTCCGGGCGCGGATGCGGTCGGACCCGGTGCCATCACTGCGGACCTTCTTCTCGGTCATCTTCACCGAGCGGCAGGCCTTGCTCGCGGTGGTCGACGAGGAAGGCAGCTTCCAACCCGTGGTCTCACAGTGGCAGGGGGATTTGCCCCGGTTGCCGGCGCGGACCTTCGACGAGCTCGCCTCGGTAGGTCGCTACGCGATTCTCAAGCTGGTTGGCCTCCGGATGTTGCTCTACCCGGTCGACAGGGGTTCGCTTCGGCCGAACGCGTATCTCCTGGCCGAGACCACACCGGAGAACGAGCCAGACGACCGCGAGCTGGTCGGCGAGCTGGCTCGCATGCTGTCGATCCACTGGGACCGCATCGAGCAATCCCCTTCGCTTTTCGGCGAGTGGCAATCACACGTGCAACGGACCCTCGAGGGAACGTATCCCGGCAGCTCGCAGGCGGTACGCGTGCTCCGCGACAGCGTCGCAGATGCCGCGCGGTCGGCGGCGCCGGTCATGATTTGTGGCCGTTCCGGGTCGGGTCGGACCTTCCTTGCCAGTCTCATCGCGTCGCTGCGCCCCGCCGGTCCGTCGCCCGTCCATGTCTTTCAGGCGCAGGCGGATGACGACTCGCGCCTGCGTCTAGAGCTGTTCGGACCCGCTGAGGACGATGACCAGGGAAACCTGACGGATCGTACCCGAGGTTCGGTTGTCGTGGTCCGTGACGTCCATCTCATGTCTCAGGGCCTCCAAAGGGAGCTGTCCGCGGCCATTAGCGAGGACGTCGAATCGGGCTATGGTCCGGCGGTTCGCTGGATTGTCACAACTGACGAGGACGCCATGACCATGCTCAACGAGGGGCGGCTCGACATCGCGCTGTACCGCCTCTTCGACCGCCGGGTCATCCGGGTCCCGTCCCTCGACGAACGGCGTGAAGATCTGCCGTTGATCGTCGTTCGGCTGCTGGAACGGGTCGGAGCCGAGCAGGGCAAGCAGATTCGCGGCATCGAGCTCGAGACACTCAACTCCCTGCTCGAGTACAGCTTCGATGGGGAGATGACTGAGCTGCTGGGCGAGCTCAGGCGGCTCGTCTCCGCTGCCGCCGACGGCGAAATGGTGCGTGGGCTGGTGCCAAGACGTGCCTCGGTCGGTGGCGGGACGACCACCGGGCCGATGGAGGTCGCCGCGACTGATCTACTCATCGACGATGACCTCAAGAACGTGATCCCGGCCGTCGAGCGCCTCATCATCGATCGCGTGCTGCGTCGGGAAAAGGGCAATCAGAGCCAGTCGGCCCGGATCCTGAACCTCTCTCGTGGCGCCCTCATCGCCAAGATCAAGGAGTACGACATCCCCGACTACCGGTCGCTGCGGCGGGCGGGCCGATCCGACTGACAC
>Ga0316576_10000168_pt1 | contig 26716 bp, 48 predicted proteins | sample S0NA_FD_203075 | JGI IMG/M metagenome (GOLD analysis project Ga0316576, IMG submission 203075) | Rhizosphere microbial communities from salt marsh grasses in Alabama, United States - S0-2_050615r3r5 | ecosystem: Host-associated > Plants > Roots > Rhizosphere | place: USA: Alabama | collected...
AGCAACGCATCCGAGGGAATGGCTACGGGTTCATCCCTCTCCAAGGTGTCGGACAGGAGAAGGTCAAGGGCAAGGTCATCGAAGCCATCGAGCCGTCTCTCCTCGTGCCCAACAAGGTCGAGGGGCCGGATGACGGAACGTTCCGCAAGACTGCTCTCGGGTGGGCCAAGGAAGCTTCAAACCCGCCGCAGTATGCAATCTTTTACGCCACACCAACGAACGAAGGAACAACGCAAGGGGCAGTGCTCAAGGTCTCTGGCGGCATCGAGGCCAAGCTCTCGAAGTTCTCACCAAACCAAATTGGCCAGTTCTACTCCAAGCTCCGAAGAGGTCGGACCTTCATGTATACGCCGAAGGCTTCCGAGGAATCGATCGAGTGGTTGGGTCTTAGGTACGACGACCCGCCGCAAGGATGGATTCACGGGATGGGGCAAGAGGGGGCGGGAAGAATCGGGATCGCCGAGTTCTCCGAGACTCTCGAGCAGTGGAAAGAGGAGTTCGCGGAGCACCTCTGATATCTTGACATACGCTTATTGCTGGACAATAATCACCATGACCGGAGGAGAACAATGGAGCCACAGGTCAAAATAACCCAAGACGTAAGTGACAATCTTCTCGCAACCCTACGCGAGAATGACCAACAATTCGCCACCATCAACCCCAAGGAGTTTCGTGGAGCTCTCGAGAAGTACCTCACCGAGCAGTGGGGTTCGCCGAAGTGCCGCCACTTCACTGGACAGAATGGTCAACCATCTTGGGTGGTCGACCTCTCCGAGGCCCTCGGCGGCTTCGTCTACTATGCCGTGATCGGTGCTTCCGGAGGTGTTCGGAGCGTGGCGGGGTTCGTCGATGAGGACTCCGTTGCTCATGTGGTGGGAGGAAAGACAGAGCCAATGTCCACGACTAAAGACCCATCAGAGCCGACGGATGAGCAAGCAATTCAACGGATCAAAGAAGAGGCACAGGCGAGGGAGGCCGAGCATTTGGAGTATGTTGGCCTTGCCGAGGATGAGATCGTCAAACTCAAGAATGAGAATGCGGGTCTTCAGAACGAAATCGGGGCTCTTCGATCACAGGTGGAACTCCTTGCCCCTCGACCTGAAGACCCAGTTCTCGTGCGCCACAAGGTCGTCGATTCCAAGGAAAAGGGCGGCGAGGTTGAGGCCAAGTGGGTCACCATTCTCTCGACACATGAGGCGGTAGAGAAATGCCTCGCTGATCTCTTTGATAAGGGTGTCAAGGCTAGCGCCATCGAAATCTGGGGGCGTAAGAGTGTACCTCGCGTCAAGATCGAGTGGTGAGTCATGCCCGACCGAGAGCTTGACTGGAAGGATTACATCAACGCCCTAGTCTACTGCTACGGCTGCGGGCGGTTTGGAAAGCCATCGTCGAAGGGGATACCCACTGGATGGAAGGTGCTCTACAACCCACATTCCGAGGGCAAGCCTGGACTTCATGTCTGTAGCGACGGATGTCAAGCCAAGGTGCTCGCGGCGCTCAAAGAGGGCCCAGTTCTCGAGCCGCTCGAGATGGGGGCTCCACCCCCAATGCCCCAAGAGATGAGGGAGGCGGCGATCGATGGTTCGATACGCCATCGCGTGCGCGAGCGCGTGGCGACCGTGCTTGAAGACGATGAGACCATCGAGGCCGTCACCGAAGCGGTGAGCTCGGCGCTCATCGAGAAGAACAACGAGGTCAAGGAAGAAAAACCGTTCAAGCCGTTCCAACACTGTCCGCCAGCGAACGTCATACCGTTATGGCCAAAAGGGCAATCCGATTGCCCTTCTGAGGAAGAAGACGATGAAAGAAGACGAGAAGACAAATCCGGTTCTAACAGTGCTCCCGACACCGAAGAATGAGAAGCCGATCGAGGAGGTTCCCCCAAAGCTTCGGTTTGGCGTGCTTGTCCGAAGAGGGCGCATCCGCCGCAAGCTAAGTCTCCGAGAGGCGGCTCAGGTGCTCATAGAGCCACCGATAGAGGGCGAAAAGGATAGTCGAGCGGTTATACTTGGAGAACTCGAGCGCGGAACGAGGCCCCCAACAGAGGAACTCGCCGATGTCGTAGCTTCGACTCTCCGAATGGATCGAGATGAGCTTCTCCAAGCGGCGAAGGATTGGCACGAGGCGCTTTGGAACTCCGACGCGGTTCTGCTCGAGGGCGCCGAGTTCTCGATGGCATCGCTCTCGCCAACGAGAAAGCAGACCGAAGAACTCCGCGACGAGCTCAGGCGCGTGCTCGTCGACTTCGAGGAACTCGCTGATGCCCTCGATGATCGGTTCGGGGATATCAGCCTCTTGGTCGAGCGGGCCACGGCTCGGGTCAACGCGGCGCTTGAGGATTTCGATGGACCCAAGGATCTGCCTCTCGGAGAGTTTCCCGATGTCGTGCTCGGCAACACCAACGAGCTCAACACCTGCAAGAGGTGTGAGGGTTCGGGCAAGGACCCAGAAGTCGAAGAGGTCGAGGGTATTCGTCCGTGGGAACTCCGCTGCCAAGACTGCGATGGGACAGGGCAGTGGATTCCAGAATTCGAGGTCGGCCACGCCTACTCTGGTAGGACGGGCGTGCTCATGTATATCCTCGGGACGGTGGTCACGGTGGCCTATGGAGCGTGTCTGGTTGCCGAGACCACAGACTCATCTGACCTCTCTCCCGTAGGAATAGACCACGATGCCACTGTTGGATGGCGCGAGGTTCCGCTCTCGGTGTGGTGGAAGCACTGGCTTTCCGCCAATCCAGATGACGAGAAGCTTCAACAGAATCTCGAGGAAGCCGAGTTAGATGAAAATCGATGACCACATCGAGGTGCTTGAGGTCGTGCTTGGATTGCTTCGACAAGGGCAGTATAGAGCAGCGACCCAGAAGATAATCAACGCCATCGAAGAGGCGAAGAGAAAACAGAGCTCAGAACCAACGCATGGACTTGAACCGTCTGGCCTTGAACTCGATCTTCCGCCTACTGAAACCAAAACCGTTGAGCCTACCGACATTCCAAAGGTTGAGATCATTGGAACAGATTTCGTCATTGAGGCTGGGTGGGATGCTGATGCTGAATGGATCGATAAGGTGCGAGACGTTCTTGGCGAAATGATGGTTGCTGGAATAGATATCGAGACGATAGAGAAATCGGCTAATCGGATGATTGAGGAAGCCGTGAAGGCTAACGTGTTGTGGAGGGTATAGTCATGAGCTCGTGGTTCAAGAAACCAGTCAACATCATCATCACCATCATTGCTGGCGTTCTACTTGTGACGGCGGCGACGCTCATCATTCTGAAAGTGTCGACACGCAACCTCGATGAAGAGGCCCCACCGCTCATGGTATGTTGGGCGAACGACCAAGCGTATTATGTTGGGGGCATCGACGAAGACGAGGGTGACCAGGATGCCGATGAGAGCGCATGTGAGGGGCCTCAAGAATTGGTATGGTCGGGTGCAGACTTACCGCTCGCCATCAAGACCACATCGCCTACAGGGCAAGACGTGGGAGAAGGATCGGCGGCGTGGCGCGTTGTCACAAGGGCAATCAGTGACCTCAACTCTCAGGCAGGATGCGAACTCGGTCGAGCAGTTTCACAGAGCTCTCGGTCTTATAATGCTGAAATCCAATGGGGAACGGCAATCGAAGTTGGTGAAACGTCGGGCTCGAATCCTCTGGGAACGTGCGCTCACCGAGGCCAAGGAGCGCCGGTGGAGGGAATCGTCACCGTCAGAGGAGGACTTTCAGACAGGTTGGCATACTTGGTCGTACTCCATGAACTCGGTCACCTATTCGGGTTGGGACACAATAGCTTTCGTGGATCAGTGATGTTCCCGCTGACAATTGACGACACCGAGATGGACTCGATGTCCGGAGGCCGATTCTCGGACGGTTCTATCGCAAGACTTCGCCGAAACTACTGTTCACAGTGATACGATCATCCATGAGGGAGGTACAGGATGGTCGACGAAGATTTAGAACTCAAGGATAGCGAAGTCACGACCCAAGAACTCGCGGCGATAGGTCTGCTCTCAGGGAGACTGAAGAGCATCGCAGGAATTACCGGCGCAGTCTTGGCTATCGGAGGCATCGGTTCGTGGGTAGGTGTGCTCACGTATAAGGTGGACAAGATTGACGAAAACGTCGAAAAAATATCGAAGTCCATGGGAGCACTACCCAACAAATTTGAAGAGATCGACAAACAGGAACGCGAGCGATTCGAGCAATTGCGGGATGCGACACTAGAACAGTTTGACAATGACAACAACGAGCTCTGGTCGATCAAGAATGCCATCTCTCAAATTCGGATCGAGATGCGTTATCGCCATGGAGAGCGTGCGAGGGAGATTTCGGTCGAAACCAGTATGCACGCCACCCCGGTTGGATTGTTTCCTGGAATGCCCCCAGGGTTGCCCCCAGGAATGGATGTGAATTTGAAAACCGTGGGGAGCAGTCCGACCACACCGACCAAGGGACGGCCTACGAAAGCAGAAGTCAAGACGGCGGCGAAGACCGCGGACATTGCGCTCATGGATATGGTGGAGAGCGAAATGGAGGAGGGAGCTGATCCGCTAGAAAGGTTGACGTTCTGATGAAACCTATCAAGATGTGGCGGGTCGAAGGACCTCGTGGCGGAACTCGAGGCGTGCTCGCGATTTGCCAGAGCACCCAAGCCGTGTTGCATTCGGTCTACGTGGCGGATGGTTCTTCACATAAGGATGTCGATGTGATCGATCAGTTCATCGTCGACCACGAAGAGAAATTGGTAACCATCCGTGGCGAGAACAGTAGATCGTTCCGACTGCTTTCCGAGATTCCAATCACCGAGGGCACGGAATCGGTCATCGTCACCATTGGCAAGACCTCGTTGAATCTGAACCTAGAGTCAAGATAGAGAAGGAGAATTCAGGAGATGGCGAACTTGAAGAAGAAGCGGACACGAACCAAGCATCATGGCAAGTGGTTCAAACTCGAGCGACTCGCCGGCGACGAGATGATTCAGAATGTCGAGGGCCACGAGTTCCACGTCAGGGAAGAAATCGCGGGCGTGCTCGTGGTTCAAACTCCGCGGGAGCTTTCCCGGTACCCCGAGCACCTCGTCAGGGTGCGAGACAAACTCGGCAAGATGCTCGAGGAGGCGGGGGTCAAGCTCCCTATATTGATGATTCCGGATGACATCCGGTTCGCTCGGTTTCGGGAATGCGCGGAGCACGAGAACCTTGAACTCGAGCGGCGCATTACCAGCGGCTTCCAAGCCAAGGAGCTCACCATCTCGACGCCGACGAAGGGAAGTGCGTGATGTTGGTCTCACCGACTGGCGAGGTCGTGACCTCGCTTCCCGAGCCCCAACGAGAACTCTTGCTCGACTGCTACGATTGCGAGCTCCGAGAAATCGTCTTCTGGCCCGATTCGCGTCTCAGTAGTCGTGTTCCCGAGGTGGAGGACCCCACGAGCGACGCGGTGCGCAAACTTGCTGGCGACCTCGCCTACACTATGTATTCCATGCGAGGAGTCGGTCTCTCGGCGAATCAGGTGGGCGAGAACATTCGGATGTTCGTGACGGACATCACCAACGGGATGAAGAAATTGCCCCCAGGGGTCACCTCGCAACTTCTCGTTTTCGTAAATCCCAAACTGGTCTGGAACAATGGAGAACTCGAGCGCGGGCACGAGGGATGCCTCTCTGTTCCCTCTGGCGGCGGCATGGTCAAGCGGCACACGGAGATCATCGTCGAAGCCGTGGACCTCAGAGGGCAGCCGGTGTCGCTTCATACGTCGGGGTTCCTTGGCCGCACCATCCAACACGAGGTCGACCATCTCGATGGCGTCATCATGTTCGAGCGGATGGAGCGCTACGACCGCAAGAAATCCGAGGAAGCCTACGCCAAGTTTCAGAAGGCGATTCAGAACCAGATGAATTTCGACGCAGACAAGCGGCGGAAGGCAGAAAAACAGGAGCTTGAAGTCAAGGACACAACGGATGAAATTGTGTCCGAGGAAGCCGACGAACCCGAGGTCGAGATGGTTTCTGCTCCTACTGATACCAAGAAGGCTCACCGCAAGCTCCGAGGAATGAAGCGCAAGAAAAGGAAGGGGCGTCGTTGATGGCGAAGAAGAATCAAATCGAAGAACCTCCCCCTCAACCCGACCCCAATGATCCCAACGTGAAGATCGTTGCCTCCATATCTGGAGGCAAGGATTCCACGGCGATGAGTCTGTGGCTCACCGAGCAGGGCCTTGACCACGTTCGCGTCTTCGCTGACACGGGGTGGGAGCATGAATCGGTCTACACCTACGTGCGCGAGACGCTCCCACCATTCGTAGGCCACATCCACGAGATAAAGAGCGAGCTTGGGTTTCCTGATATGGTGCGCAAGAAGGGGATGTTCCCCTCGAAGCGCCGAAGGTTCTGCACCTCGGAACTCAAGGTCAAGCCGATCCTTCTCTTTCTCGAGGAGCAGCAAGAGCAGAACGGGGGCCACGAGGTCATCAACTGCGTCGGCATCCGAGCCCTGGAATCGGTCCAGCGATCGAAGATGCCTGAGTGGGAGTATAACCATTCGATGGGCCTCTGGGTTTGGCGCCCCCTCATCGACTGGACGGTCGAGGATGTGCTCAACCTCCACAACAAGCACAACGTTCCGGTGAACCCGCTCTACCACAAGGGGTTTTCGAGGGTGGGCTGCTGGCCTTGTGTGTTCGCCAACAAGAAGAACATCGCTCGAATCGCCGAGATGGACCCGGAGCGCATCGACTTTATTCGTGAACTCGAGAAGGAGGTTCAGGCCACAGCGGAAGCTCGGTATACTGCTCGAGGCGAGACCTTCGAGTCGCTCGGCTACCTTCGGCCTTCCTTCTTCATTCTCAGAAAGCAGGGCAAGAGTTTGATGGCTTCGATCGACGAGGTGGTCGAGTGGTCGAAGACTGCCTACGGCGGCAAGCAGTATGAGCTCTGGAACGACAACTTCGAGGGGTGCGCGAGGTGGGGGCTCTGTGACCTCGGTGACGGGGTGACCGATATCGATGGCGACGAACGCTGTGACTACTGATCCTTCTTCGACGGGAACATCTTAGCGAACTCGTCGACTTCCTTGAGATAGTCGAAGTCTTCTTCAGTTGGTCCAGGTCTCCAATGGGGGGCAACGTTGCCTCGGTTTTCAGACCATCCCACGGGGATGAATGGGCCCTTGTACCATTTGGCCATCGCCATGAACGAATTGCGCTGCGCCTCTTCGTAGTAGTCGGCATCTCCCGGAGCACCAGTGTCCATGTCGATGCTAGCAGCGAGCCCATCGAGCGAACCCACGGTCAGGGTGTCGATCATCCGTATCAGTTTGTTGTAGTAGTTGAAGGCGGCGTGGTCGTCCGGATTACTCGAGCGGTCAGGATGCAGTGGGAAGGAAACTTTGCGAAACCCTTTGCGGGCCATCTTCTTGAGCTCCTCGAGACGCTTCTTGCAATCTGTGACCTTCTCGAGAGAGCTGGTATCGATGGCGGTAAGAAGCGGCATAACCTCTTGACGATCCACGCCGAATTTGTCGAATGCTTCAAGGAGTTGACTGAGGTTCATGCTGGACATTTTGAACCAATCGAAAGCATTGTCAAGTTGACACACGCTTATTGTAGTATTATTGTTGCTTGATGGAGGTACGAGAGAATGAGCGAAGAAGTCTTCAAGGTCTTTGTCGAGAGGTCGTTCGAGGCGGCTCATAGCCTTGGGATGCTCCCCCCCACCCACAAGTGCCACGGAGTTCACGGGCACCACTACACGATCCGAGTCTACTGCACGGGCCCCGTCGACGAGCGTGGATTCGTCATCGACTACGGTGACATCAAGGAAGCTCTCGATCCTCTCATCAAGCGGGTCGACCATTCGTTTCTCAACGAAGAACTCGCCATGGAGCAACCATCAACGGAGAACCTTGCTCGGTGGTTTTGGTTCGAGCTCTCGACTCAAATCGGCCATGTTCTCGACCACATCGAGATTCGTGAGACGAACTCCAACGGTTGCATTTACAAAGGCCAGTGATCGGCTACGCTTCACGGACTGGTACTCGGCGCAACCTCGACGCTCTACGTCGAGCAGGGTGGCGACTTTTCATTTCGGCCACTGACATCTCCAAGGTACCGGAAGGATTCAACTACGCCATCGACAACGGGGCGTGGAGCGCGTTTCAGAATGCCATCGAGTGGCAAGAGGAACTCTTTCTCAAGGCGCTCGAGCACCTCGGCGACGGGGCCGACTTCATCGTGGTTCCAGACATCGTGGAGGGCGGGCTCAAATCCCTAGATCGCTCTCGAGCATGGCTACCCCGCCTCGAGCGCTACCGTTTGGTTCTCCTCGCTGTCCAAGACGGCATCGAACCGAAGCACGTAGAGGGCCTTCTGAGCCCCAGCGTGGGCATATTTCTCGGCGGCTCTACCAAGTATAAGCTTGAGACTTTGGCGACGTGGGGAGTCGTAGCTCGAGCTACTGGGTGCTACTACCACGTTGGGCGCGTCAACTCGATGCGCAGAATCTACCTGTGCGCGGCGGCCGGCGCCGACTCCTTTGATGGCACATCCGTCTCTCGGTTCGCCAAAAACATTCGTCACCTTGATTGTGCCAGACGGCAAACTTCTTTTGTTTTTGATGATGGATGATATAGACAAACGCTTATAGTGTGATAATATTGTCTCCATAGTGCTTGCGTTGTGCAATCACTCTGGAGGTTGTGATGACGGATGGAAAGTCAATCAGGGAAAGGTTCGAGGCGGAAAGAGCAAGGCTCGCCAGAGAGCGACAAGACCTTGCCATTGATGCCCAGAGAGGCATCGTTGCCACCAAGGACGATTTGGCAGAACTCAACAAAGAGCGGGCCAAGGTTTTGGCAGAGTTCAAGTCGAGAGAGGACGACCTAAAAGAGGTTCTCTCCGACTACCGCGAGTTCCAATTCAAGCCAAAGGGGCCTATCGAGCGCGACCAAGGGGTTGGGGCATGGGTGACGTGGTTCATGCTCAACCACGCAAAGGGTGGCGAGAAGTGGGCCATGGATCGAGCGATCCTTGCCATCATGGAGAGTCGCTCGAAGACCTATCCTTGGACGGCACAGAAGACCATCAATCGCCTCGTCAAGGAAGGTCTGCTCTTCAAGAATCGGGTCAATGGCGAGTCGTGTATCACCTCGATTCTATACGTTGAACCCGATGAGAACGAGCCACCTCTCGATCTCACTCTCGTCACGAAGGCTAAAAGACTCGCCGAGACCGACCCCGACAAGCAACCAGAATCACCCGAGGACGACGGTGATGTAGACGGCGCCGACGATGACGATGACGAGGGCCATGGCGTGACATACGTCGTGAAGGCTACGGATCGGCAACTCGACATCATCGAGGCGATCCGGAAAAAACTCGAATGGTCCAACGATGAGCTCAGGAAGTTTGCCGAGAATGGTAGGATCACCTACCCCATCTCGAAAGACGATGCCGATGCTCTTATCGCTGGCCTCTCCAATGTCAAAGTCGATGTCGCGACCTTCGCCCCACAACTCGGCTCATACCTCATGAAATTTCTCGGCGACAAAGACCGAGTCACCATGAAGACCAAAGAGGTCGAGTGGATGAGACAAGGCCATGGGTTGACGAGGGAAGAACTCGACGAGGGTCTTATCTACCTCACCAAAGAGGGCGTGGTGGCGACCTCGTGGCGCTCCGACGGTCTCCTCGTAGCGAAGGCCGACTCTCGAGTGGCCGATGAGATCATCAAGACCGAGACCAAGCCACTATTTGACAACACTGAGATTCCAGACCACGCCTGATCTCGAGGTGACGACATGAACACTCGAGACATGCCGGATGAAATCCGGGCTCAAATAGAGAAGGATGCTCAAGTTTTTGGTAATGGTTTCGCTGAGTATGACCCAGAAACCGAAACTTGGAAGCGCCTCGATCCGCGATATATCGTGGTGGCGACCGTAGACTCTGTATTGTCGAAGATGGGGCCTTCCTACAACGACATTGCCTCTGTGGCAGAGAAGCACGGAGCCATATCAGACACCCAGCGGGAGATTGAACCGCCGATCTGTGAGGAGTGCGGGGCCCCCGTCGACGATATGGGGATGTGTTCCGAAGAACTCCACCACGAAACCGGGTGGAAGGTCTGCGAGACCTGTGGCGGTGACGGAACCGACACAATGATGGGCGCCGAAGAAGACGAGTCAGACATCGGTCCATGTGCTTTTTGTGGAGGGCTCGGAATAGTCAAGGAGTAGAAGTCATGCCCTGCAAGAGAATCGAAGGAGACGGGTGGTCTGGATTCGTCTGTACCCGCGGTGGTTCTCAGAAGCAACGATGTTCCTGCGGGCGCGTCGCTGACTATCTCTGTGACTTCCCGCTCAGAGGGAAGAAAGAGGGCCAGACCTGCGACAAGCCGCTGTGCGTCAAGTGCGCAAAACTCATCAAGATGACGGCACAAGGCGGGATTCACTACTGCCCTGCTCATCAGCGGATGGCCGAGAAGGAAAAAAAGTGAATGTACGTGGTTTCTACGCGAGAGGCATTGGAGGATTTGCTCGACTTGGAGGGCATCGACAACTTCTGTCTCAAGTACGCCGAGAGGGATGTTTTCGTCATCGAGGTGAACCTCGGCGCCGACGAAATGGAGAGCTTACGCCAAAAGGCGAACTCGATCATGCCAGAAGGGATAAGCGTGGAGGTCGTGACTAAGCGGTGCGTGGAGGAGTGATGTCGTCATCTGTGAAGAGAAAGTGCGCGTGGTGCGGAAAGCAACTCGTTGTTCTCGAGGCTCGCGACGAAAAGACTGGAAAATTAGTAGACGTACCAGAAGTGGTTGTATGCAGCGAATGCGTCAAGAAAACGCGCCGAAGGGAGTGGCGAGCATAAAGGATGGTGTGTAGTGAGAATTCTATATCGTGAGGTTGGGAAATATTCTGGCGCCGTCATCTACGGCACCGAGGTCGTGCCGCCACCAAAAGAAGGAAACGCGAAGTACCACGCCCAACGGGCCTTCTGGCTCACTGGCGAGGTCGAGACGGGAAACAAACTCGGCTCGGTGATGATGGCGGATGGCACCGGGTTCACCATCGGTATCGACCAGCACATCGCGGTCTACCCGAGGGAACTCGCCGACGAGGATTTCAACGCCGAGGATGACCAAGGTGGCGCTTTCGAGCTCCTCGCGAAAGTTGAGCTCACCGACTCGAAGAACGTCGCAGACCTCTGGAAAGCATTCGAGGAGTGTGGTTGGTATGTTGGCCGCGACGGTCACCTTCGCCATCTCGAAGGCGGCGCTTTCAGGGTCAGAAGCGTTCCCATCAAGGTCAAGGCCGGCGACCTCGTTCACGGGGCTCTCATTCGTGACGAGGTCACTCCGACGAGAGGGATCGTCAAAAAGGATTCTCAGGGGTGGACCGAGTGCCGACTGTGGGCAACTCTGCTCCATAGATTGATGAGCGACCCCAAGACCCTGGATGTCCAGCGAGCCTTTGGTATCCACCACCTCCGGACCAGGGTGGCGACGCGTAAGCTCCGACTTTCAGACAACAGGCGGCGCCCAACATTTCAGAAGGCCATCTATTCCGGGGAGCCACTTCCGGGAATCAGGTCGAAGGACCTCGAGCCGAACTTGGACCTCGCTTTGTGCGTCTTCCACAGTTACACAGTCAATGCGCCAGCGGTGGCTTTCAGGCTTCTCGAGGAATCGGTCAGAACCACGGAGTTCAAGGGATACCTCGCAGAGACCGAGGCGCGACGACACATCTTCGCCGACGACCTTCTCACCAGAATCAGGATGGAGAGGTATGGACGGTGGGGAGATCGATGGACGCGAACTCGAAAGCACGCCATGGGTGTCGGGTGGTGGCCTCGAGAGCTCTTCGTCGGTGGACAGGCGGTGATGCCAGCATGATCGGCTTCGATAGTGACCTCGCGTTCTTTTGGTGTTCGTTCTGCAAGGCTCTGATGGACGACGACCTTGAGTTTTGCCCGTGGTGTCGTCGTCGGCGGTGGAGCTGATGGCAATTGGTGACTGGTACTATTGGGCGTGGCACCTTATCCCCATCGACTCGTGGAATGAGAGTTCGCCATGCTACGGTCACCGCTGCAAGCTTCTCGCGGTTGGTTCTCGAAACATGGTTTTGGTGAAATTTGAGTTCGGAGGCCAAGTCATTGTAAATCGCCGAGGTTTACGAAAGCTTCCGCCAAAGTAGAGGTAATGATGATCGACGATGACTTGAAACAGTCAACGAAAAAGCTCAAGGAAATCTGGAATGATAATCGGCGCGGTGAACCAGTCAACTGGGTGAAGGAATCTCGACATTCCAAAGACCATCGGACCAAGGAACAGGTCTTGTCTGAAGAGGGAATTCTCCTCGGTGACGGATATCCTCTGAGTTCGAAGGAAGAAATCCCGCGAGAGATCATGCACGCCAGATTTTTGGAGCACCATGCTAGGTCTCGGCGCCTCTATGGGCCCTATGGTTTCGATAATGACACTGTGGTCGACCTACTCTATGAGGCGGCAAAGGAGATTCGTGAGCTCTACGAGAAAGTGAGTCTGATGACGGAATGACACTCTCACTGATGGAAGAAGAAAATTTGAGATGGATGGATGACATGGCGGCGGCTGTAAAAATGCCTGTGGAGGTTCTGTTTCCAAAGACATATCAGGTGGAATACTACCGACGGAGCTCACTCGTGAACGAGACTGCAACGGCTTGCCGAGTTGTCCATGTGCCATCTGGGATAGAAGCACGATCTCAAGAAGAGGGGTCAAGGAGATACAATCGTAATAAGGCAATGGAACGCTTGAAGAAAAAGCTTTATCATGGATGTTGACCCTGCCTTCCACGCGGCAACAAGGCCGCGGGAAGGAGTTTGAGAATGGAACGGAAACAACCTCATGTGGGAGACGTGGTCATCTTCACCGACTCAGTCGGCGTGGACCGGAATGCTCTGGTCACTGCCGTCTTCGGCGAGGCGACGCACAACCCTGGTCCGAATGATCCGGATCGGTGGCTCATGCCTTGTCTCAACGCGGTGTGGGTGAGCAAGGACGACAGCAAGCAGGACCCCTACGGTCGTCAGATCGAACGGGACCAGACGAGCATTGTCCATGTTTCTTATCAGCCAGCGCACGGGAACTATTGGCGTTGGCCGAATGAGGAGAAGAATCCGATCCAGGAGCCGACCGAAAGGTAGGCTCGAGCAGAATTCGCGGTGCCGATGAGGTGCCTCACCGGGTTCTGGTTGTCGCGTGGAGGTCAGGGTTTGAGTTCGCAACTCCGAATGGTTCCCGTTATCCGCGACGTGGCGAGGCCATTCATCGAGAAGTATCACTCGCACCACCATTCTCCTCGCCAGGCAATCATGTGGGCCGGCGTCGAGTTCGAGGGCGAGCTTGTCTGCGTCGGGTGCCTCGAGCGCCCCAAGGCACGGTTCACGGCGGTAGACCAGAGGGTAGGAGAAATCACGCGGGTCGCCTCAGATGGTTCTCAGAAGAACGCGGCTTCGAAGTGCATCGCTGGGCTCGCTCGGGCTGCGGTGGCGCTCGGCTACACGAGACTGGTCTCCTACACCCTTCTCGGCGAGGCAGGCACCTCCTACAGAGCTGCGGGATGGTGGGTCACGGCAGTTGTGCCCCCTCGAGAGTCGTGGGCGGCTACGGGGCGCCACAGAGCTCCAGCAACGCAACCCGGCTCAAAGGTGCGGTGGGAATTCGGGCCCGAGGCCCAACCCGAAGACCTCGAAGCAACGCGGGTCATGCAAGAGTCGGTCGGAAGGATCGACATCCCGGAGAAGAAAGAAACGCTGCCACTGTTCACAGGGCGGCTCCAACACGTAGACGAGGGAAGGCGATGAGCGAAGTCAAGAAGTTCAGTCCGAAGATAAAGACCCCGAAGATGGTGAAGATATCCGTCGGCGATGAGGCATTCGTGACATTCATCACGGGCCACGAGATCGAAGAGACTGCCATGGGGCGTTACAACGTCAAGATTTCATTGCTCGCGACTGATGCCGAGCAACTCATAGCGATGCAAAAGGTCTTGCATCCAGCAATTTGGCCAGAGCCGATAGGGGAGGAGATCGATGACCATTGAACATTTCGTAATCAGTGAGGAAGGGGAGCAAGAGCTCAAGGCGAAGAAAGGGGAGAAGATTCAGACCAAGGTCTCACTCCAGGGCGACATCGCGGTGCTCCCATTCTTCCCGACGGAAGACACCGACGGAATCGCGTGGCTCCTCCTCCAAGACACGGGGCGCTTCGGCGAACCAGGCCGCGAATTCGACAAGGACCTAATGGGCGAGAGGATGCTTGCTGAGGAAAAGGGGGTCATCATCGGAGCCCGTAACCCTGAAAGCCTTACTTCCATCATCGATGCGCTATGCGAGCTCCGACAACAACTCATCGAGCAAGACGTGGCGAGAAAAATGGCCAGAGAGACGGCCAAAGACCTCGATGAGGAGATTTCCGAAACCATTGAACATGGTGGACCACGAACCGACCCGTGGAATCCAGAGGGTCCTATCAACTTCTAAACGATGTTCTTGACGGACCAATCCTGAGTGCGTAGGGTGGTCATTCGTCCCGAGGGTTTCCGAGGACACACCAACCCCTTCAAGTGATGTTGTGGCATCAAATGAAGGTGGGGAGGGGAACCCCTGGTTGGGACCACGAAAGGCAACTTCGTGATAGGTCACAACGTACAACACTCTTACCCACCTTGCAACTCTGGTTTCCCCCCATCATTCCCAATAGATGGATATCAAGAAGAACCTCGAAACATAAGAGGGGAGAAATTAGGATATCCCATTGAAACCGCGGTATTTTCCGAGGTTAGGGCGGTGACCCCGTCATGGTATCGGTACAACGTCTCGAGGTGGTTGGAAATCGAGGGTGGGATAGAGCTCAGGTCGAGGGCAGAAGCGCTGAGGCGTTGTGGTAACAAGGTATCTGTGAGGAGATGTACCTGTGGCCACGAACCCGAAGGGTCTGGTGAGTTTGGTTTGGTCTCGAGGACCTGTGACGCGAGGGTCTGTCCGTCATGTGCTTGGAAGCGGGCACGCGAGACCGAAGAATGGATGGTGGATGTAGCGAAGGAGCTTCCCGAAGAGGAGGGGTGGCGCTGGCAATTTTTTGTGCTGACCTCGAAGTACGACCCGAGCAACGAGGAGGAAGTGACGGCGGAAGCGCTGCGGTCTAGGGCTCGCGGGATGGGCCGCGCCGTTCAAGCGATTTGGAAGGAAGTGCTAAAGGTCGATGGCGCCGGTCTTTTCCGCACCATTGAGTGTGGCAAGAGCGGGATGGTCCACGCGAACCTTCTCTACTACGGGCCGATGGTCGACCACTGGGATATAACTCGAGTGGGCCAGCGGACATTTTCTCGATGTGGTCATGTCTATGGGCGACCTGTGGATGGCGGTGGCCAAGACGCGATCAATCTCCCAGAGCGCATCAGCGCGGTTGCCAGGTACATGGCGAAATCGATCGACGGCTCGAGGTTCGCATTCAACGAAGACTGGCTCGCCGGCTCGTGGATAGTTCGGACCATGGACCCGCATCTTGCGGCTCGTTGGGAGATCGCGTGTTTCAAGAAGGTTCGTGTCTCCGAGAAGTACGGTTCATTCCGAGGGGTGAAGCGACGGCCTCTCGAAAAGATAGTGGAAGAAGACAACTCAGAGAAGGTGTGTCCATGCTGTGGTCAGAAGGGCAAGTGGCACTACGTCTTGAAATGGACACAGGAATGGCTCCTTGCCTGCCACGACAAGGGCAAGGCAGGAATGAGGCGGAGCTCGTGGAAGCCACGATGGTTGCGCGACCGCGACCCACCAGGAGGGTAGTGATGAGGGTTCGCTGGTCAAATATCTTCGGAGATACGTTTGAGGGAGTCGTTGTGGAGATAGACTCGAACGTTTTCGTGGTGAAGTGCGATGATGGCATTATGCGCTATGTAGAGGATGGAGAGAAATATTGCGAACTTGTCGAAGAAACAGATGTTCCAGATTAGAAGGGCAATCGGATTGCCCTTTTGGTAGGATGGTCTCGAGGTGACGGCGATGGACTTGGCAGACCAGCTTTACGAGGCGGCGCGGAAGAAGACTCCCGGAGCTTTCGGAACGTTCTCGGCGAAAGCACCGCTTGTGGGGTTTGTCTTCATGGCGTGGGAGCGCATCATGGGCTCAATCCCAGAGGCCGACCGAGCGCGGGCAAGTGCGAGGATGGGCGACGCCATCATGAGCGCACAACTCCACGTCGACGACTGGAAGTACAACAACGGGGCCCTTGGCATCGAGCTCAAGAATGCGTGGAACAGCGCGGCTCGAGGCCCGCGGATCAAGAGCGACATGCCGAAGCAGAAAGATTTCGAGAACGTGGCCTCTGGAATGCTCTCGCCACCATCGAACATCGACGGCCTCGATGACGAGTCTCTCCGTGAATATCAGAACTCGCTATCACTCGAGATGAGAAATAGACATCCCGTCACCTCTCAAGAACTCGACCAAGTGGTCTTCAAGGCTTCGAGAGCTCTATAGTTTACGCGGGGGCAAGCACGGCGTTCGGGTCACCCATGAGGTAGTAGAAGCACGTCTCGTGCATCTCACCCCAAGCTCCCTTGTCGACATCTCGCTCGAAATTCGCCTGGCCTTCTTCGACACCATGATGATGTCCGTGACAGACTTGAATGGCGGGATCGTCTTCGTGGATTGGCTTCCCACAAGCCTTACAACGCCCTTTTCTGACTTTCTGTCCCATCAGAACTAATTGTGGTGTTACAATAGCGACTTGTCAAGACTTCGACTTAAAGGGCCACGTCTCCGATGCAACGCCATGGTCCAGCGGCGACGGTTCTGCTTTCAGCGCGGTAGAGGTTGTAGGTGAGCGCGTTCTCAGAGGTCCATCCGATGTAGTCGGTGACGAGCACGCTCTCGGTGTCGCGGCGAAGAACCTGAACATAGCGACCTTGGACATGGATGATATCGCCGAGGCCGATGCTCGAGGGGAAGTTGGTGCCGAGGCCCATGATGACGGGTGAACCTTCCTGAACGCTCACAGTGCCCACCGAGCCCTCGATGTGTTCCACGGCTTTGATGAGCTCGAGGTCCCAGATGTAGACATCTCCGAGCGGGTGGTCCCAAGTGTCGGCCTTCTTGATGTGGATGACGGCGCGACCATTGGATGCTTCGGTCAACTCGATTTCGGCGTCGTCGTAGGTGGTCTTGAGGACCGTGGCCCCCTCGTTCTCGATGGTCCGGAGAGGGTCTCCTCTGACGTTGCCTACTCCGAGTTTAGCGGCGAACTTGAGGATGGACTGTTCAAGGGAGACTGGCTCGAGCGAGCAGGCCGTCTCGTTCTGGACCTGAACAGGGATGTCGAAGGAATCGCCTCGGTGAAATCGAATCTCCTGCCGATGAGTTTGCACGGTTGCGCTGAGCTCGGGGTACACCGCTCTCACCTCCTCTTGTTCGTGCCAGTTCCCAAGGATGCCAAGGAGCTTGGCGGCGACGATGGGGTCGCCACACTTCACGTCATTTAGGGCCCAGTGCATGTTGATCCCTCGAGAGAATGTTGACGGTCACTCGGATGCCGCGGACAGTGGCGGCACGCATGGCAAGGAGCCGAATGGCTTTGGCGTGTCGACCTCGTTGGCCAATCAGGGCCCCGGCATCGTTCTCGTCGCAGACGACCTCGAGATGGTAGAACCCGTCGCCCTGGGCTCGGTGAACAGAGACCTCGTCTGGATTGTCGACGAGCAGCCGCGATATGGAGCGGACCATATCCTCGATTTCGATGATCGATTCGTGTTCACTGGCCCCGTGTATGTTCGTCAATTTTTTTGCCCCTTGTGCCAACACCCGCCTCCATTCGATCCCATTCTATGCTAAGATGACCCGAATCACATAACCATCCGTTGAAAGAAGGAGATTAGAGGAGATGGCACGGAAGGTCACGGCACAAGAATTTCTAGACAAAATCGCGTTCATCAAGCACCTACCAGACCAAGGCGGAAGCTGGGGTCGCGGGGTGTTGGTGACCCTGGACGACCAGGCGAAGGAGATTCGTCGGCTCGAGGACTCGCTCCAAGGCATCAAGGACCAAATTCGGGACCGCCTTCGACTGATGAGGGGAACGGCGAACCGAGCTCCTCGAGAGGCGGAACTCGTGGGTTACTCGAAGGAGCAGATCAACGAGGCCCAGGTCGAGGTTGAAATCAAACAGGCCGGCGACGAAGAATCGTAGGCCATGCTTGAAGAACAAGACGAACTCCGGGCGCTAACCCTGTGGCGCCCGTGGGACCAAGCTATCCTCTACGGGGGCAAGCGCATCGAGAACCGTCCATGGGTTCCGTGGGCCAAGGTGCTAGGCAAGGTCATTGGTCTTCACGCGGGGATGAAGTATGACCGCGACGGCGCCTTGTGGATGCTCGAGAAAAAGCTCTACGTTCCGCCTAGTCCATCTTGCTCAAACCCCGGAGTCATCGTTGGCCTTGCTCGAGTGGTCGATTGCGTCGTGAGCTCAGACGATCCGTGGTTTAGTGGACCATTTGGATGGATGCTTGACGATGTCGTCGCCCTCGAGAAACCAGTCAAGGCCAAGGGGATGCAGGGACTTTGGCGCGTCGATGGCGAAGCGCTCGAGCAGATTCAAGAACAGATATGAAGGCCGAGCAACTCAAGAAACTTCTCATCGAAAAGTATCCAGGGCCCGAGTGGGCGCTTATCTTTGAGCTCTCGAAGGGTGTGGGGTGGATAGGCCAAGAGGGACGTATCGACGTTGCGGCGTTTAATTGTTGGCCATCGAAGGGGCATCACCGACTGGCCTTTGAAATCAAGGTCTCGAGGAGCGACTTCCAACGCGAGCTTCAGCAACCGAAGAAGCGGATGTGGGTCGAGGAGAACTTCGACGAGACCTATTTCGTGGTGCCTCACAACCTCATCAAGGAGCACGAGGTTCCCGAGACGTGGGGCATCCTCATGGCCACGAAGAAGGGAGACAAGCTCATCCGTCGAAAGATGGCCACGCCGAGGGATACCCCGGAGCTTCCCGAGGGCCTCGCCCTCTCGGCTATACGGCAACTCTCGGCTCAGATGCTCAATGCCGAGCGCAACCACTACTACTTCGAGGGTGTGGCGATCCTTACCCAAGAGATGATCGACAAAAAAGTGGCTCGGCAATTGAAGGAAGCTTTCGAGCATGAACGCGATGCTCTTCACAATATGCAGAACACTGTTCTTGAGATGCAACGCGAAAGCAATGACTATGTGGCGGAACTCCAAGCCCCGCTCAAGAAACTCGCCGAGCTCATCAATGAGTGGTATCACACCAGATTCCGTCGACCGCTCAAACGTCATCAAAGACATCTTGTAGAAATAACAGAGGAAGACGTGGTTCAGTGGGCAGAGGACTTGAAAATGCACGCCATCAAGAGCGTGCTCGTCGATGCTAAAAAGGCCAGGGATGGCCTCGACAGTCTTCTCAAGGCGGCAGAAGAAGAAGGTCTCAAGCCGAAGACAGAAGGTTGACAGACGCTTTTTCATTGTCCATAGTCTATTTCTAGCCGACTAGCTTGAAGGAGATAGAGGAGATGGGCATAAGAGAAGCGGCTAGTGGCCGCACAGACGCATATCCATTCGATCCCGAAAACCTCGTAATCGTTGGGTTCGATACCGACGAGCGAGAACAACTGGACCTCTTTGACGGAACGAGAAGTGACGACGACATCTCTCCAGAGATGATCGAGAGCGTCATGGAGTCGGGGGTCATCCAACCCATCGTCGTGACATGGAGAAACAGACGAGTCGAGGTGGTTGACGGGCGGCGGCGCGTCCGAGCCCTGCGGAAGGCGAACAAGAAACTCGTCAAGAATGGCCACGCAGCGAAGACGATCCTTGGAGTGGTCAAGAGCGGCGGAAGCGCCGAGCTCATCGAAGCCATGATGATCTCGAATGAGCATCGGCTCGAGAACCCGCCATCGGTCAAGGCCGAGAACATCGTTCGGTACATGGAGGTAACGGGAAAGAAGGAGCGTGCCACGGCGGCGGCGTTCGGCTGCACTCGACAGAACATCAACAACTACAGGCGCATCAACAAGTGCTGCGAAGAGGTCAAGCAAGCTCTCGACGAAAAGAAGGTTCGGATGCGCGACGTTCTCACGCTCCACAACCTCGATCTCGAGGGTCAACTTCGTGAGCTCCAAAAAATTATTCGAACTCGCAAAGAGGAGTGCGAAGGCTACGAGAACGGTGACGGCGACGACGGTGGTGGAGACGACGACGGTGGTGGAGACGACGGCGGTGGTGGTGGCGGCGGTGAAGGATGGAACGATCCCAACGCTGTCTCTATCCGAGCTCCGCGCAAGAGTGTCATCGACAAGGTCATCGAACTCGCGACAGAAAAAGATGAGTTCCACGGAACGCTAGATGCCGATGTCATCGCGACTTTGAAGTGGGTGACTGGCAAGGGACAAGCAACAGAGGTTCCGGGGCTCACTGATATTCTTTCTCAAATTGACACCTGACATATTGTAGTTGACAGTCACGGTTCAACCATGCAAATCTCATTTCGTTCGCTCGTCACAGCGAGTGTTCTTTGCGGATTGGGTGGTTTTTGATTTTGCGGGAGATGGCGGGTTGACGCCCCGCCCCTCACGAATGACCGATGGGGAGGTCTTCGGACCAAGGCATGGGTTGGTGGCGGAAGTCATCTAGTGGGGTGGTCGAATGGTCATATAAAAAGGCACCCGTGAGATTGTCGCAACTGCGATGAACGTTTTTGGGTTCCCCCACAAAGTCGTGAGTCAGCGTAAAGGTTGCGACACATCTGCGGCAAGGCTCGAGGCGGGCCAGGTCGATCGCTCGAGGGGATAAGAGGCCCCGTTCCGGCTCTCGGGTGGATACGCGGGGATGACCTCGCAGATGGATAGGGTGGACGTGTGGCGGCGCGTTTACTCGACCTTGGTGGAGATGGCATCAAAGCCGAGAGTGGGAGCGTCTCATTCTGAGGGGAGGCGCAGCGGCGGGCAGCGGGGGCCCAAAGCACCATCTTCGGGGGGGAACCTTCGGAGATGGAACCAAAAGCGGTTACTCTCAGTACATCTCGAAAGGGATTGAAAAGAGTAGCCGCTTTTTTTGTGTACCTCACGGGGACACCGTTCCCCTCCTCATATATGGGGCCCTTGGTGCAAGCCATCGCTGAGGGCCCTTTTTTTTTGTGGAGTCATGGTGTTAGGATGGCGTCATGATGCTCCATGCCGACCTCGAAGCCGCTGTTGTGAAATTCGATGTCGTGGCCTTGTTCGAGGCAATGGCCAAGGGATTGAGTTCCTACAAGGTTCTCACTCCGAAGGCGCTCGAGAAGAAACTTAAGCCACCTCGTGGAGTAGACGAGATTGACGATGAATGGGTCGATGGACTCAAGAAGTCGTGGAAGCTCTTGGTGAAGGAGGGCAAGAACTTCGAAGGGCGAAACGCTCAGATGCCCTCGAAGCCAGACCTCAAGCTCCTCTACAATCGCAACGAGGCGGCGAAGCGCTACATGGAGCGCGTCGTCACCTACCTCGAGAACTTCCGATCGATGCTCTTGATCGACAAGGGGTTCTGGACGACAGCGGGACAATCGAAGGCGGCGAAGAAGCTCCCGGCATCAGAGCGGCCATTTGCTAAGGCAACCGATGAGATACAGGCAGCGATCAAGGCCGCCAGAAGTGCCAAGTGGGATATCGAATCCACGATCAGTGACCTCAAAGAAGGCGGCAAGTTCGGGAAGTGGGCCGAAGCACCACAGGGAGACTGGTACGAGAAGGTATGGGGCGACCGCGCCATGCAGATGTACGAGTACGACTGGAATCTCCCGCTTCAGAAGGCCGATGGAGGACTCCAAGAGGCAGACCGCGCCATGTCGAAGCGGCTCTTTCCTCATCTGAAGAAGCTCATCAAAAATTGGGGTGGAGCTCATGGGCGGCTTCACACGGGGCACTATGAACCCGATACCGTCCACGTCGGTGGGTTCACGGTCATCTTCAAAGACTCGCCGATCGATCCATCGCGGTACAAGGAGAAGGTTTATGCCCCAGGAGCAGCGTTCGACGAGCCCCCGACAGAACCCATGGGATACCGACATCCTCGCCAGCGAGAAGAATCGGCGAAACTCGTGAAGAGGGCGGTGACATTCTTGAAGAAGGCCAATATGGGCCACCTCATCTATGGAAAGATTTTCTTCAACCCCGAGGTTTCTGGCCATTTCGGTCCAAGCAAGTCACAGAATCGCCCGTATTCGATCCGAGCATCGGGGTCGTATCAACGGAGCGGCGACCACATAGACCTCTATTATTCGTCACCAGGATGGACACCTTCGACCATCGTCCACGAGCTTGGCCACCGCTATTGGGCGAAGTTCATGAGTGCCGAGGATAAACATAGGTTCAAGCAATTCTTCGGAAAAGCGAAGGCGGCGTCTGACTATGGGATGACGAATCCAGAGGAGGATTTCTGTGAGCTCTTCGCCGCCTACGTCATCGGTAGGGAGTGGTCCAAGGCCGGCGGAAAGAATCTCGACCGATATCAACGCCAGAGGATGGAAGCCTTCTTGGGCAAGAAGCGGAAGTTGGAATCAGTATCCACGACGCTTCACGATTCCCTTCTCGAGGCGATAGCGATGCAACGAGCGTGATGGTATGGTGATAGCGTAGGAGGGCGGGATCATGGCAGTCAACACAACATTTTCAATGATGGTGCAACTTCTCTCCGAGAGCGTGGATGCGAACTCGGCGATTACGACCATCATGGCGGCGGCGCTCAAGGCGCGTCTGGCGGTGCTCCCCAAGTTCGAGCCCCATGCCTTCACTTCGGCCAACGTCGAGAGCTCGACGGGTGCCACCGTCGACGAGGCCACCGACTCGATCACCGTACCTTCTGGGTCCGGAGCGACCATCGAGTGGGATGGCATCACGTTCGGAACCCCGGTGCGGATCGATGGCACCGACACGGAGATTGGAGCGCTGGTCGGCAATGTGGGCCAGGGAACGAACTCCCCCGTGGCCAACTCCGACATCACGCTTCAGTACCGTGACACGGCGAGTGGAACGTGGAAAGCGTTCGGACGCAACGTGGTCATCGAGTCGACCTCGTTCTTCCAGCTTCGAGCCGTGGTGGCGACCCAAGGCGCCGACGCCGATATGCCACAACTCCACGTCATCGCCGAGCAACTGTAATCTTCATGGGCCACCTCAAGAAGTCCATGCCTGAAGATTGCTTTCAAGGAAAGCAGTGGAAGCACACACCAGAAATCTACGAGTGTTTCTCGTGCGGAGCTCGAGGCGTCAGTGGGTTCATCAACACAGGATTCGGCTACGTCTGCGAAAAGAAAGCCTGCCGCGAAAAGCTCAAATTGAAGCCTGTTGAGGATTGACAGACGGCTTATTGTAGTACAATATCTATTCCGTGAAATCCTTGGTGTGGCCGATTGGAGCGGGTGGTTCGCTCAACGAAGAACTCGTGAGAATGGGTCACGCCGAGAAGGTCGACTACTGAAGGCAATTCGATTGCCCTTTTGAGCCATGGCCAAGGGTGTCCAACCAACGCTCGCGTGTCGTCACTGTGGGTATGCTTTCAAAGGCCGTGGCATCATCGGAGGTCACAACCTAGCCAAGTACAACCTCGAGCAGCACGAGGCGGCGTGCCTGAAGCAACAGGCACGCAAGGAGCAACGCAAGGTGAATAGGGCATATCGCAAGGCTGGCCTCGAGCCACCGCTTTCGGGGCAACTCCCTCTACCAGAGATTGAAGGAGTCAAAGAAGTACCATGACCACAGAGCATGAGTGGCCAAACGAACCATTCGACAGATACCTGACGCCATCGTGGCCCGTTGATCGTCTTCTCGAGCGAGTCTCGCTTCCCGGATACCGCTGGCTCGAACCCGCGGCCGGCGAGGGAACCCTCGTGCAGGAGGTCAAGGACATCCGCCCCAGCATCGAGTTCACCACGGTCGAGATTCGCGAGGAGTGCGCCCACCTCGTCGACCTCTGTGCCGACTTCCTTTTCTTTGGGTGCCCCGACCTCGACAACCTCATGCCCCCAGGTGGATGGGACGTTTGCATCACCAACCCGCCCTTCTCGCTAGCTCTGGAATTCGCCGAGCTTGCGCTCGAGAAGGCACAGGTGGTCGCCTTCCTTCTCCGCGCCGACTGGGCGGGGGGCTCGGGTCGTTCGAGGTGGCATCAAAAGCATCCATCCGATATCTATTTCATCCCTGAAAGGATCGATTTCACTGGTGAGGGTGGAGACCAATACAACTACGCTTGGTTTGTCTGGGGACCTGGAAGGGGTCACTACCACGAGTGGTTGGCGCACACTCCCGAGGGGATAAGGAAGGCGAGCGAGAAAAAGTCACAAAAAGTTGCCCAAGGACATTGACAGACGCCTATTGACACACTATGTTATGTGTAGGTCGGAAAGAGAGGCAACATGACAAACGCTGCGCAAACCGTCGAATCCCTCATCCGAGTTGCCGAGAAGGGTAGCGGAGCTACCGTCCACGAGGCGGTTACCGCTGCCACCCAAGCGGCTCGCATCGCTCGCATCCTACGGGTGCTCCATCAGGCCGAGCGCCGCCTTGCGAGGGTAGCGTGATGGCACGGTATATCATAAACTCTGATGGTCCATTGGTCGCCGCCCTCGAGGACCTGTTCAGCAAACTACACATCGCTGACTACCCCAACCTCAAAGAGTGGCTTGTCGAGCAAGAGGTTGACCTCGACGACGAAGAGGAATTCTCTGAGAACTCGGATTCGTGGCTCGACGCCAGAATCGCAGCCGACAACTTCAAGTCGATGCTCATCAATCTCGGAGACAAGGAATTTGCCGAGGCGGTAATCGAAGACTTTCGCAACAATTTCGACATCGAAGAGGAAGACCAATGAACGGGGAGCGTCGATATAGCGGGAATGTCGTGGTGGCGTTCAAGGACCTCGAGCGGATTCATCACTTGTGGCAGGTCCAAGCCGTTGTCTCTACGCCCATTGGCGAGCGCTACTACGTGGAGTACATCCGCGACTACGACCACCTCGAGAGCGATGAGCCGATTCTTTCTCCGAAGCTCCTCGACAATATCGCCAAGGTCATCATTGACCGATCCATCGGAGATGACGACCTGATACCGACCATCAAAACCGAGCGGTTTGCCGCGTTAGAGGTCGATGAGAAGCATCTCCATCTCGGCGAATCGATCTATGTTGGAAGAAAGGAGGATGGACGCTGGCCTCGTTGAAGGTCGATCGGAAAGGGTTACAGAGTCATCGGCCAACTTGATGTGACCCCAAAACCCATGACGCCGGAAGGCGGGACACGTCCACGGGAGCCGATGCGCATGGTAACCGCCGTGGGTTGCGTGGTGGGAAACATCAAGGACTCTGTACCCTTTCCGGGTGATCTCCATCCGGGGTTTGGCGTTGGCCATCAGCGTCTCACTTTCCGACCAGACCCCCTCGAACATTCTTCGGGGGGGTCGCTTTTTGAGCCGTGGTCGGGCGTGTGGTAGATTGGGTTTCCTCGTAAAAGAGTAGAGAAAGACCAGATTTGCGGGGATGGTTTGAAAGGAGGGTGGGCATGTCCGGTTTTTTGAGGGTGCCTACGGGTATTCTGGTCATCGTTTTTTCACTGTGGAACTCATCCTGTGAACAGGAAGCCGAAGGGAGGAGCTCAGAAATTCGCGTTGAGGTCCAGGAAGAAACTGCTGAAGATTTCAGAGACGAAATGGATAGGCATTGCCGAGAGCAAGATGCTCGATGGGCGAAATTCGAGGCCGACCGTGAAGCTTTTCAAACAGAATGGGAAAAAAGGTCGAAGAATCCTCCACCAAAGCGGCGGCGCGTCAAACGATTTCAATGGGAGTCGCCGGCCGAGACTCGGGGAAAAATTTGGAACGTTCCAGATGAAGAGAGTGAGGATGCTCTTCTGACGGCTTTCGTTCGAGTATGTATCGCTGAGGCCAACGGCAACCCACAAGACTGCGTGGGCATCTGGCAGGTGGTGAAGAACAACCGCCGTCGGACCTGCGATCGAGGGATGATTCGGCGGATTACCGAGTGTGATGACAATGGCGAAACTATGCTCTCGGCGCTACGACGCCATCAGCGACACGTTCTAGGATACATGAAGGCTCGAAACAAGCGTGCGGTGTGGATCGGAAATATCACAACCGAGTGCGAGATGCCCGAGGGATGGACCAAGAGCCAAGACGAGTGGGATGCCTACTACGGTTCACAGGTATGCCCACAGGTGGTAGCAGACGCTCGTCATATCATCGCTGACAAGCTCCCACCTCCAAGACCTGGACATCGAGTTTCGTGGCTTCCAGGTAATCCAGTGACGTGGGGTGGGAGGTGCGAGAACAATCAGGGGTCGTGCGACGACCGTATCGCGTGCTCACGAGGTCTTGCTCGAGTTCAGGGCCCCAAGACACTCAATGCTTTTTGGTGCTATCCGGGGCGTCCTGGGTGCCGTAGCGACGTTGAACCAATCTGCAAGGCACTGGGGTATGGGCCACGAGAAGAAGAGCTCACCTCGATTTCCGTCAAGAACCCCGATTCATCATCGTAATTAAGTAATACGCGGAGGGGGGGGAGGAAACTCTCAAGAGTGCGGCGGAAACTCTCAAGAGTCTGACGGAAACTTGTCTCCTGTAACTTTCGACCTCGGAGTTACAGGAAGGCGAATTTGCTCATAATGTGATAGGCTTCAAC
>Ga0316576_10000169_pt1 | contig 26667 bp, 18 predicted proteins | sample S0NA_FD_203075 | JGI IMG/M metagenome (GOLD analysis project Ga0316576, IMG submission 203075) | Rhizosphere microbial communities from salt marsh grasses in Alabama, United States - S0-2_050615r3r5 | ecosystem: Host-associated > Plants > Roots > Rhizosphere | place: USA: Alabama | collected...
TCACAAGGAGATCAAAGCCCACAACAGAGAGCTCGAAAAATCCATGGCAACCCTGAGAGAACCGCTTCAGCCCAGCGGACCCACCGGTTGCATCGGATGCCATCCAAAAGAATAACGCAGACAGGGACGCTTCAGCCATCTGCTGGTCTTCCATATAAAACCAATGAAAACGGCCGGCCTGAAATTCGGGCCGGCCGTTTTACGGTCCGGTGATTCTAATGCATGCGGATCAGGCCTTCAGCGGAAAATCCGGCTGTATCGTGTTGTAATACGACATTTCCGAAACGGTGGCCCATGTGCCGACTTGCTTCTGGAATTTCTTGAAGGCTTCGTTTACCTTTGTGGCTGCCGGCGTTTTGGCAGCTTCCTCTTCGACAACCTCTTTTGCAAGTTTTTTCAAGGCATCCATCACGTTTTTCGGGAACTGCAGCACCTGAACCTTTTTTTCATTGATCAGCGTCTGAAGGGCCGCACCGTTCTGGGCATCGAACTGGGCCAGTACCCAATGCTCGTTTTCCATGCAGGCGGCGTTGATGATATGTTTCAAGTCGACCGGTAATGAATCAAAGATCTTTTTGTTGAAAAAGTACTCTAGATAGGTTCCGGGTTCATGCCAACCGGGATAATAATAATATTTTGCGGCCTCCCAGAACCCCATCCGCAAGTCATGCAGGGGCCCCACCCACTCGGTGGCGTCGATGACACCGCGCTCCAGGGAGGTGAAAATTTCACCGCCGGGCAGCAGCACCACCGTCCCGCCGGCCTTGGCAACGACCTTGCCACCCAGACCGGGAATTCTCATTTTGAGACCCTTGTAGTCGTCTATACTGTTGATTTTCTTGTTGAACCAACCGCCCATCTGCACGCCGGTGGACCCGCCCGGACGTGGAACCAAATTGTAGGGCGCATAGACCTCTTCCCACAGTTTGAGTCCGCCGCCACCGTGAAACCAGGCGGACATGCCCTGGGCATTCATGCCGAAGGGCACCGCGGCAAACCACTGGCAGGCCGGCTCTTTTCCGGCCCAGTAATAAGAGGCCCCGGAGCCCACTTCAACCGTGCCGTCGGACACGGCCTGAAAGCTCTCCAGGGGCGGCACCAGTTCGCCACCGGCAAACACCTGGATCTGGATCCTGCCGTCGGAAAGCTCCCCGATTCTTTGAGCCAGTCTTTCGCAGCCGGTCTGAAGGATGGGCAGCTTGGGAGGCCAGGTGGTGACCATTTTCCAGCGATAGGTCTTTTTTGCCAGGACCGCCGGTGCATTCACGGTCGTCGCCGCTACAGCCGCCGCCCCCAAACCCGCCTTTTTCAGGAAATCACGTCGTTTCATAGATACCTCCTTGAATGAATATAATATTGGGTAAGCGGTACAGTCGAAAACGGAACCGCATAGACCAGGCCCTGTCCTGAAAACCCAGGCCCTCAATCACATTAAGAATCAATCTAATCCCATATACCCGCCAACGTCAAGGGCCGTAAACCACCCTGGGCAGCCAGGTGGCCAGTTTGGGAAAGAACACAACAATGGCCAAACCGATAATCTGGACCAGAACAAAGGGGATAATCCCCCGGTAGATGTGGCCGGTTGTCACCTCGGGCGGCGTGACCGCCTTGAGGTAGAACAGCGAAAAACCGAACGGCGGTGTCAAAAAGGACGTCTGCAGGTTTACCGCCAAAAGAATGCAGAACCAAACCGGGTCGTAGCCGAAATCGATCATGATGGGCGCCAGAACCGGCACGTGAATAAAGGTAATCTCGATGAAATCAAGAAAAAAACCGACAAAAAAGATCAGGGTCATCACAATGGCCAGAACAGCGCCATGGCTGTACTGGTGCGCAATCCCGCTCAAGAAATTCCTGACAATGGTGTCTCCCCCCAGCCCCCGGAACACCAGGCCGAATGCGGCTGCACCGCACAAAATGATGAAGACCATGCAGGTCAGCATGGTGGTGGATTTCATGACTTCCCTGAGAATAGCCATGTTAAACTTTCGGTTGAGTATGGTCAGCAAAGTCGCCCCAACGGCCCCGACAGCGGCGGCCTCGGTTGGAGAAGCAATGCCCTTGAAAATGGAACCCAGAACGGCAACCATAAGAAAAAGGGGCGGAAACAGGGCCTTTCCCACCCGTTTCACCATCTGAGCGGGTGATATCTGGGCCAGCTCCTCTTTTGAAATGGCCGGCGCCACACCCGGGCGCAAAAAGGCGGCGATTAAAATATAAACGATGAATAGCCCCACCAGCAGCAGACCGGGTAGCACCGCACCGATAAAAAGATCGCCCACGGACACGCCCACGATGTCCCCGATGAGCACCAGCACGATGCTGGGGGGAATGATCTGCCCCAGTGTACCCGAGGCCGACACCGTTCCGGTGGCCAGCTCTTTCTGATAGCCCCGTTTCAGCATGGTAGGCACGGCCAAAAGCCCCATGGTGACGACGGTGGCGCCCACGATACCGGTCGAGGCTCCCAGAAGAGCACCCACCACGACAACCGATACGGCCAGCCCGCCCCGGAGACGACCGAAAAGGAGTCCCATGGTGTCCAGCAGGTCTTCAGCCAGGCCGGAACGCTCCAGCATGACCCCCATGAACACGAACAGCGGCACGGCCGCCAGGGTCACGTTCTGCATGCGGCCCCAGATACGCAGCGGCAGCAGGTTGAAAAAATCCCAGCCAAAACCGATCATTCCAAATGTCAGTGCCGTTCCCAGCAGTGTAAAGGTCACCGGGAAACCGGCCAGAAGCAGAATTGTCAGTGCCAGAAACATCCAGGCGGCTAAATAGTCCATCAGGCCGCCTCCTCTGGCTTCTCAACGTTCAGTATTTGCAGCAGACTGTGAAGCCCCAGTGAAATCCCCTGCAAGAGCAGCAGGATGAACCCGACGGTGATACACCCCTTGAGAACGAAGCGGAACGGGATGCCCCCGGGGTCCGGCGACCCTTCCATAATGGAAAACGATGTATACGCAAATTTGAAGGACGTTGTGATAATCATGGCGCAACCGGGTATCAGAAACAGAATGACACCGATCAGGTTCACCCAGGCCTTGCCCTTGAAACCCAAGCGTTGGTAGATAATATCCACGCGGACGTGCCCGTCGTGCAGAAGGGTGTAACCGCCCCCGATCAGAAAAATGAATGCAAACAGGTGCCATTCCAGTTCCTGGGTGAAAACGAAACTGGTGTTGAACAGGTAGCGCATAACCACATCGGCGAAAACCACCAGCACGAGGCCCAGGGTAATCCAGGCCACCCCGCGGCCCACCCATTCGTTCAGGGTGTCGATCCATTTGGCTACAGCCGTTAAAAACTTCATTAGAGCCTTCCGGTAAATAGAAACGATCTCAACAATATCTTTTGGCCCAGTCTCTGTGTCGGTTTTCACTTCCAGGTCTCAACATACGCCACCTATTCCTGCGGGTTATAACTAAAAGCCGCCTTGACTTTGAGCCAACGTCCTATTTTTAGAACGGCTTCTAATAGCGTCTGAATTTTTTGGTATTTTTATAAAGCAGCACTATAAGGAAAACGCATTGTAGAGTCAAGCGGAAAACACCAATTGCCCCCGGCCAATTGCCAACGAAACAGGCTTTTGACAATCGTCCTCGATAAAACGTCTATCTTGAACATTCCCTGCAGCAAACGGCAGGAAATGCGGCCGCCATCGCGATTCAGGTGGGTGTAACGAAAACCGGGCGGGAACGGGCGTAGCCGCATTGCCCATCCGAGTGAAGGCACTACCCTTGAAGAGGGGCTTGCTTCAATCAGCTACGATGATACCTTGGCGGAATATGCCAAACGCGGTCTTCAGGGTTTCTTTTAGGTAGTCCTTCCTGCCGTCGATGATTTTTTTACTCGACTCCCACAGGATGATCCCTGAAAACAGCGACCAGAACGTATCGGCCAGCGCCATCGGGTGCCGATCGACGACCACGCCTTTTTCGATGCCCTCCTCGAAAATATCTGCAATGGAGGCGATCGATTTTTTCGACAGGCTATTGATCTCCGCCTTCAATCGAGGCGACAGGTTTTTCAGGGTCTCGCTCGACTGCAGATGAAACATGCTGATGATCATCATGGGGTCGAAATCGTACACGTCGTACATGGCCTCGATGAGTTTGTCCAGCTTGGCCAACGGATCCGAATCCCCTTCATTTTCCACATGGTCGATCCTTATGCCCAGATACTGGAGAATGCGCAGGGACAGCGAGGCGTAAAGCTCTTCCTTGTTTTTGAAATACAAATAGAGCGTTCCGGGGCTGAGCTCCGCCTCCTTGGCAATGTCTTCCATTGTGGCTCTGTTGAAGCCTCTTTCCGTAAAAACCCTTTTGGCGGCAACGATGATCTGCTGACGCCGCCTTTCCCTTTCACGCTCTTTTCTTTCCTGGATGCCCATAATGTTGCTATCCTACATTTTACCTAAGTTGAGCGTTTCAAATTTTAAGAATGATAAAAATGATCATATTTTCAAAGGATAAAATCTATTTGAGTTCTTAAAATTTGAAAACCTTCAGTCTTCGCTCTTTGAGCTTCGCCGGACAAGTCGGGATTTTAGGGGTTCACCGCACCCGCGGCAAACCCGAAAATCGCTCGATCTAGGTTTTATTAAAGAAGTGTTTTTTCCAGCGGCGCAGCCGCGTTTAATAACATCGCTTCCAGCGATGTTACAGTTGGTTGAAGAGATCATCTTTTTTGCTGGTTTTATGATCCCGAACCTTCTGTCGCATCTCATCCATCAAGTCTTCCATGTCCTCCATGGACATCTTCATCCCCTCTTCGATCATGGCATCGAACTCAGCCTGAATCATCTCGATATTGTCCAATTGTTTGAGGATGAATTCCTTTCCGTTGAAGTAGCGGGAAAGCTCCGGGTCCTTCGCCAGGTAGCCGTAGTGGGAAAACAGACCGAACTGGCACTCGAGCCTTCCGCCGGTGTAGGCAATTTTTTTGTTGAGGTCGCCCAATTCCCGATTGATTTGTTCGAGCTCCCTCTCCCGGGCTGTGTAGGCGGCATCGTCGCCTTTTCTCCGAGCGGTTTCGGCGGCAGTCTTGACACGTTTTTTTTCTTCCGACAAGTCCGCAACCCGAGCCACCAGGCTTTTCAGGTAATCCCGCTGCCTGTAAATTTCAGAGTTGACATATGTGCCATATTTTTCACCATCGGCAAAGAGGTTTTTGCGGCCCGCTGCGCTGCTCGCCTCCCAGTCCGGCTGGAAGCCTGTTTCGATTCTGATCTCGCGGTCTTCGTAGGAAAGGCGGGTTCCCTGGTTTGCGCCCACCATGGTACGGTGGGCTTCATTGCCGACGCTCACCTCGCCGCTGTTCACCCGCACCAGGGTCGTGCCGTCCTCATAGGCCCCCGTCTCGAAGTCCGTGCCGCGCACCCCACAAACCGCGGTCGGCGTTTGCACCTCGAACAGTTTTCTGCGCAGCGCCTTTTTGCTGATTTTATTCCACACCCTCCCGAAAAACAACAGAATCGAATTTTTCTTTTCCAGAGGTGAGATAATGGTGTTCACTATGATCTGGCTGTTCGCGTGAACCCTGATAACGCTTTCGTCGACCAGGGTGACGATGCCTTCACTTTCATCCCCGGTGCGGATGGCATCGCCATAAAACACACCCTGGTCCGGTTCGGCATCGAGCCACACCCGGCCATCCTTTTTTTTCACCTGCAACCGGCCTTTCATGGAAGTGATATTTCCAACCGGTTCCACGGTTTCGCTTGCCACGGCCGTTGAAAGCGTAAGGAAAAAAACAACGAGCAAACAATGAACAATCAGGTTGTGCTTCATATTCCGGCATTCCTCACCGCTCAGAAACGATGTTATGCGCAGCAGGGGTTCGCCCCCGCCAAAGCCGACAGCGTGATTCGTCGTTCATCCCGTGGCTGAACAACCGTGGGATAAAGGTCATCCAATATAAACCGACAGCATATCGTTTCTCGCGTTGGCGTGCTGCAGCGTTACCTGCACCAGATCTTCGGGCTTCAGTTCGATGCCTTGCGAAAGGGGCAGGCTGCACTCGACCATGTATTCCTTCAGCAGGATGAGATAACTGTTTCTTCGTCGCCCCAGGACCACGGCCTCGGTTTTTTCTCCGGTTTTTTTCTCGAGATACTTAAGCAGCCAATACCGGTTGCGACTGTGTTGCATTCTAGAGACGCCGCCCATGGATTGTGCCACGGTTTGGATGATCGTCTGAATCTCCTGCGGCAGATAGGCGTCGTCCATTGCCAAAACGGACCGTATCTGCCGCTGCGTTACCAGGTCGAAATATTTGCGGATAGGGGATGTTGCCGTTACGTATGCATCCAGCCCCAACCCGGAATGGTGCTGGGAAGCGGTTCCCAGCGAAAAACGGCTCAACAGTTTTCGCTGCATCCAGTTCTGATAGAGGCTGCCCTCGTTATTTCGGTACAGGCGCTCCCTGGGCGGCGGCTGTGAGCGAAAGACTGCCGGCACCCCGTTTTTTTCCAGAAACTTGGCCATCAACCAGTTGGCCATGATCATCAGTTCGGAAACAAGCATCCGGGCAGGGCTCTCCCGGTTGACCCTGTTGAGCATTGGTTCGCCTTCGTCGTTTATCCAGATGTTTATCTCCGGAAGGGTTATCTGGAGCGCCCCCTGGGAGAGTCGGCGCTGTCTGAATTTGCTGGCGACATTGACAAGCGCCTGAATTTCCTTGTCCTCTTCGGCCAACATGTTTGCATCATAGTAGGAAAGCTGTTTTTTAACCTTTATCAGGCTCGCCACCACGTCGTAATCCATGATTTCGGCGGAAGGCGTCAATTTGACGAGAACGCTGATGGCCGGCCTGATCTCGTCCGCCCGCAGACTGCAGAGGCCCTCTGCCAGCGGAGTGGGCAGCATGGGGATTTTTTGATCAGGGGTGTATATGGAGCTTGCCCGGTTGCACGCTTCACGGTCGATGGCGTCGTCCTTTTTTATAAAATGCGCCACATCCGATATGTGAATGCCCAGCCGGTAATGGCCGTCGATCGTCTCCAAGCTCAATGCATCGTCGAAGTCCAAGGTCGCCTGGCCGTCGATGGTGATGAGGGGAATGTCTGTCAAATCCTTGCGCTGTCTACCGCCCGTCGGCCTGGGCTTGGAGTAGAATGCTTCCTTTAGTTTTTTTTCAGCCAGCTCCTTGACGGCATCCGGGAAATCCTCGGTAATATGGTTGGTGAGGAACTCCAGGTTGACATTCCTGTCCCAGACTCCCAACCTGACCAGCAGATTGAACAGCTTGTCTCTGCTTTCGATACCGGCCACACCCTGAATCTGTTTAGCGAGCTGGTAGTGCGCACTCTCCTTGTCAAAAAGAAAAGCCGATTTCAAAACATCGACACAGCGGACCTTTTCTGTATCAAGGGAAGATATCGCTGGAAGCGCCTCCGCCTCAAGAAGACGCTTGACCCATCGGCCGCTTGCCTCTATGAACCTGGCCCTTTCCGCTTCTTTCTTTTCACGGGCATCGAGCTTGCAGACCTGTTCCTCCGTGAGAGGAAAGAACTGGTCCCCTTTGAATTTGAAATAGTGCCGGTCGTTGAAGAAAGCCCTGACGACGGCAGACTCGTGGTCCTGGGTAGGGCTGCCCGAAAAGCAGAACTCGGTCATGGTCTGCAGGTCGATCCATTCCTGTTCCGTGTTTAAAATTTCCCAGAGTTCTTTTACATCGATGCTGCCGATGAGCGCCGAGCGACGGTCGGCAATTTTCTTGAGTGATGCAACCAGCTTATCTCTTCCCATGGAAAGGTCCAGATAACTGTCGCACTTGTGCGAAAGGCGGCTGACAGGCATTTTCACCTCACGGTTGGTCTCCGTGAGCAGCCTCAGGCGGAGCTTTTTTATCTCCAAAACCACGGCGCACATTATTTTCTGGCTTTCTATAAATTCGACGACGTTACCCGATTCCATAACTTCCTAATTTAACAATACTACGGTTGAAAGTCAACGAATTGGACGTCAATATTACGCACTAATCCCACGGCTCGTTTTGCGGTCAATGCGTGCAATCAACCCCTTTTAGCTGCACCGATTGCCATAAGTCTATTCCGTACTGGATGCACGCCATGCGTAACGTTTTTTCTTCCAACCACGCTAGCGCCGAACGGATAGGGGACCAGGGGTCAAGTGGAAAAAAGCGCATAGCTCATGGCTGATAGCGCGCGATGGGCTATGACCTGTCAGCAATGAGCTCGTCTCTATTTCACTTGAATCCTTGAACCCTGGAAACCTCTCATATATGGTGGAGAAATCTTTTTCAGGAGAAAAACAAACCAGGACAACCGCTATATGAAAGCAACAGCACTGATAAAACCCTATTTCGTCGAAAACCGTTTGATCATCCTGCTGGGGTTTGCCTGCCTGATCCTGGTCGATTTTCTTCAGCTAATCGTTCCCCGGGTCATCAAACGCGCCATCGACAATTTGACCGCCTTCAACGCCACCGCACGCGACCTCGCGGTGTACGCCGGCTGCCTCCTTGCCATCGGTCTCCTGATCGGCGGTTTCCGCTACCTGTGGCGCCGTTTCCTTCTTGGAACCTCCCGTCGTGTCGAAGAGGGGCTGCGCAACAGGCTTTTCACCCATGTCCAGGCGCTCTCTGCATCCTATTTCGACAAAACATCCACCGGCGATCTCATGGCCCACGCAACCAACGACATTCAGCAGGTCAGGATGGCCACCGGTATGGGGCTTGTGGCGATTAACGACGCCATTGTTCTCGGGGCCGCGGCCATCGGCTTCATGGCCTGGATCGATCTGAAGCTGACGGCCTTCGTGCTAATTCCCATGCCCATGATCGTCCTGGGAACCCGCTATTTCAGCAAGCGGATGCATGAACGCTATCGCAACGTGCAGGGCTCCTTTTCAGACCTTACCGAAAGCGTCAGGGAACGCTTCGCCGGTATTCGAATCATCAAGGCCTACAACAACGAAGAAACGGAAGCGCTCAAAGTGGAGAGGATTTCAAAGCAGTATGTGGACGAAAATCTCAAACTGGTCAGGGTCACCGGTTCCTTTTTTCCCATGATGCTGCTCTTTTCCAACCTGAGCCTTGCCATCGTGTTGTATCTCGGCGGCCGTCAGACCATCATGCAGGAAATCACGCCCGGGGACTTCGTGGCTTTCATAAGCTATCTGGGGCTGCTGACCTGGCCCATGATGGCCATGGGATGGGTAACCAACCTCATCCAAAGGGGGAGAGCCTCTTTGGAGCGTATCAACACCATTCTGAAAACCGTGCCGCAGATTGCCGACAGGCCCGACGCAGTGGCCCCGGGAAGGCTGAACAGCGGACTGTTCTTCGACAGGGTTTCCTTTGCCTACACCGCGGAGGGCCCGCCCGCGCTGTCCGACATTTGTATTTCCATCGAACCCGGGGAGACTCTGGGCCTGGTTGGACCGCCGGGAGGCGGCAAAACCACGCTGATCAACCTGGTCCCCCGCTTTTATGATGCAACCCGGGGACGTATCGCTCTAAACGGCCGGGATATCCGCGTGTTGCGCCTGGCCGATCTCAGAGATCGAATTGCCCTCGTCCCCCAGGAACCGTTCATGTTCGCGGGAACCATCGCGGACAACATCACCCTGGGCGACCCTTCCATCAGCGACAGCGACCTTTCGGAGGTCCTGAACCTGGCGGCCCTGGATGAAAGCGTGTCCTCGTTCCCCAAAGGCTTGCAAACCATCGTCGGAGAAAAAGGGGTCATCCTGTCCGGCGGCCAGAAACAACGCATTGCCCTGGCACGCGCCCTGGTCAGCAACCGTCCCCTGCTCCTCATGGATGATCCTATCAGTCAGGTGGATGCCGAAACCGGACAACGGATCATTCAAACCCTGCAGACCCTGAAAGGCCCGCAGATAACGATTCTGGCGTCCCATCGGCTGTCGGCCGTTCGCCACGCCGACCATATCGTCGTTCTGACAAATGGAAAAATAACGGAGTACGGCAGCCATGATGAACTCATGGCCCGCAACCGCTATTACGCGCAGACATACCGTCTGCAGGAGATCACCCATGCGCCATGACACCGGATATTTCGAAGAGCGAATCCTGGGCAAAGCGTATGACGTCAAGCTGATCGGACGGCTCTATCCCTTTTCCAGACCCTACCGTCGCCTGATAGTGGCCTCCATTCTGCTGGTTGTACTGATCACCCTCCTCGATCTGGCGGTCCCGTACATCACCAAGGTCACCATCGACCGGTACATCGTGCCTGTTTTACACGATTCCGGCTCTTCCCATAGAGCAGCCGCCGAACAAAACGAGCGTCTGCTGGAAGTTGACCGGCAGCAGCCCGCCGTACAGGCGGTGGTGGCGAAACACCCGCACCTCTTTTCGGTGCAAGCCTCCCGGACCGTGATCCGGTATGCCGATCTGAAACAATTGCCGGTTGAGGAGATCGTACGACTGAGGCATGGTGACATCGTGGGCGTCAGCCTCATGGCGCTTTTATTCCTTGTGCTTATCGCTCTCAATTTCGGACTCAATTTTATCCAAAAAATGGTGATGGAATATACCGGCCACATGATCATGCACGACCTGAGAATGGCTCTATTTCGTCACATTCAGGGCATGGCGATCTCATTTTTCACTAAAAACCCGGTCGGACGCCTGGTGACCAGGGCAACCAATGACATTCAGAACATGCACGAGCTTTTCACGACCGTCATCTCACTCGTGTTCAAAGACTTTTTTCTGCTGGCGGGGATTGCCGCCGTGCTGTTGGCCATGGACTGGCGGCTGGCGCTGGCATCTTTTGCCGTCTTTCCCCTGGTGATCTGGTCGGCCCTGCTGTTCTCCCGCCGCATTCGGGACGTATTCAGAACGATCCGGATCAAAGTCGCCGAAATCAACACCAAATTTTCAGAAACCATCGAGGGCCTCAAGGTCATTCAGGCCTTCGGGCGCGAGCAGAACAATGTGGATGAATTCGCGGTCCTGAATCATGAAAATTATCGGGCCGGCATGCGTGAAATTCACGTGCTGGCCATATTCATGCCGCTGATCGAGGTGTTCGGCGTGGCCACGCTTGCCGCGGTGATATTTTTCGGTGGCCGGAGCGTCATGGGCGGCAGCATCAGCCTCGGTGTGCTGGTGGCCTTCATCTCCTACATGCGCATGTTCTTTCGGCCCATAAGGGATCTGGCCGAAAAGTACAATCTTTTGCAGAATGCCATGGCTTCCGCCGAGCGTCTTTTTCTCATCATGGACAGCAGAGAAGAGGCGGAAGGCACAGAAGCACGCCGGGCAGTCGACACAACCGGTGGGCATTCTCCGGCGGATATCCACGTGCGGGAACCGTTCAAAGAACTGCGTTTCGAAAACGTCGGTTTTGCCTATCTTCCCGGTGAACCGCTGTTCAAGGACCTCAGCTGGCACGTTCGTGAGGGGGAAACCGTCGCGATCGTCGGCTCCACGGGTTCCGGCAAGACATCCATCATCAACCTCATCACGCGCTTTTACGATGCAGACAGCGGCAGAATTCTCTGGAATGGCCGCGATGCCAGATCCATCCCCCCCGGTGCCGTAAGATCGAAATTGGCCCTGGTAACCCAGGACCCGACTCTTTTCTCGGATTCCATCAAGGCCAACATCTGGCGCCGCAAGGCGCATCCCTCGACCAGGGAGATAGAGGCGGTACTCACCGCCTCCAATTGTGCACCTCTCGTCGCGCGGCTGCCCCAGGGCATCGAAACGCCTCTTACGGGTGGTGGGGCCTCCCTTTCGAGCGGCGAGCGTCAGCTGATCTCCATCGCCCGGGCATTTGCCAGCCAGCCGGAACTGATTATTCTGGATGAAGCCACCTCCTACATCGATTCCCGCACCGAGAAAGATATTCAGGATGCCCTGGGCGCTCTTCTCCGCGGGCGCACCGCCATCGTGATCGCCCACCGGCTCTCCACGATCAGGCAAGCCGACAGAATCATGGTGCTCGATCGGGGCTGCATCATCGAAACCGGCACCCACGAGGGGTTGATGCAGCAGAAGGGGTTTTATTTCCGGTTGAACCATCAGCAGACGTGCATCGGTTCCGAGTGCTTTGACAATGGGTTATAACGCACACATTTTCCTCGATAAAACAGTGCCGGAAACCAGCAGCGATGCCCCGTCCCTTGCCATGCGATTGTGCTTGCCAAATCCATTTTCGCATGATAGCTGATATTTCGTTGCCTCGATATGGCAGGGTGCGGCCTTGCTGTCATTTTCACCCATCCACCCGGCAGCACCCAGGGCCGCGAACGTACGGAAAAACAGCAGGCCTTCTTCGGCAAGGCCTTTTGATTATGAAAAGGTAGACAGGTTCGGTCTTTATCTATTAACCATCAACGAAAAAAAAGGAGGTTGGATTCATGTCATACAATGCAGTAGAAATGGCTGATTGGCAGATTTCCGAAGAAGCAGAAAAAAACATGCCGTCACCGGATGAATGGCGGGACAAGCTCGGCCTTGAAAAAGACGAGATTCTCCCCATGGGCAGGCTGGCAAAACTCGATTTTCTGAAAATTATCGACCGTCTGCAGAACAAGCCCGACGGCAAGTACATCGAAGTTACCGCCATCACCCCCACACCGCTGGGAGAAGGCAAAAGCACCACCTCCTGCGGCCTCATGGAAGGCCTGGGAATGCGCGGAGTTAATGTGGGCGGCGCCCTCAGGCAGCCATCGGGCGGCCCCACCATGAATGTCAAGGGTACCGCGGCCGGCGGCGGCAACAGCCTGTTGATTCCCATGACCGAGTTCTCTCTTGGATTGACCGGCGACATCAACGACATCATGAACGCCCACAACCTGGCCATGGTGGCGATGACCTCCCGCATGCAGCACGAGCGCAACTACAACGACGAACAGCTACAGCGCCTGACCGGTATGCGGCGGCTGGACATCGACCCCACCCGCATCGAGCTGGGCTGGATCATGGATTTCTGCGCCCAGGCCCTGCGCAACATCATCATCGGTATCGGCGGCCGTTTTGACGGTTTCACCATGCAGTCCAAGTTCGGCATCGCCGTGGGTTCCGAATGTATGGCCATTCTGGCGGTAATCCGTAATCTGGCGGATCTGAAGCAACGCCTGAATGACATCACGGTGGCCTTTGACAAGAGCGGCAAGCCCGTTACCACCGGCGACCTCGAAGTGGGCAACGCCATGACCGCCTTCATGCGCAACACCATCAACCCCACCCTGATGTGCACGGCCGAGTACAATCCCTGCATGGTGCACGCCGGACCGTTTGCCAACATCGCCGTGGGCCAGTCTTCCATCATTGCCGACCGTGTCGGCCTGAAACTTTTCGACTACCATGTCACCGAAAGCGGCTTTGCAGCGGACATCGGTTTCGAAAAATTCTGGAACGTCAAATGCCGTTTCAGCGGCCTGAAACCCCATGTGTCCGTTCTGACATCCACCATCCGCGCTCTCAAGATGCACGGCGGAGGCCCCAAAGTCGTGGCCGGCATCGCCCTGCCCGAAGAATACACCAAGGAGAATCTGGAGTTGGTGGAAAAGGGCTGCGAAAACATGGTCCATCACATCAACACCATCCGCAAGGCCGGCATCAACCCGGTGGTATGCATCAACCGCTTCTACACCGACACCGATGCCGAGTGCGCGATCGTGCGCAAGGCAGCCGAAGCGGCCGGCGCGCGCTGTGCCGAGTCCAAGCATTGGGAAAAGGGCGGCGAGGGTGCCCTGGAATTTGCCGATGCCGTCATCGACGCCTGCAACGAAGAGAATGAGTTCAAATTCCTGTATCCGCTGGAAATGAAACTGCGCGACCGCGTCGATCTCATTGCCAAAGAGGTCTACGGTGCCGATGGTGTCGATTGGCAGCCGGAAGCCGAATCCAAGGCCAAGATGCTGGAAAACGATCCCAAGTACGCGGATTTCGCCACCATGATGGTCAAAACCCATCTCAGCCTGAGCCACGACCCCACCATCAAGGGGGTACCCAAAGGATGGCGGCTGCCGATTCGCGACGTACTGATCTACTCGGGCGCCAAGTTCCTGTGCCCCTGTGCCGGCACCATCAGCCTGATGCCGGGAACCGGTTCCAACCCGGCCTTCAGAAGAGTCGATGTGGACACTGACACCGGAAAGGTCTCCGGACTGTTCTAATAAAATCGGACTCCCCGATTTTATGAACTGCGGCTTTTGTCTTCGCTCTGCGGGTTACGCCGGACGAAACGCCGCTACATAACTGAAAAATGATGATGCCACGGTCATCAGACTGTGGCATCGTTTTTTCATCAGGAAAGGATTCAGGGGCCGAGGAGTCAAGGATTCGAGTGAGAAATAAGCCTTTAGCTGATCGCTGCTAAAAGCTAACAGCAAAGAACATTCACTTGGCCCCTTGAATCCTTGAATCCTTTCCGTTCTATATTGTCAAACGTAAGTTTTCACCCAAGGGCGAGGAATTTTCTCCCATTCCCCGTATGGGACATTAAAAATATATGACCGCGCGATTCTTACTGGTAAACCCGTTTTACCCCATTTCGGAAACACCCTCCCCCCCCCTGGGCCTGGCATTTTTAGCAGGGGCCCTCGAGGCGGCCGGTGTCGATGTCGAAATTCTCGACCTGGTGGTATTCCCCTACGCTAAAAAGCGGTTGCAGTCGATACTGAAGCGATTCGACCCACAATTTGTCGGCTTTACCGCCGTGACCATGAATATCGAAAATGCCCTTTCCGTTCTCAGGGACGTCAAGTCACTCTCTCCCGACATCATGACCGTCATGGGCGGCCCGCATGTCACCTTCTGTGCCGAGGAAACCATGCGGGCGGTGCCGGAAATAGACTTCGTGGTTCTGGGTGAAGGCGAGGAAACCGTTGTCGAACTGGTTGCGTCCCCCCGGCGGCCGGAAAGCTGGTCGCACATCAGGGGACTGGTCTACCGGGACGGCGATGGAATCTCGTCGTCCGGGCCGCGGCCTTTCATCCAAAACATCGACACCCTTCCCGATCCGGCCCGCCATCTCGTTCCCCTTGGCCGCTACCGCGCCCTGGGACTGCCCGTCAGCATGACCACCAGTCGGGGCTGCCCTTTCAAGTGCATCTTCTGCGTCGGCCGTAAAATGGTGGGCGGCAGGGTAAGATACCGCAACCCCCTGAAGGTCGTGGACGAGCTGGCCTATCTCGACCGCCTCGATTTCAGCCAGATCAATATCGCCGACGACCTGTTCACTGCGGCCCCCAGGCACTGCCTGTCCGTATGTGATGAAATCATCGCCCGCGGAATGGATGTGCGCTGGACCTCGTTTGCCAGAGTGGACACGGTATCGCCGGAGGTTTTGCAGCGGATGAAGGCCGCCGGATGCACGGCCGTCAGTTTCGGGGTCGAGACGGGCAATCCGGAAATGCTCAAGAGGATTAAAAAGGGCATCACCCTGGATCAGGTGGTTGCCGCGGTTGAGATGTGCACGGATGCCGGCATCACCCCGCATGCCTCCTTTATTTTAGGGCTTCCCGGAGAAACGCGCGAAACCATCGCCGAAACCGTGGCCTTCGGCGAAAAACTGAAAGCCATGGGGGTCCTGTACGGCTTCCATCTCCTGGCACCGTTTCCGGGCACCGCGGTGCGGGAGAATTGCCGTAACTACGACCTCAAGATAGAAAGCCACGACTGGAACGACTACCACGCCAACCGGGCCATCGTCAGCACCAGGGGGGCCACCCGGGAAATGCTCGATAAAGTGGTTTTGGACTGGGAAAAGAACTTTGACATCTGGCTGGACAAAATAAAAACCAGAAGAGCCAGCGGAGAAGCAGATGAAGAAGAGGCCTGGCCCCTGACCAACCTGGAACACACCGTTTTGCTTTATGACATGATGATGAAGCGGGTGCTCGAAAACCTGGGTCCTGTTCCAGGGGATATGCCGGACAGTGCCCGGGGCGAGCCGACCGATTCGGCATTGGAACACCTGGTGGAACGCATCCAGGATTTCCTTGAGCCGTCCAGGGAAGAGATATTGAACACCCTGCGTCATGCCGTGCGAGGCGGATACCTGCGCCTGACGGAAAAAGAGGGGTTCAAGCAATGGGAGTGGGTGAATTACCTGTGAAAATTCGGCTCGATCTGAGCCGGCACTGTGTTGAAACCGAAATCAAGCGGCTTTATAATAGAAATGTGTCCCGATATTTCAAAAACCGACTTGGCAGACAGGACATAGAAATACAAATCGACCTGCTGAAACAGGCCCTTGAACAACTTGATTTTCCGAACTTGAGATCCCGTCATCCGATCCTTGCGGGCAATGTTGAAGGGGATATATTCCTGGGTGTTGATGCAGACGGCAACATGCAACTTATGACTCCGGAGGAGGTTATCCGGTTTTGAAAGTATTGGTGTTTCAACAAAACGGAAGCGGTGAAAGCAAAATCGCCGGCATCAGAAAGTTCGGTCAGGACCGCTTCGACCTCGAGATGATCTCCATCGACACGCCGCTTCCGGCGGTCATCGATGACGCCCGCGACTATCTGCCCGATGATATCGATGCCGACCTGGTGCTGGATTTCCTCACGCACCCCGATCTGTCCTACGACCTCGGCCTGCTGTGCCGTGAAAAAGGTATTCCTGTCGTGGCCTCGGGTAAAAAAGTAAAAATGGAGGGCGTGGCCACGCCGCCGACCTGATGCGGGCTTTCCCGGCAGGACTGCCTGGGGGAGTACGGCGCCCGATTCGGCGCCCCGGAATACGAAGTCGAAGTCGCCGGTGGGAAAATTTCCGCCGTGACCGTAGTGCGCGGTGCGCCCTGCGGGGCCAGTTGGGAGGCGGCCCTGAAAATCATCGGCTATCCGGTTGAAGAGGCCGCCGTTCGCATGGGCCTGGAGGTTCAGTTTTTTTGCAGCGCCGACCCGGCCGGCTGGGATCCCATTTACGGTAAGAGCCCCGTACACTTTGCCGGCAACGTGCATGCCAAGGCGCTCGATAAAGCGATCAAGGCCAACCGCAAAAAGCAAACGGATTGAACCGCGACAGCGACCTGGATGTCGGAACGCTATCTTGCCAAGCGCCGGCGATGTTGGGAGGATGACCCATGACCGAAGAGAGCTCCCATCTTGAAAAGACCCTCCGTCGCATCGACGGCAGAGGCTATAAAACCTACAAGGAAATCGAGGGGGTCTATGATTTTCCTGGCTTCAGGCTTTTTGTCGATCATGTCCAGGGCGATCCCTTCGCCGCCCCGTCGAGGATCCGCGCCCGCGTGATGCGTCCGGTTTCCGGCTTCGGTCCGGAAACCACCGCCAGTCCCAGCCGGCAAACCGCTCTTTGCGACTATCTTACCAGAAGCTTTCATCACAGCTGCACACGCATTGCCCGGGGCGAGCGGGGAACCGGCAAAAGCGGCCTGATCACCATCGACAGGCCCCCGCAGGAAATCCTGGCCCGTACCGCCATGGCCGTGGATGACCGGTTGGTGGAAGCGCGCTTCTTCATGGGCCTGCCGGCGGTCGGCAGGAAAATATCCGGGCGGCACGCACGGGCCATGTTTTTTGAGGAACTCCCCAAAATCGTGCAGGCATCGCTTTATGCCCGCAGCCTGAGCATGCCCGCGGTCATGGAGCACATCGAAACGGCCGAAGACGCACACACCCTCCGCCGGATCATTGCCGACAGGGGCCTGGTCGGCTTCGTGGGCGACGGATCCCTCCTGCCGCGGGCCAGCGGCATCGATCCCGGACCTCTGAAGGAACGTCTCGCCGTCCGCTTTGAATCGCCGGCAAGCCTTAAAACGAAAGTGCGCCTGCCCAACCGCGGCATTGTCAGCGGGATGGGCATTCCCCAAGGGGTTACCCTGATTGTCGGCGGCGGTTTTCACGGCAAGTCGACCCTGCTCAACGCCCTGGAACTGGGCGTTTACAACCACCTGCCCGGCGACGGTCGGGAAATGACGGTCAGCCTCGAAGCAGCCGTTAAAATCAGGGCCGCCGACGGTCGATCCGTGGCCGGCGTAGACATCTCGCCCTTTATCGACAATCTGCCGTTCAAGAAGGACACCAACGCCTTTTTCACCGCCAACGCCAGCGGCAGCACCTCCCAGGCCGCCAACATATCCGAGGCCATCGAAACGGGCGCGAAAGTCCTGCTCCTGGACGAGGACACCTCGGCCACCAACTTCATGATTCGCGACCGGCGCATGCAGATGCTGGTGGAGAAGGCCAACGAACCCATCACGCCCTTCGTGGACAGGGTGCGTCAACTCTACGATGATCTGGGCATTTCGACCGTGCTGGTGATGGGCGGGTCCGGGGATTACTTTCAGGCGGCCGACACCGTCATCCGCATGAACAACTACCGGCCCGAAGACGTCACCGAAAGAGCGCACGACATCGCCGCGGAAAACGACACCGGCCGCATCGCAGAAGGGGGCGAACCGTTCGGCGCGCTGAAAAAACGCATCCCCTTGAAACAGGGCTTCGACCCTTTTAGCCAGCACCGGCGAACCAAAATCGCCGCCCCCCGAAGAAAGGAAATCCTGTTTGGCCGCACCCGCATCGACCTGGGTGACCTGGAACAGATCGTCGACAGCGCCCAGACCCGGGGCCTGGCCCACGGCATGCACCGGGCCGTGCGTCACATGGACGGGCAGCGCACCCTCAGGGAGGTGGTCGATTGTGTGCTGAAGGACGTGGCCGCCGGGGGCCTGGAATGCCTGACACCCTATTTGACCGGGGATATCGCCGCCTTCAGGGCCTTCGAGCTCGCAGGGGCCATCAACCGCATGCGCACCCTTCACGTCCGGCAGGCGCCGTAAAACGAAAATATAGATAAGGATTCATTTATTTGTGGAAGAGCGATACCGGAATCCGAAGGATTTCGGCAACATTCCGAAATACCCTGCAGCTTGCTTCAGGAATATGAATTTTGTTCTTTCGCATAGGAGCGACGCAGTCGCGTATCATAAAATCGTGGGACACGATTTTATGCTTATAAAGGTATGGTCAGCGCTTCCATCGAATCCGGGGCGTCGGTCAGCTTGGCATAACCATCTTCGGTAATCAGTACCGTATCCGAATGCCTGAATCCTCCCAATCCCGGAAAATAGATGCCCGGTTCGACACTGACCATCATGCCCGCCTCGAGTTCACGGTCATACCCTTCCGCCAGAAAAGGCCCCTCGTGTCCCGTGATTCCCATTCCGTGCCCTGTCCGGTGCAACAGGTTCTCCCCGTAACCGGCTTTCTTGAAAAATTCGTTGGCCTTCCTGTCGATCTCGGCCATATTGGCCCCCGGTTTCAGTTGATCGTAGGTCATGCTCCTGGCTTCCAGCATAGCGTTGAAGGGCTTTTTGGCGGCTTCGGGAACCGTGCCGAGAAAAAAGGTTCTCTCGAGCTCGACGCCGCATCCGTCGACCTGCCCGGCAAGCAGGGTCACATGCGGCCCGCCGTTTTCCATGGAGAGAAAGAGGTTGGTAAAATTGTGGGGATCGTGCGAAATGCTCGGGGGTTGGGCCACGCCTTTTACGGTTGTTATCAAGGGATTGAGCTCCGGGATTTCCATGATGGCCTTGCCCATCATCTCCTGTGTCAGTGCGCTGTAAAGTTCGATCATCATCTTTCCGGGCCGGCAGACCTCCAGGAGCTTGTTAAAACCCGCTTTCAACACGTCACAGGCATGGACATAACGACCGATTTCGAAATCCGTCTTGATAAATCGGACGTCGTCTATGATATCGGTTTTAATCTTGTTGCCCGGTGTCTGGTCGTATATCTCTATCGTCATGGCGGATTCGACACCGACACGTGCGTTCTCGTCGATCACGGACCGGTAATAGTCATGCCAGTTCTCACCTTCAGGCGCGGGATATTCAAAATACTGCACCAATTCCAGATCACATTTGGCACGGCTTTGCACATGCGGTATTTCAAGTTTTGGAACCAGGAATTTTGGCGCCCCTGCTTTGCCGATGACTAAAATAAAGGGCCTTTCATGCACGTAGTTGTAGAAATTGGTCAGGTAGTACACATTTACCGGGTCGTATGCGATGTAGTAATCCAATTGTTGCGCTGCCATCATTTCCCTGACCTTTGCCAATCTGCCGGACATTTCATTTTTGTCGGGTGCGGTGGTCGTCGGATGTAATTGCTGTGTCATTTTTCTTCCCCCCTGTCGCGGTTGATATCCTCTTTCAGTATGGAAAAGAGAGGGCCTTGGGGCCTATCCGGCCCCTCCTCCCAAGACCTGGTAAAGCACCACCCGGTTTTCGAGTTCGGTCAAGCGCAGCCTGATCAGCACCTGCTGTTGGGCATAGAGAGAGCGCTGGGCATCGAGAACGTTCAGATAGCTGTCGATCCCCATTTTATAGCGTTTCTCTGAAAGGCGATAGGTTTCGGCAACCGCATCCACCAGAGATTCCTGTGCTGCTATTTGTTGATTGATCGTCCCCCTTACGGCAAGGGCATCCGCAACCTCCCTGAAAGCCGTCTGGATCGATTTCTCATATTGGGTCAAAATGATTTCCCGGTCGGTTTTGCTGACCCGCAAGGCGGCCCAGACGCGGCCATCAAAGATAGGCATGGTGATCTGCGGGACGAAGCTCCAGGTATCGGCCGTCGATCCGAACAGTCCCGACAGTTCATCGCTGGCCGTCCCCACCGTAGTCGTCAAAGAAATACGGGGGAAAAAGGCCGCCCTGGCCGCACCGATGGAAGCATAGGCCCCTTTGAGCCTGTGTTCCGCCGCGATGATGTCGGGACGAGACAAAAGGGCTTCGGAAGGCAGGCCCGGTGCAACATCTTTGGGTGGGTGGATGGCGCTCATGTCTTCGGGCAGAAGATCTTGCGACACCACCGCGCCTGCCAGAAGATTCAAGGCATTGTTATCCTGCGCGACGATCTGGGTGAACCGGGGGATATCTCTCCGGGCCGCTTCCAGCCTGGTTTGTGCTTGGCTCAGATCCAGCTTGGTGGTGAATCCGGTTTCATATTGCCGCTGAATCAAATCACAGGAGGATTGCTGGGCCTCAAACGTTGCCAGGGCCAGGGCCAGGTTCTCCCTGTCAGCCGCCAGGAGCAGATACGTCCTCGCCACCTGTGCAATCAGAGCAATCTGCGCGCTGCGGCGGGCCTGCTCGGTGGCCAGATAATTCTGCAGTGCCTGGTCCTTTAGACTGCGAATACGGCCGAAAAAATCGATCTCCCACGCGGCGACACCGAGGTTGACACTATACTGTTCGAAGGTCCGCGGATAGCCCGGAGTGATCAAATCGGATGAGCGGCGCTCCTTGCTGTACACGCCGGAGGCATCCACGGAAGGAAGCAGTTCCGCCCGTTGAATACCGTAGAGCCCGCGGGCCCTTTCCACGTTCAGGGCCGCAATCCGAAGGTCGCGGTTATTGTTCAAGGCGGTTTCAATGATTTGCTGCAGCTGATCGTCGCTAAAAAAATCTTTCCACACAAGATCGTTCACCGGCACCGTTTCCGAGCCGGCGCGCATGTCCGTGTAGGCGGCACCCTGGGGCCACGCGGCGGGGACCGGTGCCGGCGGCTGTTCGTATCGGGGCGCCATCGTGCACCCGTACAAAGCCATAACCATGCCAACCCCCATCAAGAATATGGATGCCTTCATTTGGTTCCACCCCCCACTGAATTCTCAGCAACATACTTCATAGTTACACGCTTTCTGTGTTTTCCCAGTGCCTTATAGATTAAAACGTAAAAAAGCGGCGCAAACAGGATCACCAGGAGGGTGGATGTCACCATGCCTCCCAGAACAGCGGTGCCGATCGCTCTTTGCGCACCCGAACCGGCACCGCTCGCCAGGGCAAGCGGCAACACACCGAAGCCGAACGCCAGCGAGGTCATGATGATGGGACGCAGCCTCAATTTTGCGGCCTCGAGCGTCGCCTGGATGAGCCGATCCCCCGCATCGACCCTGGCCTTGGCGAATTGAACGATCAGAATGGCATTCTTGGTGGTCAGGCCCAGGGTGGTCAGCAGGCCGATCTGAAAATAAACGTCATTGGGCATCGACCGCATGAACGAAGCAATGACACCGCCGATGACCCCCAGAGGAAGGGTCAGCAAAATGGCCAGGGGAATCGGCCAGCTTTCATAGAGCGCTGCCAGACACAGGAAAATGACGAAAATGGAAAATGCGTACAGCAAGGGAGCCTGGGCGCTGGCCATGCGCTCCTGATAGGAAAGTCCACTCCAGTCGAAGCCGATCCCCTGCGGCAATTTTGAAACGATCTCCTCCATGGCCTGCATGGCCTCTCCCGAGCTCCTTCCCGGTGAAGGCTCGCCCCAGATATTGATGGAGGAGAAGGCATTGTAGCGTTCCAGTTGCGGAGAACCGATGGCCCATCGACCGGAAGCAATGGAGGAGAAAGCCACCATTTCGCCCTTGTTGTTGCGGACATAGAGTTTATTCAAATCACTCGGCATCATGCGGTACGGGGCATCCGCCTGCACGAAGACACGCTTGACCCGTCCGGCCTGGATAAAGTCGTTGACGTAAGCGCTGCCAAAAGCGGCCGAGACCGTGTTGTTAACTGAGCTGATGGGAATTCCCAAAGCCCCGGCCTTGTCCCAGTCCACATCGATGCGGTATTCCGGTACGTCTTCCATGCCGTTGGGTCGAACGCGCGTCAAGCGCGGATCCTGGGCAGCCATGCCCAGAAGCTGATTGCGTGCTTCCATCAGTTTTTGATGGCCGATCCCGCCGCGATCCTGCAACCGGAAATCAAACCCGGTGGCACTGCCCAATTCAGAAACCGGTGGGGGAGCGAATGCGAACACCATGGCGCCCTTTATCTGCGAAAAGGCCCGCATAGTCCTGCCGGCAATGGCGTCGACCTTTAGATCGGGCCTTTGACGCAGGTCCCAGTCTCTGAGCTTGGTAAAACCCAATCCCATGTTTTGTCCCTGTCCGCCGAAACTGATGCCGGAAATGGCCATGAAAGACTCCACCGCTTCTTTTTCCTGTGTCTGGAAATAGTGTCTGACCTCCCCTAAAATCTGCTGGGTCTGTTCCAGGGTGGAGCCTGATGGCAAGATGGCTTGGACCAGCATGATGCCCTGGTCTTCGTCGGGTAGATATGCCGTGGGCATACGCTGAAAGAGATAACCCATGGCGCCCACAATCAGTCCGAAGAGAATCAGATAGCGCAGTTTCGAAGCCAGGGCGTGGCCGACCAGCCTGACATACAGATTGCGCGTACTGAAAAAGGCCCGGTCAAACCATCTGAAAAACGGGCGCAGAAAAAAAACGGCGTTATCCGCCGGTTCGTGCCCTTTCGGCACCGGTTTGAGGAGTGAAGCGCAAAGCACGGGGGTCAGAATCAGGGCGACGACAACCGACAGCAGCATCGCAGAGGCAATCGTCAAGGCGAACTGCCGGTAAATGATGCCGGTGGACCCTGGGAAGAAGGCCATAGGGCCAAAAACCGCTGCGAGCACCAGCCCGATGCCGATCAGTGCGGTGGTGATTTGATCCATCGATTTGGCCGTCGCCTCCTTTGGGGGGAGTCCCTCCTCGCTCATGATCCGTTCCACATTTTCCACCACCACGATGGCGTCGTCCACCAGCAGTCCGATGGCCAGTACCATGGCAAACATGGTCAGCATGTTGATGGAAAACCCGAAAAAGCCCAGAATCGCAAAGGTACCCAGCAGCACCACCGGCACCGCGATGGTGGGTATCAGGGTAGCCCGGAAGGTTCCCATGAAAAGGTACATGATCACAAACACAAGCAGAATCGCTTCAAACAGGGTTTTGACCACTTCCTCGATAGCCACCCTGGTAAAGGGGGTGGTGTCGTAAGGATAAATCACCTTCATGCCGGGGGGAAAGTAGTGGCTCATCTCCTCCAGTTTTTGTCTGACGGCATTGGCCGTTTCCAGGGCATTGGCACCGGCGGCCTGCCTGATGGCCATGCCTGCCGAGGGCTTGCCGTTATAAGAACTGGTGACACTGTACTGCTCGGTGCCGAGCTCGGTCCTCCCGATGTTCTTGACGCGAACAACGGAGCCGTCGGGATTCGTGCGAATGGGTATGGCGGAAAATTCTTCCGGGGTCTGCAGCAGGTGCTGCACGACGATGGCGGCGTTCATCCGCTGCCCCTCCACCGCGGGAGCCCCGCCCAGCTGTCCGGCGGACACCTCCACGTTGTAGGTTCGCAGGGCCGCAATGACGTCTTCCATGGTCAGGTTAAAACTGGTCAACTTGTCGGGATTTACCCAGATCCGCATCGCATACTGGGAACCGAAGATCTGGACCTCACCCACGCCCGGGACCCTGGCCATAATCTTTTCCAGGTTCGACTGGGCATAGTCGCGCAGGTCGTCACCATCCATGCTGCCGTCTTCCGATATCAGCCCCACGATGATCAGGTAGTTCCGGGTCGACTTCGCGACCCGGACGCCCTGGCGCTGGACCACATCGGGAAGGCTGGCCATGGCGAGCTGGAGTTTGTTCTGTACCTTGGCCCAGGCCAGATCCGGGTCGGTTCCGGGCTTAAAGGTCAACTCGACTCTGGCGGAGCCGGAAGAGGAACTGGTACCGGACAGATAAAGCATATCGCTCAACCCGGTCATTTTTTGCTCGACAATCTGCGTCACCGTGTTTTCGACGGTTTCCGCCGATGCACCGGGATAGGAGGCATCGATGGCGATGGACGGCGGCGCGATCGGGGGGTACTGCGACACGGGCAGATTGTAAATCGCCAGGATGCCGGCGGCCATGATGGCAATGGCGATAACCCAGGCAAATACCGGTCGGTCCAGGAAAAACCGTGACAACATCAGGCGCCTCCTTGACTTTTCTTTCCAGACGGTGCCCCGGCGTTACCACTCGTATCCTGCCCGGCTTTTTTTTCAACGAATGGCACCGTTTTAACCGCCATACCCGGCCGTATCCGCTGCCGTCCCTCGACGATCAGCCGATCACCGGGATTTAGCCCCGATGCGACCAGCCACTGATCGTCGATCGCCCGGTCGAGGGTGAGCATCCGCTGACCGACCTTGCCCTGGGCATCCACCGTCAACGCATAGGGATTTCCCTTGTGATCCCTCGACACCGCCTGCTGGGGAATCAGGATGGCCTCTTCGTCCAGTCCCTCCTGGATGACCGCCCGCACGAACATGCCCGGCAGGAGAAATCCGTCAGGATTTGGGAAGACCACCCGCAAGAGCACGGAACCGGTGCTCGGGTTCACCGTGACATCCTGAAACTGCAGGGTCCCCTCAAGAGGGTAAGCCGAGCCGTCTTCCATAATCAGTTGGACCTTGCTCTGATTCTTCCCTTCGTTGTGCAGCAGGCCTTCGGCAACGCGACGCTTCAACCGCAGAAGCTCGCTGGTGGATTGGGGCACATCCACATAGATGGGATCCAACTGCTGGATCGTGGCGAGGGGGACCGGCTGATAGGCCGTGACGATGGCACCTTCGGTTACGCTGGATTTGCCGATGCGGCCGGAGATGGGTGCCGTCATCTTTGTATATCCCAAATTGATTCTCATGGTCTTCAGTGTCGCTTCGGACTGCTGAATGCCGGCCTGGGCTGCAGCCACCGCCTGGCGGCTGCTTTCGACCTGCGCTTCCGCAGCCCGCAGTGAGGATTCCGTGGTTTTCACCTCGGTGGCGGCCTGGTCCCTCTGGATGGCGGAAATGGCATTGTCCTTGAACGCTTCCTCGTAGCGCTCATTGTTCGTTTTCGCTAGGGCCAGGGCATCTTTCAAACGGGCAACCTCGGCCTGGCTCGCTTTCAATGCCGCCCGCGCCTGTTCGGTGGCCGTGAGCATCACCGTTTTATTTGCCTCGGCACTGTCCAAAGCGGCCTGAAAAGGGGCGGGGTCGATCTGGTAAAGCACCTGTCCCGCCTTGATAGCGGACCCTTCCTCAAACAGGCGTTTTAGAATCAAGCCGCTGACCTGGGGACGAATTTCCGCAGTACGGTAAGCGGACGTGCGGCCGGGCAGTTCGGTGGTCAGCAGGAGCATGCATGCGTCAACCGTGACCGTCGATACTTCGGGAACCGCTCGAGGCGGCCTAAATTCCGTCGATCGATCACAGCTTGCGAACACCAGCCCGGTCAGTAGAACGGCTGCTGTCAGGGCAATGATAGAAGGCCTTGTTTTGATGATTTGCATGAATGTTTTCCTTCCGCTTGACAAATGGTATCCATTATCTTAAACGATTATTTAAAATCGCTTTTTAACTTATAGGAACGGCCATGTCAACGATCATTTATGCCGGTGACCATAGGCCTATTATAAAATATGACAACGCTGTTACAGCGCTTCAATGAAGCCGATGGCGCGGCTTGCCGGCGCCATCACCCACCAGGGAGAGCACCGTGGCGAAACGAGAGGATGGCAAAGAAACCCGGAAAAGACTGTTGAACGCAGCCTGCGAAGTGTTTGCCGAAAAAGGATACCGCAATGCCAAGGTGGTGGAAATCTGCTCCCGGGCCGGGGCCAACGTGGCTTCCGTCAATTACTACTTCAAAAACAAGGCCAGCCTCTATGCCGAAACGTGGCGCTACACCTTTCTACAATTCGAAGACCAGGTTTTTTCGGTTTCAAGCGAGGGGGCGCCCATGGATCGGCTGCGGGTGTTTATCCAAACCCTCATGCAAAACGTTATCAAAAAGGGGGAGGAGGGTCACTTTATTCGCCTGTATCTGATGGAGCTGGCCAACCCAACCGGCCTGGTC
>Ga0316576_10000170_pt1 | contig 26521 bp, 25 predicted proteins | sample S0NA_FD_203075 | JGI IMG/M metagenome (GOLD analysis project Ga0316576, IMG submission 203075) | Rhizosphere microbial communities from salt marsh grasses in Alabama, United States - S0-2_050615r3r5 | ecosystem: Host-associated > Plants > Roots > Rhizosphere | place: USA: Alabama | collected...
CCAACGACCCGGAGGACAAGGACGGCTTCGAGGACAAGGACGGCTGCCCCGACCCGGACAACGACAAGGACCGCATCCTCGACGTGGACGACAAGTGCCCCAACGAGCCCGAGACCCGGAACAACTACCTGGACGAGGACGGCTGCCCGGACAAGCGGCCGTTCAAGGTAACCAGGGGCAGCATCGACATCCTCAAGCCGATCCACTTCGAGACCGACAGCGCGGTGATCAAGCGGGTCAGCTACCCCCTGCTCGAGGCCATCTCGGCCTACCTTAGGGACACGCCGGACATCCTGCTGGTGGAGATCCAGGGGCACGCCGACGAGCGCGGCTCCGACGCCTACAACATGCGTCTGACCGACGACCGCGCGCACTCGGTCCAGCGATTCCTGACGGAGCGGGGCGTCGACGCCGGCCGGCTGAGGGCCAAGGGTTACGGCGAGACGCGGCCCAAGGACCGGCGGCACAACGAGGAGGCCTGGTCCAAGAACCGGCGCGTGGAGTTCATCATCCGCAAGCGCGCGGACTAGGTCCAGGTATCCGAGGGGCTCCGGGTCTGCTAGGCTACGCGCCGACCATGTGGCACCCGTGAGCCGATCGAGCCTGCAACCGTTTGTCCTGGCGCTCGCGCTGATCTGCGGCGCGTGCAGTCCTCCCCCGGACCGGATCTTGGGAGGCCCGGTGACCGACGCCCAGCCCTGGCCGGACGCCGCCGTGCGGCCCGATGTCGAGGCTCCGTCGTCGGCCCTGCCCCGGGCCCGCGTCTCGCTGAGCCCGGGCGCCTATGTCGTGCTGGCCCAGGACGATCTCGTCGAGGTCGCCGAGGAGCTCGCCGGCTACCGCCGGGGACAGGGCTACTCCACCGAGGTCCACACGGTCTCCGAGCTCGTCGGTGTCGGCGGCGCCGCCCGGACCCTCGTCCTCGCCCTGCGAGCGCGCCTCGGCCCGCTCGCCGCGAAGGCGCCGGTGCACCTCGCGCTGCTCGGCGACGCGCCGGGCCCCGGCGAAGCCACGGCCGGTCGGATCCCGGCGCTCCCCTGCGACAACCTCTACGGCGGCTGCTGGACGGACAACGCCTACGCCGACATCGACGGAGACGGCCTCCCGGACCTGGCCCTCGGTCGGATCCCGGCGCGCTCGGCGGCGCAGGCCCGGGCCTACCTGGCCAGGCTGAAGACGCACGAGGGGCGCTACGAGCCCGGGCCCTGGAACCGGCGACTCTCGCTCTACACCGGCAAGGGCGACTTCGGCGCCCAGACCGACGCGGCCATCGAGCTCGGGATGATGGAGGGGCTCAAGCGCGTGGACCACGCCTTCGACATCGTCGGGGCCTACAACAACGCGACGAGCCCCTACTACTACGCGCCATTTTCCGACAAGGTCGTCGATCTGTTCAACCAGGGCAACCTCTTCGTTATCTACGTCGGCCACGGCATGAGCACCTGGACCTCGGGCCTGACCAAGACCGAGCTCGCGGCGATCCACTGCGCGCACCGCGCGCCGGGGGTCTTCCTCATCGCCTGCTACGCCGGCGACTACGTCGGCCCGGACGACTCGGTGGCCGAGGCGCTCCTGGACAAGGACGACGGGGCGATCGTCGCCTTCGCGGCCTCGGACGTCTCCCACCCCTACGGCAACGGCGTCCTGCTCTACGAGCTGACCCGCGTGCTGCTGGGGTGGCGGCCGAGGACCTACGGGCTGGGGCTGCTGAAGGCGAAGCGCGAGCTGATGGAGCACACCGACCAGTTCCGCGAGCTGCTCGACGCCGTCGCCCTGATGGAGGTCCCGGCGGCCGAGCAGCCGACGCTCCGTGCCCAGCACCTCGACCTCTACAACCTCCTCGGAGACCCGGCCGCGCGCATCGGATACCCGCAAACGGCGATCGCCTTCGAGCCCGTGGGCGGGGCGTTCAAGGACGGCAGGCTCGTGGTGAGCGGCGTCGCCCCGGGGATCGACCAGGGTCAGGCCACGGTGACGCTCGAGCTGGAGCGTGACGTGATGCTCTACCCGCTGGAGCCGGTGGATCCGTCCAGCCCCGACGAGGCGACGATCCAGGCCAACTGGAGCAAGGCCGTGGACAAGGTGGTGGCCGAGGCGGTCGTGCCGGTCACCGGGGGGAGCTTCGTCGCACAGCTGGGCTGGACCCCGCCCCTGCCGGGCCGGGCGTTCTACGTCAAGGTCTACGCCCAGAGCGCCAGCGCCGACAGCTTCGGCGTCGTCCGGGTGCAGTAGGACCTACTGCACGCAGAGCTCCACGGCCTTGACGGCGAGCTGCCCCGAGCCCTGACCGGCGTAGATCTGGATCGCGGTCAGGCTGGGCGGGTCGGCGGGCGTGAGGTAGCCGCTCCAGTCGAGGCCGTACCAGTCGTAGATCCAGTCGTTGTCCACCGGGCCACCGGTCTTGTCGCCGTAGAGCGGGGACCAGATCCGGTAGTAGGTTGACGACGCGGTGGCGTAGGAGCGGGCCTGGATGTAGACCGCGGCCTTGGTGAAGGAGAGGCCCGACACGCTGAAGCGCACCCGCAGGTACTCGCTCGTCGTCAGGATGGGGTAGCCCTGGGAGGTGTAGCTCACCGAGCCGAAGCCGGGGTAGACGGCGTAGACGTTGCAGGCGCTGTTTGGGGCGTAGGAGTAGCTGCAGCTCGCGTCCCAGACGTCGATGCCGGGGCTGGTCCCGCCCCCGCCGTAGTGGAAGCGGAACAGGGTCCAGCCCGGCCCCTGCTTGCAGGGGACCGGGAGGCCGGTGGGGTTGGAGGCGTCGGGCGGAGCGAGGTCGGGGGTGCTGGCATCCAGCGGAGCCGCGTCCGGGGCCGCGTCGGCCTGGAGCAGGTCCGGCGGGTTCCCGTCCAGGGCGCCAAGGCCCTCGATGGTCGGGGACGTATCGCCCGGGGCGAGATCGGCGGCCGCGGTCTCGCGGGCTGGCCCGTCGTCCGCCACGGATCCGTCCGCCACGGTCCCGTCGACGCCGTGGTCCGCCGGGGCGTCGTGCGTGTCGGGGGGCGAGCCGGTCGGGTCGCTGCAGGCGGCGAGGAGCAGGACGAAGATCGAGGCGCGCATTGGCCGATCATACGGCTGGAACCGAGCGACCTTCCAGGAGCGGTGGCCTGTCAGGGGATCTGCACGCAGACCACGGCGAGGGCCGTGCTGCACAGGGCGCTCTCCTGCTTGAGCATGTAGCGCTCGTCCAGCTCGGTGTTTCGGCCGTAGTTGGGCGAGGCCGCAACAGTCCAGTCGCTACACGTGTAGTTTGTGGCGACGCTGCCGGTGGAGAGGCTGCCGGTCCAGCCGTCGCCGTCCGAGCAGAACGACGAGTTCACCGTCGTGCCGTCGAAGGTGTACATGTAGTAGGCCGCCGAGGACCAGTACGACGAGATGAAGATGTAGTCCCAGTAGCTGTACATCTGCTGGCCCTGCAGGTTGACCACCGGGATGGTGGTGGCGTTGGTGCCGGTGATCAGGTCCTTGACGTTCTGGGTGCTGCTGGAGAGGAAGGCCTTCCAGGTGCCGGGGACGCCGGCGGCCTGGGCCTGGGCCGCGCAGAGGGCGTTCGCCCCGCTGATGCCGCTGAGGTCGCCCGGGTGCGGCTCGTTGAGCGCGGCGAGGACGATCTTGGAGCACGAGCTCGCCGCGGTCCACTTGGTCTTGGAGACCGTGGGGTCGCAGCTCCAGCACCCGGTGGGGTGCAGGGCGCCCGGCTGGTAGCAGGTGTCGGCGATGAGGCAGCCGTTGCCGGTCACGGTCCAGCTGGTCTTGGACGAGGTGGGATCGCAGGTCGCCATGGTGCAGGTGACCACGGGGTGCGTGGCCCCGGACGCGTAGCAGACGTCGCCGATCAGGCACTCGCTGCCCTTCACGGTCCACGCCGTGCTGTTCGCCGCGCTGTCGCAGACGACGTTCGTGCAGCTCGGGCTCGGGTGCTTGTCGCCATCCTTGTAGCAGGCGCCGCCGATCTGGCACTGGGAGGTGGCCGTGGACCAGTCGTTCTTGTCCTTGGCCGGGTTGCACTCGAGGCAGCCCTGGGACGTCGTGTCGCCGGCCTGGTAGCACGCGCCGTTGATGAAGCACTCGTTGCCCGAGACGGTCCAGGCCGTGCTGCTGGTCGCCTTGTCGCAGACCACGCTGGTACAGGCCGGGTCCGGGTGCTTGTCGCCGTCCTTGTAGCAGGCCGCGCCGATCTTGCAGTCGTAGCTCGCCGGAGACCAGTCGAGCTTCGACGTCGTCGGGTCGCAGACCATGCAGCCCTGGGCGGTCCGGTCGCCCGACTGGCGGCAGACGCCGTCGATCAGGCACTCGTTCCCCTTGATGGTCCAGCTCAGGTTGGACTGCGTGTTGTCGCAAACCACGCTGGTGCAGGTCGGGCTGGGGTGCTTGTCGCCGTTGACGTAGCACTTCCCGTCGAGCTGGCAGTCGAACGAGCCGGAGGACCACTTCGTCTTGGCCTGAGACGGGATGCATTGCTGGCAGCCGTCCGGCGACTTGGTGGTCGCCGGGTAGCAGAGGTCGCCGATCAGGCACTCGTTGCCCTTCACCGTCCACTCGGTGGAGGTGGTCGTCGGGTCGCAGACCACGTTCTGGCAGGTGAAGCTGGGGTGCTTGTCCCCGGTCTTGTAGCACAGGCCAGCGATGGTGCAGTCCGCGGTGGCGGTGCTCCAGTCGGTGCTCGACTTGGTGGGGTCGCAGATGTTGCAGCCGGTATCGTCGGTCTCTCCCTTGACGTAACACTTGTTGCCGATCTTGCAGTCGTAGCTCGCCGCGGGCGTCCAGTCCGTGGCCGACTTGCTCGGATCGCAGAGCATGCAGCCGCTGGGGTCCTTCTCCCCCTTCTCCCAGCAGAGGTTGGCGATGGTGCAGCCCCCGACGATGGCGGTCCAGGCGGTCTGGCTCTTTTGAGGGTCGCAGACCTGGCACTCGGGCCCGTTCTTGTCTCCGTCCTTGATGCAGACCCCGTTGATCAGGCAGAACGCGGTGTAGATCGTGTGCGTGCACACGCCGTTCGCGCAGGAGTCCTCGGTGCAGGTCGTCTTGTCGTCACAGTCCGTCGAGTCGTTGCAGGCCCAGCCGCCGCTATCGGTGACCGTCGCGTCCTTGGGCGGGCCGCCCTCGGAAGGGGGGAGCTTCCCGTCGATACCGCCGTCCCCGACGTGGGGGCCGTCCCCGACCACGGGGCCGTCGCTTCCCCCGCCGTCGTCAGAGCAGGCCGGCGCGCCGCAGAGCGCCACGATGCACACCACCACCCACAAGCTGCGATTCATGGATCACCTCGTCTAAGTAGTATTGGGATCGGGACGATGGTACCACGAACGCGCGGGAAATCGCGTGATCTGCGTTACGGCCGGTTCCGCCTAGATCGCCGTGAACGCGTCCACCGTGGCGCGGTCCAGCCGGGGCAGCACGGCGAGCACCAGCTCGATGCAACGCTCCACGTCCTCCAGGGAGAGCAACGCGACGTGGGAGTGGATGTGGCGGGTGGGCACGCCGAGCACCACGCTGGGGCAGCCGGCGTTGGAGATGTGGATCACGCCGGCGTCGGTCCCGCCTCGGCGGATCTGGGAGAGCTGGTGCGGGATCTTCTCGTTGCGCGCGGTCTCGATCACCAGCTCGAGCAGGCCCTGGTTCGGCACCATCGAGGAGTCGAATGTCAGGATGGTGGGGCCGCCCCCCATCTTGATCGGGGCGATCTCCTGGTCCACCCCGGCCACGTCCTTGGCGATGTCCACCTCGAGGGTGATGCAGACGTCCGGCCGGGCGAGCCAGGCCGTGGTGCGGGCGCCGCGCAGACCCACCTCCTCCTGCACGGTCCCGGCGCCGACGACGGTGTTCGGGTGGGGCCGACCCTCCTCGGCCAGGCGGCGCACGACGTCGGCGGCCATGAACGCGCCGATGCGGTCGTCGAAGGCCTTGCCCATGCACAGGGTCGCCTCGCCGACGCGCTTCTTGTCCTCGAAGACTGGCTTGGTCATCGTGGAGAAGCGCGAGTCGGGAACGATGGGATCGCCGATCCCCACGCCCATCGCCTCGGCCTCCTCGCGGCTCGAGGCGCCGATGTCGATGAACATCTTCTCCTGCTTGACGACCTTGTTTCGCTCTTCCGGCTCCAGCAGGTGCGGAGGCTTGGCGGCGATCACGCCGGGGAGCAGCTTGCGCTCGCGTGTCCGCAGGATCACGCGCTGCGCCAGCAGCACCTGGTCGAACCAGCCGCCCACCGGGTTGAAGGCGATGAAGCCCTGCTTGTTGACGCCGGCGACGATGAAGCCCACCTCGTCGATGTGTCCCGGCAAGAGCACGACCGGTCCATCGTCGGGGCCTCCCTGCCGGCGGAACAGGAGCGAGCCCAGGCGGTCGGTGCTGACCTCGTCGCAGTGGGGCGCGACGTAGTCCCGGAGCAGTCTGGCGGGCTCGTTCTCGAACCCCGGAGGGCCAAAGGCCTCGCTCAGCCTCCCGAGAAAGTCGATGGTGCTCTTCTGAAACATCCGCGGTCTCCTTGGGGTGCCTCTGACGGGGGGACTATACCCCATGATCGCGCCGTCGACACTTGCTCTGGCGCGGCTCCTGTCCGACAATCCGCCGGCAAACAGGAGACGGACATGAGCGACAAGAACGCGGCGCTGCTGGCCGCGATGCACGAGGCAGTGCTCAACGGGGACGAAGCAGCCGGGGAGAGGCTGGCCCGCGAGGCGCTGGAGCAAGGAGTCCCCCCGCTCGAGGCGATCGAGGGCGGCTACGTCCCGGGGATCCGCAAGGCGGGCGAGCTGTGGGAGGAGGGCGAGTACTTTCTGCCCGAGCTGGTGACCTCGGCCCAGGCGATGAAGGCGGGCATGGCGATCCTCCAGCCGGCCCTGGCCCGGGAGCAGCGCGACGCGCAGGTCGCCGGGCGGGTGGTCATCGGGACGGTGCAGGGCGACATCCACGACATCGGCAAGACCCTGGTCGGCACGATGCTCTCGGCGAGAGGCTTCGAGGTGAGCGACGAGGGCGCCGACGTCCCCGTCGAGCGCTTCATCGAGCGCGCTCGCGAGATGGACGCCGACCTGGTCTGCGCGTCGGCCCTGCTGACGACCACGATGACGGTTCAGCGCCAGCTGGTGGCGGGCCTGAAGGAGGCCGGTCTGCGCGCCCGGGTGATGGTGGGCGGCGCGCCCGTGTCCCGGGAGTGGGCCGAGCAGATCGGTGCGGCGGGCTACGCCGACAACGCGGTCGCCGCCGTGGCGGTGGCCGGGGAGCTCGTGTCCCGTGGCGCTTGACCTGCGGCAGCGTCTGGCCCGGAGCCCGGCGGAGCCGGTGCTGCTCGACGGCGGGCTGGGCACCGAGCTCATCGCCATGGGGCTCGAGCAGGGGCGCGCCCCGGAGTGGTGGGTCATCGAGCACCCCGAGCGCATCGAGGGCGTCCACCGGGCCTACGTCGAGGCGGGGAGCGACGTCATCCACAGCTGCACCTTCGGCGCCAGCCCGTCGAAGCTCGCCAGCGTCGGCCTCGAGGGGCGCTGCGACGAGGTGAACCGCCTCGCCGTGGAGCTGGCGCGGCGCGCGGCGGGCGAGACGGCGCTGGTGGCCGGCGACGTCGGGCCGACGGGGAAGCTGTATCCGCCGATGGGTGACGCCGACACGGAGTCGCTCCTCGCGGCGTTCCGGGCCCAGGTGGCGGCGCTGAGCGCAGCGGGGGCCGACCTGATCTCCATCGAGACCATGTTCGACCTGCGCGAGGCGCTCGCCGCCGTCCAGGCGGCGCGGGAGAGCGGGTTGCCGGTGCTCGCCTCGATGACCTTCGAGGCGAAGAAGCGCGGCGTGTTCACCATCGTCGGGGACCGGCTGGTGCCGGCGCTGGCGGCCCTGGCCGAGGCCGGGGCGGACGCGGTGGGCCTGAACTGCAGCGTAAGCTCCACCGAGATGATCCCCATGGTCCAGGAGGCGACGGCGGGGCTGGAGCATCCGCTGGTCGCCCAGCCCAACGCCGGGCAGCCCCGGGTCACGCCCGAGGGGGTGACCTACGACGCCCGGCCCGAGCCCTTCGCCATGGACCTGATGGAGATGGTGCGCGCCGGAGCGCGGATCATCGGCGGGTGCTGCGGATCGGACCCCGAGTTCATCCGCGCCGCGCGGCTGGCCCTGGACGCCCTCTTTGCGGACGGACAGGCTTCGACCCGCCCGCCCGCCCCACCGGACTGCCCTTGAGCGTCGCGGTCCCACCCACGATCGAGGAGCTCGCGCCCCTCGCGGTCTCCCGGCGCGAGGTGCTGCGCAACCTGGGTTACCCGCGCTCGAGGGAGCCCAGCGCGCGGGTCGCCGATGCCCTGGACCGGCTCTGGGACCGGGCGGGCGAGCTCGTCGCCGCGCGTGGCGTGCTCCGGGTGGTCACGGGGCAGGAGGCGGCGGCGGCCGGGATGCCCAGCCCCACCGAGTGGGTCGGGCTGGGGATCGGCACGGCCGGCCCGGCGCTGGAGGGAGCCGAGCGCGAGCACTCCGAGGCGGGGCAGATGCTCGAGGCGTTGATCCTCGACGCCTATGGCTCGGCCGCGGCCGAGGCCGCTGCGGACGCGCTCAACCTGCGCCTGTGCCGGCTGGCCCAGGCTGCGGGTTTTCAGCTGCCGCGGCGGATCAGCCCCGGCTACGGCCGCTGGGCCATCGAGGGTCAGACCGAGCTCCTGCGCCTGCTCGAGGCCGGGCGGATCGGCGTGCGCCTCACCGAGGGGTTGATGATGGTGCCGCGAAAGTCGGTGAGCTTCGCCGTGCGCTTCGAGCGCGACCTGCCCCCGGGGCCGGCGGCGCGCCGGCGCTGCGCGGCCTGCGAGCTCGAGCGCTGCGCCTACCGCGTGGACGAGCCCGACGAAGACGAGAACGAACAGACCGAGACAGACGGAGCGAACGATGAGACCGAAGCTTGAGCTGCTGACGAGAGAGGGGCTGGAGGGGGTTGTGCGCGACGCCATCGCCGTGCTGGAGCGAGTCGGCGTGTTCGTCGAGAACGCCGATGCCCTGGGCCTGCTGCGCGAGGCGGGGCTCCGCGTCGAGGGGGAGCGGGCCTTCCTGACGGAGGGGGCGATCCGCGGTGCGCTGGAGACCGCCCCCTCCACGGTGCGGGTCTTCGACCGGAGCGGCGAGCACGCCCTCGAGCTCGGCGGCGACGCCGTGCACTTCGACCCGGGCTCGGCCGCGCTGCACATTCTCGACCCCGAGACACGGCGCCGCCGCGCGCCCGTGGCGCGGGACTGCCAGCACCTCGGCTGGGTGACCCAGGCCTGCAAGCACATCGCGGCCCAGTCCACCGGCGTCATCCCCCGCGATGTCCCGGAGCAGCTGGCGGACCGCTACCGGCTCTACGTCGCGCTCCAGAGCTGCACCAAGCCGGTGGTCACCGGCACCTTCCTCACGCAGGCCTTCGAGGTGATGTGCGAGATGCTGGTCGCGATCCGCGGCGGCGAGCAGGCCCTGCGCGAGCGGCCCCTGGCGATCTTCGACTGCGCCCCCACGCCGCCGCTCAAGTGGAGCGATCTGACCTGCCAGGCGCTCGTCGACTGCGCCCGCGCCGGGATCCCGGCCGAGCTCGTCTCCATGCCCATGGCCGGGGCGACGTCACCGGTCACGCTGCGCGACCTGGTGGTGCAGCAGTGCGCCGAGGACCTCTCCGGCGTGGTGATCCACCAGCTGGCCAGCCCCGGCGCGCCGATCATCTACGGCGGCTCGCCCTCGGCCCTGGACATGCGCCACGGCACGACGCCGATGGGCGCCATCGAGACCCAGATGATCGACGTGACCTACGCCCAGGTGGGCAAGCACCTCGGGCTGCCGACCCACGCCTACATGGCGCTGTCGGACGCCAAGGGCGTCGACTGGCAGGCGGGTCAGGAGACCGGCATGGGCGCGGCGCTCGCCGCCCTGGCCGGCATCAACATGGTCTCCGGCCCGGGCATGCTGGACTTCGAGAGCTGCCAGAGCCTGGAGAAGCTCGTGCTGGACAACGAGGCCTGCGGCATGGCCCTGCGCCTGGTCGCCGGGATCAAGCACTACGACGACGCCACGGCGCCGGAGCTGATCGGGGCGGTGGTGGAGCAGGGGCACTTCCTCTCCAGCCCCCACACCCGCAAGCACTTCCGCTCGGAGCTCTTCTTCCCCGGTCCGGTCATCGACCGCGGCAGCTACGGCGAGTGGGAGAAGCGGGGCGCGCCCTCGTCGTGGGACGCGGCGGCGGACCACGTGGCGGCCATCGTGGCCAAGGGCAACCCGGCGCCGCTCGACGAGACCCTGCGCAAGGAGCTCGACCGGCTGATCACCGACGACGCCCGCCGCGCCGGCGTGAGCGACCTGCCGCTGATTTGAGCCCATCCGCGGATCTGTTCCTCACGTTGCGGCGTAACTTGACACTCCGCGGGCCGGCTTCGTGCCGTCAGCGGACGGGGTACTCCGCGGCGATGGTGGCGCCGAGCTCGCGGATGTGGTGCCACTCGGAGCTCTGCAGCTCGGCGAGGGTCCGGTGGTAGGCCTCGGCCATGTCCCGGGGCAGGCCGCCGGCCTCGTGCTCGATCACGCACTCGACGATCAGGCCCAGCCGGTCGCAGGCCCGGACCATGGAGCCCACCGAGTAGACCGGCGGATCCTCGTCCTCGCCGAGCAGCGCCTTGTCCGCTAGCTCCGCGCGCACCCGGGGCGCGCCCTTCAGCAGGCGGACCAGGGTCTCCTCGCCGAGCTTCTTCTCCACCTCCTGCCAGGTCTCCCAGTCCCACTGCCGGGCGATGGTCTCCTTGACCGGGGTGATCACGTCGCCGGTCATCCCCTCGGGGACGTCGTGGAACAGGGCGACGAGCACCGCCCGCGTGGCGAAGGCCTCCTGGGACAGCCGGTGCCGGCCGGCCTCGCGGCCGATGGTCTCCTCGTGCATCCAGGAGAAGATCCAGGCCAGCGCGGCGACGACGAAGGTGTGGCCGAGCACGCTGGTCTCCACGGAGCGGTTGACCTGGTTCCAGCGCCGCAGGTCCTTGAGGCAGCGGATGACGGCGAAGTAGTGCGGGAAGCGCGAGTCCCAGCGCTCGGCGGCGGCGGTCCGGGTCAGGGCGAGGAAGCCGTCGTCGAGCTCGGCGAAGAGCGGGTCGGCCGCGCGCTGGCGCTCGATGGCCCGGGCGAAGTGCTCGAGGTACGGGCCGTAGTACTCCTCGTAGATCTTCGCGTTCTTCAGGCACTCGTCCTGGGCGGCGCGGAGCTGGGCGTGGCGGATCACCGTGTCGATGCGCTCCCACTGCTCCGGCCCGCAGGGCGCCGAGCGCTCGAGGTAGCCCAGCACCCGGTCCTGGATCTTGCGTGGGAAGAGACGGGCCGCCGGGCGGCACTGCTGGGCCACCAGCCGGTCCCAGCACGCGCTGTCGCCGGTCACCTCCGCCAGGGCGTCGCGCACGCGGTAGGAGACGTCGGAGAGGAAGTTCTTGGTGAAGGACTTCAGCAGCGAGCGTGCGAGGTAGTGCGGGATCAGGGCGTCGTCGAAGCCCGGCGCCTCGCGGGCCAGGGCGTAGCCCAGGTGCGTGGTGTAGGCGATGTTCTCCGCCTCGACCCAGCTCTCGACCCGCGGCAGGAAGTTCCAGCGCTTGAGCATGAACATCCGGGAAAACGCCCCGAGCAGCGTGTACTTCATCGGTTCCTCCGTGCGTCGAAAGACTGTCCGTTCCCGCGCCGCTGGTCAAGGTCAGGGCGGGCAGGGCGCGCCGGCGGTGGGCTGCGTGGCCGAGACCGTGACGAAGCGCTCGGTCACGAGCACGGGAAAGCCCTTGAGGTCCTGGGGTTGGAGCGTGTTGTCGAAGGTCAGCTTGCGGCGGTGGGTCCAGGCGCACAGGGACAGGTCGCCACTCGGGCCGTCGACCGGCTCGCGCGCGTCGGAGGGCGGTCGATCGAGCTCGAGGACAAGGTGACAGCCGCGGACCAGCGCGGCCAGGAGCAGCGGACGGGGCACGCCCCATTGTGCCGCAGCCGCGGGCTCCCGGGTCAGAGTCCCTGGACGAGGCCGGCGCGCACCACCTGCTGGCGCGGCGGCTGGCGGTAGCCGCCGAGCAGCGTGCCTCCGGGCGCGGCGAGCTCGATCAGCTCGCCGATGACGCGGACACGCTCGCCGGGCTGCAGAGAGAGCTCGCGGCAGACCACCGTCGCGCGCCGGGGCGGCTGTCGCCGGAGACGGCGATAGAGCGCCAGCATTCGCTCGTCGAGGACGGGGTCGCGGCCGAGGCGCACCCGGCGGCGGATCGCTCGCCGACGGGGGATACGGATCTGACCCAGGCCGGGGTCGACGAGCACAGCCCCCCCGCCGCCCGTACGCAGGCGGAAGCGTCCCCCGGCGATCTCCCGCGCGGCGCCCTCGCCCTCGAGCAGGCGCTGCAGCAGGCCGAGATCGACGCGGTAGAGCACGCAGGGCAGAGCGGTCAGGGGGCCGAGCAGGGCGGCGGGAGGCTCCACCGTGCCCACCACCTCGACCCAGGTCCGGGGCTCAGCCCACACGGGAGAAGGCCCCCTCCGCCTCGACGCCGTCCACGGGCGCGCGCCGGGCGGAGCCGTAGATCGGCGGCGCGCCCTGGGCTCCGGGCTCGAACGGCTCCGGCCGCGGCCGGCCGAAGCGCGACGACCAGTCGATCCGGCCGGTGAGCTGCATCACCACGAACAGAGTGAGCACGGAGAAGATGGTGATCGTCAGACCGGTGTAGCCGTCGAAGAAGAAGGCGAGGGAGAAGAGGACGAGGTAGAGCAGCTGGGCCCCGCCGGCCCAGAGCAGGGCGAAGCGGGTGCCCACGGCGAGGCGCAGGTAGGAGACGACCAGACCCACGGAGGTCACTGACGAGATGCCGAAGGCGAGCCACAGCGGGACCAGGTCGACCAGGTAGGCCAGCAGCAGGTGGAAGGCGAAGAAGGCCGCTGCCAGCATTGCGTAGTGCACCGGGTGCAGGCGCACCTGCTTCATCACCGAGACCAGCAGCAGCACGAAGAAGAAGAAGGCGAGGGAGACGGGCGCGAACAGCGAGATCTCGGAGGCCAGGGGGCCGGGGTTGATGCGGTGAGGCATGGCCACGGCGATGTCCGTGTCGGCGAGGATGTTCTCGAAGCGCCAGGTCAGCCGCCAGCCGTCGGCGGTGCGCGCCTTGTGCGACGGCGAGAGCGTCCCGTCCGGGAAGTCCACGCGCTCGAAGTTGGTGCCGACCACGAGCTGGAAGTCCCTGGCGCGGCTCGTGGCGTTGCCGAAGGAGTAGCTCCAGCGGTCGAGGCCGCGGGAGTTGTAGCGGACCTTGACGGTGCGGGACTGGCCCGGCGCGACGGTGAAGCGGGCCGTGGCGCCGTGGCTCTGGCTCGACTCGAGCTGCACCGGCAGCTCCTCGCCGTCGAGCTCCACGGAGAAGCCGTCGTAGATCGCTCCCCGGGCGGGGAGGGGAACGGCGAGCTGCGCCTCGCGGGGACAAGCCGTCGGGTTGCGGAAGGTGTAGCGGGCGCGGAAGCGCACGCCGTAGGTGCTGTACCAGAGCAGGCCCTTTCGGCGGTGCTCGAGGGCGAGGTCCGCCGAGGCGCGCGTGCTGTCAGGCTTGAGCTCGAGCTGGGGCCGGCACTCGTCCGGGACGGGCGCGGCGGCGGGCTTGCCCTCCGCGGCCTTTGGTGTCGTCGAGGCCATCGCCTGCAAGAAGAGGCTGGGCGCGCCCTGGCTGTGCTGGCCGCCCCACAGCTGCCCCACCTGCTCGCGCAGGTCCGTGTCCGTCTTGTTCGAGCGGTGAGCGGTGATCGCGCCGAGGACCAGCCAGCCACAGGCCGTGGCGGTGTAGATCACGACCACGGCCACCAGGTAGCCGATGGAGATGCGGAAGGGGCGGGGCTCTTTCATGGCGTCGTCTCCTCTGTGTACCTGCTCTTGTTGTACCCGGCGCGGGCGGAGGATTCAGCGGCAGGTCAGGGGAGAGACAGAGGAGAGGCTGTGGCGATTTTGTGGCGGAGGGAAGCGATCAGGCCGCCTTGCGGCGCATCTCCAGCGGGACGCAGCAGAAGGCCAAGCCGGCTCCGGAGGTCTCGCCGTCGGCGTCGTTGTCGGTGCGAATGACGTCACAGGTGAACAGGTACTCCACCTCACCCGGGCGGCCGAGCTTGACCTGAACCGTGGCGCCGTGCTCCACCTCCTGGGCCAGCGCGACGTACATACCCGCTCCCGACATGTTCAACACCTCGCCGCTGCACAGCCCACGCTCGGTCTTGACCACGGCGTGGAGCAGCATCGGGAAGCGTCGGAACTGCCGCCGGCGAAGCTGCCTGGGATCGCCCTCGAATAGGTACGAGAGGGCCTCGAGCTGCTCCTCCTCGGCGACGGTGAGCCGCAGGCCGGCCCGTCGGCGCCCGTTGAGGTAGGCGTACCGGTAGCAGAGCTCCAGCAGCCTCAGGTGCTCCCCTGCCTGGACCTTGGTGTTGTCGAGAGTCACGGATCCTCCGGATACCCAAACTGTGGTGATGGGGCGAGGAGCTGCAATGCTCGTTCCACCTCGACAGGCGGCGCCAACGTTCGAGGATCATGGCAACTGAGACCTGGGGTTTGCACCCCCACGGACCCCACCGCCCACCGGGAGTGGGAAGTACAGTCCACAGCAGGTTGGCTTGGATCTGTGGAGTCGACTCCACAGCGGCGGGCTACTCCTCGAGCTCCTTCTTCTCGTCGTCCGGGGTGACCTCGATCTCGTCCCTGCTGGACTGGGCCGACTTGAAGTTGCGCACCATTCGTCCCAGCGCGGAGCCCACCGCCGGCAGCTTGGTCGCGCCGAAGAGCAGCAGGATGATGGCGAGGACGAGCAGGATCTCGAAGATACCGGACACGATTTTTTTCCCTGCCCCGGGCGGCCCTGGCCCGCCCAGGGACCCCACGCTTTGTAGCACGCCATATGCGGAAGCTCAAACGTCTCGCTCGAGCAGGCGCCGCGCCGCGTTGCAGAGCGGCGAGGGAAGGTTCGGGCTCGTCGCGACCAGCCGCAGGTCTCGGCGGTTGAGGAAACCGATCAACCGGAAGGTCAGGTCCGTGGGCGTGTAGGGGTTGAGCACCAGCGCGCGCTTGACGTTGTAGCGCCGGACCCAGCGCCGCGAGGTGAAGACCTCGTACTGCACCTCCGGGAAGGCCGGACGGCGGGCAGCGAGGAGCACGACATCCTGCTCGGTGATGCGCGGGTTCTCGAGCAGGTTGCGCACGACGTCTGGCTCGGGGCTGGCGAGCAGCCTGTCCAGCACGTCGCGGTCGGTGCTGCGCGCCATCCACTTCCGGTGGCCCAGGGTGAGCTCGAGCTGGTCCTCACGCCGTGGGACATTGGGCGGGCTCGACTGGCCCGAGAGCAAGAGCTCGGTCACGGCCTCCAGCTCGGCGTCCTTGGCGTGCTGGTAGAGCCGGGCGATCATCTCGTAGCCCACGAGGCCACGGCTGAGGGCGGAGGCCACGGTGAGCAGGGCGATGTTGAAGGGGGGGCCGCCTTCGCGGCCGAGGCGGTAGACCTCGTCCAGCACCTGGACCACCTGCTCCAGCTCCGTGCTCTCGAGGTACTCCAGGAGCACGCGCTCGCGCATCACCGGCTCGGGCAGCGCGGCAAGCCGCCTGGAGAGCTGCAGCGCGGGCTGAGACGGCGGCATCGGCTCAGGGACCGTAGAACAGCTCGGCCTGGCTCACCTCGACGTGGACCTTGTATTTCGCCGGGTCGTAGTCGAAGGGGATCGTCGTGATCACGACCATGTAGGCCACGGACTGCCCCGGCTCGAGCCGCGCGTTGGAGCCGTCGCGTCCGGCGGGGTTGATCGAGGCGTTCAGGCGCGTCGGGGTCAGCGCGGCCAGCTGCTCGGTGGTGAAGACGTTGCCCGCCGGGGACTCGACACCGATCACCTTCCGGCCGTGGATGTCCATCAGCTGAGCCCGGACGTAGACGAAACGCCGGGTGCGGGTGTCGTTGTTGCGCACGACGCCCTGGATCGTGAGGACCCGCTGGTCGTTGGCCAGCTTGGCCTCCTCGACGATGGGACTGTCGGGCTGGTCGACCTCGAGGCCGCGAAGCTCGTCCTTGACCTCCATCGCCGCGGCGCCCCCGCCGAAGGCGCGGTCGATCATTCCGCCGAGATCGGCCAGGTCCAGCGACCAGTCGTTCTTGGCCAGGACATAGAAGAAGAGCACGGTGGCGACGACGAGCAGGATGGTGAAGAACAGCCCGAGGGCCCGCATGCCGCCGCTCGACGGCTCGGGCACCTGCATCGCCGCCCACTCCTCCGGGTTCTGGGGCGTGATCACCATGACCAGCGGATGCTGGTAGGCCGGGTGCATGATCTGATGGGTGGAGATCACCGGGGTCCCGGCGGCCAGCGGGGGCGGCAGAGGTACCTCGGCTCCGGGGGGAGGTGCCGGCACCGCGTTGACCGGCTTGAAGCTCTCGAATCCGCCGACGGGACCGGCGGGGACCGGTGCCTGGGGCAGGGGCTGAGGCTGGAGCGCCGGTCCCGGTGTTGCGGTGGCCAGGCCCGGGGCGGCCTCCGCTGGCGCGGTTGGTGTGGTCTGCGCCGGCGCGGTTGGGGCTGGCGCGGTCTGCGCCGCGGTGTCGACAGGCCCGGCCGGGGCAGCGGGCGCCGGGGCGGGGGCTGGCGCGGCGTCGACAGGACCGGCCGGGGCAGCGGGCGCCGGGGGCTCCGGTGACGGCGGAGCGGCGGGCCTCGGAGCAGGGAGTGGCCTGACCTGCGCTGTTGGTAGATCTGCAGGCGAGACGCCCTGGTCCACGGCGGTCGGGGCGCTCGCCAACGGTGCCTGGTCAACCTCCGTGGGTTGCTCGGTGATGCCCGGCGGGAGCGAGCCGGTCTGCGCCTGCTGGATCTCGCGCTCGAAGCCCGGGTCCATGCGGATCGACGTCGACGTCTCGGCGGAGACGAACTTGGGCTGGGCCGCGCCGCCGATCTCGCCCGCGGCGAAGCTGGCCGCTCCGGACGTCTTCACCCCCTCGAGGTCCAGAGGCGCCCCCGGCGGGGGCTCCTCCTTCTTCTTGGCCGCACCCGGGTCGCCCAGGCGGATGACGAACTTGAAGGAGCAGTGGTCGCAGGATACGTGAGCCACCCCGCGTGTCATGACCTCTTCAGGAACCTGAAAGGCCTGTTTGCACTTGGGGCACGGTACGTTCATGGGCAGTGATACGGCGTCTCAACCTGGCGGCAGCCGCCATTGTACGGAGCTGACATGTGTGATATGCAGAGATTCATGACGGAAACCACTACCAGGGTAATCAAGCGCTATGCCAACCGCAAGCTTTATGACACCCTCGAGAGTCGCTACGTCACGCTCGATCAAATCGCGGAGATGATCCGACGGGGGGAAGAGGTCAAGGTCATCGACAACAACAGCAAGGAGGATCTGACCTCGGTCACGCTGGCCCAGATCATCTTTGAGGAGGAGAAGAAGCAGAAGAGCTTCCTCCCCCTCTCCGCGCTACGCAATATCATCCAGAGCGGGGGAGAGTCGCTGCACGAGCTGATGAACCAGATCAGCGAGCCGTTCGAGCGCGTTGGTCGGGTGTTCCAGTCGAAGCAGCCGCGGCCTGACGGGCAAGGAGAGGACGAGGCGCCCGTCGAGGAGCGCGGCGAGTGGACCGACCCCGTCAAGATGTTCCGGGACTTCAAGGACAGCGTCCAGACAGCGGTGGACGAGTGGCAGAAGCGCCTGGACGCGAACATCCACACCGCGCTGGACACGGTCTCCCCTCTCGCTCCGCTGCAGAAGGAGATCCAGACGCTGGGCGACCGCATCGCCGAGCTGGAACAGAAGTTGACCCGCCTCGAGAGCTGACGGCGCCTCAGTAGTCCATCGCCACCGAGAAGCTGATGTTGTGTTGGGTCCCGGCGTCGTCCGGGATCTTCAGCGCAGAGCCCGTCGCGCGGTTGACCACCTCGTCCGACTTGCTGCCGCTCGCGAACATCGAGTACTCGACGAGCAGAGAGGCGAGGTAGAAGTTGGCCTTGATGCCGAAGAAGATCCTGTGCCGCGTAATGTTGGACTGGTCCTCGAAGGTGAAGTTGCCGGCGCAGTCCTGGACGCCGCAGCGGTTCATCTCCAGCGGGTCGAAGCCGACATTTTGCGCCGTCTGCTGCATCGCATCGACCCCCGGGGTGGCGTCGAGCACCTCGGAGTCGGCCACGATCCAGAGCAGCTGGTAGCCGGCGTAGGGTGTGAGGTTGAACGTCGAGCCGATGCCCAGGTGCTTGGAGATGGCGAAGTCCAGCCCGCCCACGGTGAGGTTGAAGTCAGGGGATCCGACCACGCGGGCGCCGGTGCCCCGTACGGAGAGGGCGGGCAACGGCCAGCCCTGGTAGCCCTCGTGGATCGCGACCTTGGCCTGGACCAGCGGGCTCCACATCCGGCTGCCGATGAGGTGGCGAATGCCGACGCCGAGCTCGAAGCTCGGCACCGGTAGCCACAGCCCCTTGCGCGCCATCACCGTCACGGTGGGGGCGAAGGAGGAGGGGAGCTCGTTCTTCATACGATCGAGGGCCTGCGAATCGAGGGTGCCATCTTTGAACGTCGTATTGCTCACCGACTCGGCGGCGCGCCAGTACCAGTGCTTGCCCTGGATGTTCTGGTCCTGGGAGAGCTTCTTGGGGTTGATCATGGTCCACCCCAGCTCCACCGCGAAGTTGTAGCCGCCGAACCCCTGGGTGTCCGAGGGCGAGAGGATGTTGGGGGCGAAGACCACGCCGAGCTCCGACATCAGCGAGCGAAATGCGGCGTTGTCAGCGATTACGTTCGTGACGTTGCCGTACTTGGCTGGTGAGTAGCCCCCTCCGCACTCGATCGGCGTGCCCGAGGTCGTCTCGATCTGACACAGGCGCGCGAGGTTGAGATCCCAGTCTCCGGCCCGCACGTCGGTGGCGGTCAGCAGCAGAGCGGTCAGCGTTGCGGTGCCGAGCGACAGCCGCATCATCGCGATCTCCTTACTTTTCAGCCGTCGAAGCATAACAACAGGGCCCGGGGAGATCAACAAATTGAGTGAGATTCCACGGGTGCTGGCTCGGTGGCCCCGATTGTCCCCGGGAAACAGCCGTGGTAAGGTGGGAGCCCTCGAACACCAAACGAAACGCTTCAGTCCGTCGGAGGCACCCATGACTGCTGCCAGGATTGGCTCCCTGTTCGTGCTGCTCGTGCTCGCCTGGACCCCCTCCAGCGCGATGGCGCAGGAGGACGGGAAACCGGACTTCGCTGCGGCAAAGCGACACTTCAAATCGGGACAGGCTTTCATGCAGATGGAGCGCTGGGGCCCGGCGGTGGAGGAGTTCAAGCAGGCCTACGAGATCACCAAGGATGGCCTGGTGATGGGACAGGTGGCTCAGGCCTACGAGAAGGCAGGCGACTACGAAGGGGCGCTGCAGGCGTACAAGGTGTACCACGACGCACTGCCCGAGGGAGAGCGGGCCTCGGCGGCGGCGCTTATAAAGAAGTGTGAGAAGATGATCGCCGAGGGCAAGAGCACGAAGCTTGTCTTGCCCTCGGAGGCGCAGCCGAAGCCAGCGGTGGGCGAGGAGACCGGGGACGGGACGTCGCCCAAGGAGGACGTCGACGAGGGGCGGAGCAGCCGGCTCTACACCTGGATCGCCGCCGGCGCGGCGGGCGCGCTGGCGCTGAGCGCGCTGGTGGTCGGCCTCAACGCTCAGAGCAAGTACGACGAGCTGTCGGACACCTGCAAGCCGGCCTGCGCGGACAGCGAGGTGGACTCGGTGAAGACGCGGGCCATCGTGACCGATGTGCTCTGGGGGACGGCGGCGGCCGCGGCGGTGGCCGCCGCGGTGCTCTACTTTGTCGAGGGGCGCTCTCTGAAGAAGGAAAAGACCTTCGAGCCGACCGACGAGGAGGAAGACTTCGTCCAGCGCCTCAAGATCTCACCGGTGATGGGTGGGGGAACCTACGGCGTGGGGGCGAACCTGAGCTTCTGACCACCAGCCTCGCCGGGAGGAGATACGATGCGAAGAAACGAGGTGTGGACTGCGGCGATCGTGGCGTTGCTGGTGGGCGGGTCGTGGTCCTGTTCCGTGCTCCTCGACACCGAGGCCCTGCAGGGCGGCCTGCCCGACAGCATGGCGTATGACCTGACGACGGACGGGGGGCTGGACGCGCCCATGGACCAGGGCCTGGACGCCCCGGAGCCGGACCAGAAGGTTGTGGACCAGAAGGTTGTCGACCAGAAGGTGGTCGACCAGAAGGTGGTCGACCAGAAGGTCGCGGACCAGAGCGTGGACACGCCCGTGGCGGACCAGAGCGTGGACACGCCCGTGGCGGACCAGAGCGTGGACACGCCCGTGGCGGACCAGAGCGTGGACACGCCCGTGGCGGACCAGAGCGTGGACACACCCGTGGCGGACCAGACCGTGGACACACCCGTGGCGGACCAGACCGTGGACACGCCGCCTCAGGAACAGGGGGCCGTCGACAGCTCACCTGATGGGTTGCTTGACGGGTCAGGCGCGGACCAGTAGGGTCCTGCAGCCCGCGTACTGACGGCAAGGCGGGCGGAGCAAGATCAAGACATGCCCTACGAGCTGTTCGTGGGCTGGCGCTACCTGTTCCTGCGCCGGCGCTCCAAAGCGGTGTGGCTCACCTTCGCCATCGCCGCGCTGACCTGCGGCGCGGGCGTCGCGCTGTTCTTCGTCGTGGGCCAGGCCAAGGCCGTGGCCGCCTTCCTGATGCTCGCCGGCGCGCTGGGCATGGCCGCGGCGGGGTTGCTCGCCTTCTTCAGCACTTTCACCGCGATCTCCATGCTCGGGGTGGCCATCGGGGTCTCGATCTTGCTCTGGGTGCTCTCGGTCACCAGCGGGTTCCAGGAGGAGTTCCGCAAGAAGGTGCTCGGGGTCAACGCGCACATTTTGATCCTCAAGTACGGCCTCGACTTCGCCGAGTACCGAGACGTGATGCGCTCGGCCGAGAAGATCAAGGGGGTCATGGCCGCCTCGCCCTTCGTCTTCAACGAGATGATGATCGCCCGGGGACAGCGGCTCTCCGGGGTGCTGGTCAAGGGGATCGATCCGAAGCTCGTGGGCCGGGTGCTCGACCTGCCGGAGCACGTCGAGAAGCCGCACCGCCTCGAGGGGCGTGACCTGTCGGCGCTCCTCACGCCGTCCACCGACGAAAAGGGCCGCAGCCTTGGGCGTCCGCCAGGGATCGCCATCGGGCGTGACCTGGCGGAGAAGCTCGAGCTCAAGGTCGGCGACATGGTGCGCCTGATCTCACCCCTCTCCGGGCTCGACGTTGCCGGCTGGTCGCCGGCGGGTGAGATCCCGCGAAGCCGTGACTTCCGGGTGGCGGCGATCTTCTTCTCGGGGTTCAACGAGTACGACCGACGCCTGGTCTATGTGCACATGCGCGAGGCCCAGAACTTCCTCGATCAGGGCGACGTGGTCACCGGGGTGGACTTGAAGATCCGGGACGTGTTCCAGGCCAAGGCGGTCGCCAGGCGAGTGCTCGACGCCCTGGGCGGCCCGCCCTTCCGCACCATCGACTGGAGCGAGCTGAACCACAACCTGTTCACCGCGCTGGCGATCCAGAAGCTGTTCCTGCGCATCATCATCGGCTTCATCGTGGTGGTCGCCGCGTTCAACGTGCTCGCCGCGCTGGCCGTGCTGGTGATCCGCAAGACGCGGGAGATCGCGATCCTCAAGTCGATGGGGGTCTCCAACCTCGGCGTCGCCTGGATCTTCATGAGCGCGGGGGTGATCGTCTGGTTCTTCGGCGCCGGGCTCGGTCTGCTCTGGGGTTACCTCGGGGGCGAGGTGCTCAGCCTGTACCAGTTCCCCCTCGACCCCAAGGTCTATCACATCAGCAAGCTGCCGGTGCTGATGGACCCGATGGAGTTCCTGCTCACCGCCGCGCTTGCCCTGTTCTGGTGCCTGCTACTAACCTTGTACCCCTCGATCCGGGCCGCTCGCCTGAACCCGGTGGAGGGCCTGCGGTACGAGTAGGAGGAGACGGATGAAGACGACGATGCTCGTGGCATGTGCCGCCGCTGCGCTGGCGCTCGCGGCGTGCTCGGATGACAACGGCAGCAAGACGGACAGCAAGGTGCCGGACTCCACCGTGCAGTCGGACGCGCCGGTGGTCTGCACCGTGGACGCGCTGCTCCCGAAGGATAACGCCGTCGGTGACTTCGCCGCGGACGGCGCGCCCCAGACCGCAGACAACCTGACCGCGCTGACCGCGCTCATCGACGGCGGCTCGGAGAAGTACACCCAGGGCGGCAAGTTCGTTTGCATGGCGCTGCAGAAGTACAAGAGCGCGACCAAGTCCCATGGCCTCGAGCTCTGGCTCTTCGACCAGACCGACGCGGCCGGCGCCGAGGCGGCCTATACCAACACCTCGAACCCCGACGACCAGGACCTCACGCCGACCATCGGCGACGCGTCCCGGGGCCACGAGAACGCCATCGCCGGCATCTACCAGGCCGACATGCGCAAGGGACAGTACCTGGCCCGGGTCATCGCCGACGCGGTGGCCGGCAAGGACGACGCCCTGGCGCTGCTCACGGCGCTCGCCGGCGAGATCCAGTAGCGGCCTTCGGCGAGGGCGCGATGGGGAGAGCGGCGGCCGGGCTCGCGTTGCTCGCGCTGGCGGCGTGCCGGCAGGCGGCGGCGCCGGCCCCGTCGCCGGATCGCGAGCCTTCGCCGCCGGACGTGCGCGCCGCGCCGGACACCGGCAACCCGCTCTGTCGCAGGGTCGGGCGTCAGACGGTCAAGCTCACCACCGACGACGGGGTGACCCTCGAGGCGGACCTGTACCGCACCGCGGAGATCGGCGGACCGGTGGCGCTGCTCGTGCATGAGATCCCACCGCGCTACGACCGCAGGCGCTACCCCGAGCGCTTCATCGACGCCCTGCTCCTGCGCGGCGTGAGCGTGCTCAACCTGGACCGGCGCGGCGCCGGCGGATCGGGCGGGGTGGCCCGCGAAGCCTACCGCGGGCCCAAGGGGTGGCTGGACGTCAAGGCGGCCCGGGACGTCCTCGCGAGCTACCCCTGCAAGCTCGACGCGGCGCGGCTGGTCTGCGTCGGGGCCTCCAACGGCACGACCTCGTGCCTCGACTACGCGGCCCACGCCAAGCTCTCGGCGCTGGTGCTGCTCACCGGCGGGCGCTACACCGAGGCGCAGCATCCCCTGTCCACGGCGCGCGCCCTCCCCGTGCTGCTCGTGACCTCCGCGGCCGAGGCCGCCTGGAGCCGCGCCCGGACGGGCAAGGGCGCCCCGCCCTCCTGGAAGCTCCTCGAGTACCGCGGACCGGGCAAGGCGGCAGGCCACGGCACCGGCATCTTCCGGGCGCGGCCGGAGTCCATCGACAGGGTGGCGGACTTCATCGCCGAGGCGGTGAAGCGATGACTCTGTTCCCGGTGGTCTTCGGCCTGGCGTTGCTCCTGCTGCTGCTCGGCCTCGGCGCCGGGCTGGCCGAGCGCTGGGCCTCGGAGCGCGGTCGGGCCCAGGTCCCCTGGATCCTCGCGACCCTCGGCGCGGGCGCCCTGGGCTACGGGCTGTGCGCCCTGTTCGTGCTCCGCGTGCTCGAGCTCCCGTCGGCGGGCGCCGGGGCGGTGATGGCCGGGGTCGTGGTCGCCCCGCTCTCGGCGACCCTGCTCCAGGGCCTGGTGCTCCTCGTCCTGCGCCGCGCGCCGCCGGCCGTGCCCAGGCTCAGGGGCGACAGCTTCGCGGTGAGCTGGATGGAGCGGGGGCGCGACTGGGAGGCGGCGAGGCTGAAGATCGCCAGCGATCGCCTGCGTCTCGAGGGGCACGATGTCCGCGAGATCCCCCTGTCGCAGATCGAGGCGCTGGAGCCCGAGGGTGAGAGCCTGCGCCTGCGCTGGGCCATGGGCGAGCTGGTCCTGCTGCCGGAGGTGGCCGAGACCGGCGAGGCGCGCTACGAGGCCGCGGCCCGGCTGAGCGAGGCGCTGGCCCGGCGGATCGCCCGGGCGATGGAGGCCGCGGCGCCGCCCGGCCCGGAGCACCCCTACCGCTCCTGAGCGGGAACAACGGCCGCGGCGCGGACTCTAACAAGCGTGCGGTCAGCTACCCTGCTCTTCCTGTTGCTCGGCGCTTGCCAGGAGCCCGACATCCTGCTGGGCGGGATTCCGCACGTGTACCAGAAGCCCGGACTCGGCGGCGAGGCCTGCCTGGAGATGGTGCTGCGCCCCGGAGGCTGGGGGCTGACCCAGGAGGACCTGTTTCGCCTGGTCGAGGTGGACCTGACCTCGTCCTCCGGCTGCTACGTCGACAAGCTCGATCGCCTCCTGGGCGAGATCGGGCAGGGGCACCAGCTGGTGCGCGCGGCCCCGGAGGGGACCCGGGAGCAGTGGCGCGCCCTGCGCGCCGACCTCGCCGCGGGCCGCCCGTCCATCGTCTGCGTCCGCCACCGCGAGCGGCCGGGTGGGCCCGAGGTGGAGCGCTTCCGGCTGGTGATCGGTCACGCCGCATCCACGCGGGAGGTGGTGCTCCATGACCCGACCCGCCGGGACGGCCGGAGTCGCCGCGTCCCGCTCCATCGCTTCCTCGAGCGCTGGCCCGTCGAGACCGAGGGCGGTCGGCAGGTGGTTCGCCTGCGTGTCGAGCTGCGTCCGCCCGAAGGGCAGCCGCGGACGTCCACCGCGCGCCTCGCCCGACACATCGCGGCCCTCAAGCGGCGCCTGTCCGGGGTCTCGGTCGTCGCCGAGCCGCCCTTCGCCGTGATCGGCGACGAGCCGGAGGCGACGGTGCGCGAGCGGGCCCGGACCACCGTGCGCTGGGCCGCGGGCCGCCTCAAGGAGATGTTCGGCTTTCGCGACCCACAGACGATCATCGACATCTGGCTGCTCAAGGATCGGGCGAGCTACATCGCGGCGAGCCAGCGGCTGATTGGTCGCCGGCCGGACACCCCGTTCGGGTTCTACTCCGCGGAGCGGCGCGTGATGGTGATGAACATCGGTCTGGGCGCGGGCACCCTGGTCCACGAGCTGGTCCACGCCTTCATCCAGTCCTGTTTTCCCGGCTGCCCGCCCTGGCTGAACGAGGGGCTGGGATCGCTCTACGAGGCCTGCGGCGAACGGGAGGGACGGATCCACGGCTTCGTCAACTGGCGCCTGCCCGCCCTGCAGCACGCGATCCGCGCCGGCAGGCTGCCCTCGCTTCGGCGGCTGATGTCGCTCGACGCCAGGGGGTTCTACGGGCTGGACCCCGGGACGAACTATGCCCAGGCGCGCTACCTCTGCTACTACCTACAGGAGAAGGGCCTGCTTCGGCGCTTCTACCGCGAGGTCCTCGCCCGGGGAGGCGCGGACGACGGGCAGCGGAGCCTCGCGCGAGTGCTCGGCGACGAGGACCTGGTCGCATTCCAGCGGCGCTGGGAGCGCTACGTGCTGGCGCTCCCCTACGCCGGCGGTTTCGACCCTGACCTCGGGGCGGAGGGCACCGGTGCGGCGCGTCGCTGAAGGCACGGTCGGAGTGCTCTGCCTCGCCCTCGCCGCGGCTGGCTGCCGCTCGGGGGCACCCGCCGCGGTCCCGGTCGAGGCGCACCGCGCGCGGCCGGCCTCCGCCTGCAGCTTCGCCTTCTCCAGCCTCCGCCGGCCGGCGACGCTGCGCACCCGCCGGGACGCGCGGCCCTTCGCGCAGCTGGTCGACGACGCCGCGTGGGTCGATGGTCGGGCCTCGGTCGACAGCGACGATCCCGGGCAGGCGACGGTGGTCCTGAACGGCCTCGCGCTCTCGCTGGAGGGGCGGATGGGCACCGACAATGTCCCGCTCTACCCGGCCCGTCCGCTCCGTTTCGAGGGGGTGGTCGTCGCCTCGAGCGCGGCCGAGGTGCGGGCCAGGGCCTGGCTGCCCGGGGGGCGGGTCGTGGTCGAGCTGCCCGAGGTGCGCTTCGTCACACCCCACGCGCCGCTCCGGTCCACGGTGCGCTGCCGGGACCTGCGGGCCGAGCTGGGCGAGGGCAGCTCGCGGAACGCGGACGCCGGGGTCTGGCTCTCGGGCGGCCCGCCCGTCCCCTTCGCCCGCTCGCCCGGCGGCCCGCCCGTGGTCTCGCTGAGGAGCTGGTGTGACAACTGGGACGGCGCGGTGAGGGTCGTGAGAGCGAAAGAACGATGGGCCGAGATCGTGCTGCGGCTCGAGGCGGCGCATTCCCTGAAGGGCTGGGTGCCGGCCGGGCGGGTCGTGATCCGACCGACGGATCTGCCCGTCGAGGGCGAGCGCGGGGAGGGGGCGAGCCGGCACAGACCGATGCATGTCTGGTCGTCCGGCGAGGCAGCGCGCACGGACCTGCCGATCACGTGGCCGTTACCGGGGCTCGGCGCGCCCGGCCGTCACGGACCGACACGGCCCCGTAGACAACCCTTCGCCGAGACGCGGTGCAAGGGCGGCCTGGCGCTCCACGCCCGCATCGGTCGCGATGTCCTGCGGGTCGGGCGGGTCAAGCCGGGCGCGGCGATGGTCCTCGATCCCGAGGTCCTCGGCGGCTGGCGCGTGACCTACCTCGAGGAGCCGTGGTTCGGCCTGGAGCGTGGGGTGGAGCTCGTGGTCTCGGCCCGGGATC
>Ga0316576_10000171_pt1 | contig 26497 bp, 30 predicted proteins | sample S0NA_FD_203075 | JGI IMG/M metagenome (GOLD analysis project Ga0316576, IMG submission 203075) | Rhizosphere microbial communities from salt marsh grasses in Alabama, United States - S0-2_050615r3r5 | ecosystem: Host-associated > Plants > Roots > Rhizosphere | place: USA: Alabama | collected...
CAGAGCGGACCCTACCTCGTGGAGGGCGGACGGAACGTTCGCGGTCTCTCCGCGGCCGCTCCCAACCGTCGCACCTTCGTCGCGACGGATTGGCGCGGGCACTGGGTGCTAGGGGCCACGCTAGGCCCCCTCACCCTCGCCGAGCTGGCGGAATGCCTCGCCTCCCCCGGCGCCCTGACCCCCTGGCGGGTCGATCGCGCGCTCAACCTCGACGGCGGATCCTCGACCGGATTCTACTTCGAAGGTAGCAAGGGGGAGGCGCCGGTGACCCTGGAGCCCTGGAAACGCGTCCGTAACCTGCTCGGTGTCTGCCCACGCCCAAGCCGTCCGAGCACTCGATGACCGGGCACATCGAAAGCCAACGGGGAGCTCGATAACGCCTCGACCACAAGATGGCGGGGCACTGAACCGTCTCCAGCCCGCCCGGACACCCTCAGGCCGGGATGCGAACCTCGAAGCTGAGCCGGGAGCTGGCCGCTCCGAGGTAGCTGCCGTCGACCGGCATGGCACCGGCGGGCTCCGGGGCCGCCGCCACGGGTACGTGGCCGCCGTTGACAGGCATCCCGCGGGTCGGATCGAATCCTTGCCACCCGTGGCCCGGAACATACACCTCGGGCCAGGCATGCAGGTACCGCTCGGGGGTGTCCATGGCCGAGCGATCCTGATAGCCGCTGACAAAGCGTGCCGCGAGCCCAGCCGCGCGGCAGGCCGCGATGAAGAGCACGGCCTGGTCCCGACAGGCCCCGCGGCCGCGCGTCAGGGTCTCGGCCGGGGTCTGGGGACGGCCCTGGTGGCGAATCTCCCGCCGGATCTCCCGGTACAGCCGGTCGGTGAGGATCGCCAGGAAGCCCAGAGGATCCCCAGCGGCCGATTCCGCCGCTTGATCCGCCAGGTCGCGCACCACCCCCGCCACATCGCCGCTCGTCCGATAGGGCGCGAGACAGGCCTCCTCCACGGGCGGGTAGACCGCCGGAAGGACCCGGTACCCGCTGTCCAGGACGAGCCCGAAGGGATCGGGTTTGTAGACCTCGACCACGAAGGTGGAATGGAGCCTCAGATGGCGGGTCTCCCCCTCGAACCAGAGGCGGGTCACCAGATTGCCCGCGGCGTCCAGGCGCTCGCTGCGCAGCGCCGGGGTGGGGTCCACGAGAAGCGAGTAACCAAGCTCCAGAAAGCTTCCATCCGGGCGCGGCCGCAGCCGCACCGTGTGGGGACCCAGGGCAACCGGGTCGCTATAGCTGTAGGTCGTCAGGTGGCTCACCTCAAGACGCATTTCGGGCCCTGCAAGACAAGGGACCGAGTGCGGATCAGGTCGTGGATCCGAGCAACGACGCGAGGCGCGGCAGCGCGAGGGGCCCGGAGACGGCAATGATCACGGTCAGGATGCCGAGGGTCAGGTTGAAGGCCATCAGCTGGCGTATGCGGTCGAACTCCGTGCTCGCCCGGCGCCACACCTCCTGCTCCACCGCGAGCCGCATCCTTCGGAAGGGCACGAGGTACAGATAGACGAAGACCAGGGTCATCACTAGAGCGATGGCGATCATGCCGCCGACGTGAAGGCTCAGGTTGCCCTCGAGGACGACAACGGAGATCCAACCGCCGGTCAGCCAGAGGCTCGCCACGCACAGCCACACCCACGGAAAGAAGCGTCTGAAGACTCCGAGCACCACCTGCAGCCGAGCCTGGGGCTCGAGGGCCCTCTTCAGGGTCGGACGCAAGGCGAAGTGGGCGAAGAACATCCCGCCGATCCAGACGATGCTGGCCAGCTGATGCAGGGCGAGGAAGATCCCCAGGGACTGACTCAAGTCGATACTCCGAGTAAACAGCGCCACTGCTTGGCGACGCGCATGGCAACAGGCAGTGGAGAGCCGGGCGCTTGAGGCGAGCCGGTCTCTCGCCCCCTTCAATTCAGCCCCGGCAAGGTCTCCGATCCGACGCAGCCGCCGGCGGCCGCCTCGTCGAGCAACACCCTCGCCCGCCCCTGGGACGCGACCCGGATGACCGGCAGATCCGCACCGCGACGCCAAGCGTCGACCGCGCCCCGCTTATCGGCCCCCGTGATCACGATCAGCATTCGGCGGCAGGCGGCCAAGGCCCGCGGCGTGAGGGAGACCCGCTCAGGCGGCGGCTTGGGCGCACCCTCGACGGCGACGACCAAGGGTCCTTCGGACAACGGGTGACCGGGGAACAGGCTTGCGGTGTGCCCATCCTCGCCCATCCCGAGGAGGACCAGGTCGAAGGGGAGGACCGGGGCGATCACGGCCTCGTACGCCTCGGCGGCCGACTCGGCCCCGAGCTCCGCGGGGATCCAATGGATGTTCTCCGCCGGGATTGGGACCCGATCGACGAAGGCCTCCGCGGCAGAGGCGCTGTTGCGCCCCGGCTCGGAGGCGGCAAGACATCGCTCGTCACCCAGGAAGATGTGCCAGCGATCCCAGTCGGCGTCCTCGCCGACGAGTAGATTGTAGGCCGCAAGGGGGGTCCGGCCGCCGGCAAGAACGAGCGCAAAACGACCCCGGCCACCGATGGCCTCCGCCGCCGCGGCGAGTATCTCGCTGGCCATCGCGCCGGCCACTGCGTCAGCGTCTACGAGGCATCGGACCTCGATCGGCCCTCCGGTCATGGCGCTCGCACCCCCCACCCTTTAGACTCGCGACGGCACTTGGCACAAGGCCCCCAACTGGCGAAAGGCTCATGGACCCAATGAAGATCCTGTTGGTAGACGACTCCAAGTCCGCCCGCTACGCCCTGCGACTCCAGCTCCAGCGTCACGGGGTGGAGGTGGACACCGCGGACTCCGCAGAGACTGCCCTGGAGCTGCTCAAGGGCGAGCTGCCGGACGCAGTCCTGATGGATCACATGATGCCGGGGCTCAACGGGCTCGAGGCCCTGGAGGCCATCCGGCACGACCCGCGTACCGCCCACCTCCCCGTGGTCATGTGTACCTCCCATGAGGACGCGGATTTCGCCGCTACCGCCGAGCGCAAGGGCGTTGCGGGAATTCTACCCAAGTCTGGCGCGCCCGAGAAACTTCCGGCGATCCTCGCCAAGCTGCGGGACACCATCAGGATCCCATCCCAGGCCACCCTGGACACGCGTGGCTCCGCCCCGCCGCCGGTCTCCACCCCAGACCAGAGCTCGCGACAGGTCGAACCCGCCCCGTCGCCCCGGACGACACCGGCATCGCCCGAGGGAGCGAGCGGTATCGACGAAGCCCAGCTCCTGGCCCGCCTCGACGAGCGCATCGCCACTCGGCTCACCGGATTGCTCGACGACTTGCGGCGTGACCTGAGCGAGCGGTTGACGGCGGAGATCCACCGCCAGATCGACTCCCGCCTGGAGGCGCAACGTCAGGAGCTGGACCGCCGCCTCCAGGATCAGCTCCGTGGCGTGGATGTCCACCTCGACGAGCAGCGTCGGGGGCTCGAGCAGCAGTTCGATCACATGGCTCGCGCCCAGGGCTCAACCCTCGCCCAGTCCAACCGGGCGGAGCTGCAGGCCCTTACGCAGGAGATGGGCCAACAGGTGTTGCCGAGCCTCGTGAAGGTGGAGATCGAGGCCGAGCGCGGTCAGATCATGGGACTGGTGGAGCAATACCTGCGGGAGCTCGCACCGCGGGTCGGGACAGGGATGACCGAGGAGCGGTTGGCTACCCTGGGCGCTGAAATGGCCGGTAAGGCCGCTGAGGTTGCTCGGCGGGAAGCCCGGACCGCGGTCGAGACGGCCGTGAGCCGCCGTGAGCCGCAGCCCCCCCCCACCGGGCAGCCCCGGTTGAGCCTGACCGGCGTCTACCTGGCGGCCCTGGCCGCCGCCCTGACCGGAGTCGGCGCCGCAGCCACGGTCTACTTCTTATTGAGCTGAAGGCGCGCCCGCCCGCCGGCACCGCTTGACGCCTTGTGCGGCAGCATCGACACTGCTTCCGCGGATCGCGGGAAATTGTCCAAGGAGCTTCCGGGGACCCCCGGGGCGAGCTGCCTGCGACCTGTGTTCGGAGTCTGGTCGCGCGGCCAGGCCGCACCCACACCTATTGGAGGTACGAACCATGGCAGAGACCATGTCTGACATTCTCAACCCGGGGGCGCGGACCCAAGACCCGGAGTTTCCCCAGGCCCCTGGGGAGTGGACCCGCGCCAGCGCGGAGGCCGCCGCCCAGGCCGATGGCGTCCAGCTGACGGGCGATCATTGGGTCGCGATCCGGGCCCTGCAGGGCTACTTCGCCAGTCACGAGCGACCCAACGTGCGGGAGCTCCATGACGCCCTCGAGGAAGCCTTCCACGTAAAGGGCGGCCTCAAATATCTCTACGAGCTGTTCCCGGGGGGACCGGTAGCTCAAGGTTGCCGATTCGCGGGACTCCAGGCGCCCGCCGGCGCGAGCGACAAGTCCTTCGGGAGCGTGCAGTAGTCCGTACGGATTCCAAGGAGACCCGGGCGGACCCCGGGGCACCTGACGGCCGGCCTTCGCCGGCCGTCGCTGTTATTGGAGGTCCCCAAGGCACGGTCGGTCCGCGCCAGAGGAAAGCCGACACCCCCACGAGAAAACAGGATGGATGGGTGAGGACAGCCTGTCCAAGCATGCGAGAATGGATCAATAAGGAATGCGATGTCGCTGAGTTAAGGATCTTTTCGATATAGGCTGCACTTGTCTTTTGTGCCCGACACGCTTATTCTTCCCGATCAATGGGGCGACATAGCCCCGACCGCGGGGTGCGCTGGCGATGGAGCTCTCGAGGGGGCGTTGCGGGTGTGCTACGCGATCTGAGGGGGGTATCCAGCATGATGAGTGACGGCGTAGAAAGCATAGTCCTCGGGGCGGACGACGATGCGCCCCTGCGCCCGGATCGGCGCCATTTCCTTGGGGGGCTCGCGGCCCTGTCCGCAAGCGTGCTGCTGGGCACCTCTGCCCCGCTGGCGGAGGCGAGATCCGGCGATTCCCTGCAGACCCTCGTACTGCAGAAGTTGCTGGAGCTTCGCCGTCGGGGTCAGATCGGGGACAGTGAACGCTACTCTTGGAGCGTCTACGATTTCACGACCAAGAAGACGCTGGTCTCGATCAATGAGGACGCCCAGAGGCAGGCGGCCAGCATGATCAAGCCCTTCGTCGCCCAGGCATACTTCTTTCAAGTGAAGCGGTCCCGCGGGCGGGTGCGCTACACGAGCGAGGTTCGCCGCACTATGGAGCGGATGATTGGCAGGAGCAGCAACACGGCCACCAATACGCTCATGGAGATGGTCAGCCGGAATCAGAATGGGCGTGGACCCAAGGATGTTGAGGCGGTGCTCAAGGCCAATGCGCCCGAGATCTTTCGGCAGACCCGCATCGTCGAGACCATCCCGGCCGGTGGCAAGACCTATCGCAATCTCGCATCGGCGGCGGACTACAATCGGTTCCTCACGGCGCTCTGGAACGATCGCCTCCCCTACAGCGACGAGTTGCGCTCGCTGATGGCACTGCCAAAGCGGGATCGGATCGCCGTGGGGGTTGACTCCATCCCTGACTCGGTCCGCGTCTACGACAAGACGGGCTCCACCGCGCGACTGTGCGGAGACATGGGAATCGTCGAGGCGTGGGGGCGCAACGGGCGGCGCTATCCCTACACCTTCGTAGGTATCATCGAGCGACCCACCAGCGCCAAGAACTACGGCACCTGGATCACGAGACGCAGCAATGCCATCCGCGCTGTATCCGGTGTGGTCTACGAGGATATGAAGAGGCGGTATCGACTGGTCTGACCGCGTGCGTCGCGGTCTACCCGGACCGCGAAGTCGGCACGGCACCGGTCGTCAATGTCGGCGCGGCGCCACGCGAGCTCCCAACCGCTCGCTTGTGACTGGCCTCGCCCGCCCACGATGCGCGTAGAGCCGATCTCACGCCAGCATTCGGCCAGATCCCAACCCTGAATGGCGTTCGGTCAGCTCGCGTCCCGAGACGCGCGGGTCCTCGCATACTCGTTTCTCAGAAGCTTTGAGCACCGGAAACTGGCGGGGCCGCTTCGCTGCGCAGTCCCTGCTCTGCTCACTGTTGCAGGGCCCGCCATCGCGGCCAACCCTTGGGCGGCCGCGCACACGCGTCGCCCGCCCTCGGCCCGCAAGGGAAACCCACTGACTACAAACGTTCCCAAGAATCGGCCTCGGAGCGGCCGCGTTCTTCCGGGGAGCCACGGACCCGAGAACAGTCCGAATCCCCGCCCACCGCCCCGCCTCCCGCCGAGAACACGATGGGCAGACGCGAACGCTCCGGCCCTGGAGGCTCTTCCCGGAGCCGCGACGAGAATCCCGGCGCCTGAACGCGTCTGGGCACCCGCAGCGGGGACATGCATAGACCTTTATCTATACACGAAATAGTAACAACAAATTTCTACAAATACCATTAAGCGCTTATGCTTAATTACAATGGCCAACCGGTCAATTCAACCCATCCTCGGCGACGGCACCCCAGAGCTCGGGCGTCTCGCCAGAACACAGGGGCTCAAAGGTCCACCGAGCCCCGGCTGACCTTCACGGCTTCGGCAGACGAAGCAGACCCCGACCAGAGCGTACCGACCAGACAACAGGAGCTGAGCATGAGCGTAAAGACCTACGACGCTGGCGTGAAAGAGTACCGCCAGATGTACTGGACCCCCGACTATGTCCCTCTGGACACGGACCTGCTGGCCTGCTTCAAGTGCACCGGTCAGCCCGGCGTGCCCCGCGAGGAGGTCGCCGCCGCGGTAGCGGCCGAATCCTCGACCGGTACCTGGTCCACGGTGTGGTCCGAGCTCCTGACCGATATGGAGTTCTACAAGGGCCGTGCCTACCGGATCGAGGACGTGCCCGGTGACAAGGAGTCCTTCTACGCCTTCATCGCCTACCCGATCGACCTCTTCGAGGAGGGCTCGGTGGTGAACGTGCTCACCTCCCTGGTCGGCAACGTCTTCGGCTTCAAGGCCCTGCGTCACCTGCGTCTGGAAGATCTCCGGTTCCCGATTGCCTACATCAAGACCTGCAATGGCCCGCCGGCCGGCATCCAGCTCGAGCGCGACCGGCTGAGCAAGTATGGCCGCCCGATGCTCGGCGCCACGATCAAGCCGAAGCTGGGTCTGTCCGCCAAGAACTACGGCCGCGCCGTCTACGAGTGTCTGCGGGGCGGTCTGGACATGACCAAGGACGACGAGAACGTCAACTCCCAGCCCTTCATGCGCTGGCGCGACCGCTTCGAGTTCGTCGGCGAGGCGATCCAGAAGGCCCAGCAGGAGACCGGCGAGCGCAAGGGCCACTACCTCAACGTCACCGCCCCGGACCCGGAGCAGATGTACGAGCGCGCCGAGTTCGCCAAGGAGGTCGGCTCGCCGATCATCATGCACGACTTCCTCACCGGTGGCTTCACCGCCAACACGGGGCTCGCGAAGTGGTGCCGCAAGAACGGGATGCTGCTGCACATCCACCGCGCGATGCATGCGGTCATCGACCGCCATCCCAAGCACGGTATTCACTTCCGCGTGCTGGCCAAGTGCCTGCGCCTGTCCGGCGGCGACCACCTGCACACCGGCACCGTCGTCGGCAAGCTCGAGGGTGACCGCCAGTCGACCCTGGGCTTCGTCGACCAGCTGCGCGAATCCTTCGTGCCCGAAGACCGCTCCCGCGGCGTCTTCTTCGACCAGGACTGGGGCTCCCTGCCCGGCGTCTTCGCGGTGGCCTCCGGCGGCATCCACGTGTGGCACATGCCGTCGCTGCTGACCATCTTCGGTGACGATTCGATGCTCCAGTTCGGTGGCGGCACCCAGGGCCATCCCTGGGGCAACGCGGCAGGTGCGGCCGCCAACCGGGTCGCGCTGGAAGCCTGCGTCAAGGCCCGCAACCAGGGCCGTGAGCTGGAGCGGGAATCCCGCGACATCCTCACCGAGGCCGCCCGCCACAGCCCCGAGCTGGCGATCGCCATGGAGACCTGGAAGGAGATCAAGTTCGAGTTCGATACGGTCGACAAACTGGACGCGGCTTAAGCCGACTCGTCCGCGACCAGGTACCTCCCGGCCCAGGCCGGGAGGCCAATCAGCCCAAACGAATTCAAGGAAATCGCAACCATGCCACTTCAGAACACCACCGGCGACTACCAGACCAAGCACACCCTGGAGACCTTCGGCTTTCTCCCGGCCATGACGCAGGACGAGATCTACGACCAGATCGCCTACATCATCGGCCAGGGCTGGACACCCGCCATCGAGCACGTCCTACCCAGCCAGTCCATGAGGCACTACTGGACCATGTGGAAGCTGCCCTTCTTCGGCGTCCAAGACCTGGAGACGGTGGTCGCCGAGCTCGAGGCCTGCCATCGGACCTATCCCGATCATCACGTGCGTCTGCTCGGCTACGACAACTACACCCAGAGCCAGGGCTCCGCATTCGTGGTCTTCGAGGGCCGCGGCTGAGGGTTCACCAAGTTAGGCGTAGGGCATGCCCTGCACGCCCTACCCCCTCTTCGAGCCACTCACCGGGTCCCGCAGCGACAAAGGTGCGGCGCCCGATCGGGGGGCACGGTGAGCCCGGGCGAGAGCGGCACATTGCGGCGAGCATTGAACCGACGGAAAACACCATGAATCCAGCAGCGAAGAACCGCTCCAGTGCCCGAGAGGCATCCCTCGAGCGGCGCCGTGCCCAGTCGACGCGCGGTAAGGGGTCGGCCTCCGTCTCCCGGAGCCAGGCCCGTCCATCCCGTACCCCCCGGGAGACACCCCCGTCTCCACCGGCGAGCTCCACGCAACGACCTGCTTCCCCGGCCCGGAGCGTGAGCGAGGCAGCGCCCAGCAGCCCCCCGACGGGTGCCCGGGCAAGCGCCCTGCGAGCCCTCGTCCGGTCCCAGGCCCCCGGGCGGGCCCTCGCCCGTGCGCGCCGCGCCGCCTTGTCCCAAGGAGGCAAGCGCGAGGACCGCTCGAAAGATCGCACCCGTACCTCTGCTCCCGCGGGACCCGCCAAGGCAGCGGCATCACAGCCTGCGAAGCCGCAGGGAGACGGCGAGCGCTGTAGCTGCGGCTGCAAGGGTACCGACGGGAGGCAAGCGTCCAGCCCCGCGACCACCTCCGCGCCGGGCGCCACTCGTGCCATGGGCAAGACCAAGTCCGGCACCAACGGCAGGTTGAAGCAAACGGTGGTGTCCAAGCACCAAGGGCGGCTGGTCGCCCAGGCGCGACGCTCGGCATTATCTGCCCGCGGCCGCCTCGCAAGCCCGACCCCGAGTGCCGCGAGCCTCGAGCGCCAGGCCAACCCCAGGGTCTCGGGTCGCGCACTGGCCCGCAAGATTCGCGAGCGGCGCAGCAACGGTGGCGCCGCCGGACTGCCCAAGAGCCAACCCACCGGGCGCGTACGCCCAAACCGCTCCGCCCAGGGCGCGGAGGATCAGCCCTGGAAGGTCGGCGCCAGCGAGACCGCCGCCGGCCAGACGGTGACCGGGACCGTGGTGGGCCGTAGCCGATCCGTCACCGGGGATGAGCCCAGCACATGCAGGCCCATCACCGGAACCGAGTACATGGGCGCGGACATCTTTCGCGAGTTCTGCCAGGCCCAACCCGCGCCGACGCCCCCGAAGGTTCGCGCGAGTCAAACCGGTCTCGGCAATCGGGTGACCGGCAATGAGGTCGGACGGTCCGCGAAGGTGACCGGCGACGAGCCCGGTACCTGCAAGAACGTCACCGGCACCGAGTATCTTTCCTCGGAGCAACGGCAGGACTTCTGTGGGACGCCGCCACGCCCGAATCCCCGCAAGGTGGGAGAGACACGCACCCTCGGCGGGCGCGCCGTCACGGGCGTCATGGTCGGGCGCGCCGAGCGCGTCACCGGGAACGAGCCCGGCTCCGATCTCCGACCAACCGGCACCCAGTACCTTGGGACAATGCCCGTGACGCCCGCCGAGCGGGTACCGAGCAAGGTCGGTCGCACCCAGACCCTGAGCGGAGGCGCCGTCACCGGCACCACCGTGGGCCGCAGCACGAAGGTGACTGGGGACGAGCCCGGCACCTGCAAGAGCGTTACGGGGGATCAGTACCTCGGCGCCGAGCAGTTCGAGGCCTTCTGCGCCGAGCGGCCCGCGCCCGAGGCCCCCAAGGTGGGCGTCTCCCGCACCCGCAAGCAGCTTCTCGTCTCGGGCACCCAAACCGGACGCTCCCAAAAAGTCACCGGCGACGAGCCCGGCACCTGCAAGGCGGTCACCGGGACCCCCTACGCCGGCCTGGAGCAGCCGGAGGCCTGGTGCGCCCCCGAGCAGCAGAGGGAGATCGAGTCCCGCACCCCACGGCTCGCCGCGACCCCGGGCGCCCCGCTCACGGGTCTGCAGCCCGGGATCGGCGGCGTCATGACAGGGGCCTCCCGAGGCGCCTGCGAGACCATCAGCGGCACCCCCTATGTCGGCGCCGACCAGTACGCCGCCGCGTGCGGGGCCGCCCAACCGGGGGACGGTGACTTCCCACGATCCCTCGAGCTGGCCTCGGGCGATCAACCTGGCACCGGATTCACGATCACCTCGCCGGCACGCGAGGCGGCCCGAGCCCGAGCGGCCCTGGACCGAGTAACCGGCACCCGCTATGACCAAGGGGGACGGATCACCGGGCCCTTCGATATGGGCATGGGCAAGGTCACGGGCACCGAGCAGACCCGCTTCGGCGTCAAGGGTCAGGCCGCCACGTCGCTCCTGGAACCCCAGGCCGAGACCGCTGCGGAGACCACCGAAGAGGTGGAGCGCCCGCGCATCACCGGAGAGGGTCAGAGCGCCGGCGGAAAGATCACCGGCGACGACTGGGAGCGGGGAGATCGTGTGACCGGAACCGAGGGGGCGTCCGCGACCCGCCGCAACCCGAGCCGCCCTGGACCCATGAGCGCCAGAGCCCCGGTGGCCAGAAAGCGCAACGAGGACGTGCCCGAGCCGGTCAGCAAGGTCACCGGCGCCAGCGGCAGCACGGAGCGTGGTGCCCTGATCACCTACTCCGGCGGCGCCCGGGGCTGAGGCCCAGGCACCAGCCTTATCCACACGCGAGAGAAGCAAGCGAGCCGCAACCATGCTGCCCCGCCACACCAGAGGACTCGGACTCGGTAGCACCGACGACCCGAGTCTGCGCGCACCCCGGCGCCGCCCCAGCGCGGCCCCGGATCCGGCGCGGACGGTAGAGGCGCCCCACGCCACCCCCGCCCAAGCGCGGCGGTACGGCGGGCGGGGCGCCTCTGTGGCACGGCCCCGGCAGGGCGAGCTCGCGGGCGGCGGCCGGGGGATGGTCCATCCCCTCACCGACCGTGCCGCCAACGAGCGACTTCGGGCATATGACGCGCGAGTACGCGCCGCCTACGACGCCATCGTCCCGACGCTCAAGGCGGTTTCCGCCATGCAGCATGAGCCGGACTTCGAGTCCCGCGCCCAACAGCTCGCGGCGGCGGAGCTGGGCTTCGAGCTCCCAGATCACATCCTCGCCGACGCATGGGTAGGCCAGCTAGATCTGCGCTCGCTCTACGCCTGGTGTGTCTTCAAGACCTATCGGCGTCTCGCCGACGAGTTCTTCGGACAGGACCCCCTGGGCGGCTTCGCCGACCAAGGCTTTGAGTCCTTCCTGCTCGACTGCGGTTTCCATCGCCTGGATCTGAGTCCGTGCGCCGACGGCCGGCTCGCCCACACCGTGAGCTATGTTCTGCGCCTGCCCTTCGGGTCGGTCAAGCGGCGCAGCTACGCCGGCGCCCTCTTCGACGTGGAGGACACGGTGGCCCAGTGGGTGGAGGTGGAGCTTGCCCGCTTCCGTGAGGGCCGGCCCAGTACCGCCGACGCCCCGACCCGCTATCTCAAGGCGGTGGTCTATCACCGAAGCTCCCGGGATCCGGCCCACCAGGGCTGCGCGGCCCACGGCTCGGACGATGCCCGCGCCGCCGCCGCTGGGCTGGAGCGACTTCAGGCCTTCCAGCAGGCGGTTCAGAACAGCTTCTGCTGCGGGGCCTCGGTGGATCTGCTGTTGATCGGGCTCGACACCGACACCGACGCGATCCAGATCCATGTCCCCGACCAGTCGGGCCACATCGACCTCGACCGATCGGTGGATGCCCTGGAGGCCTACCGCCTGACCCTTGGCCTGGACCCCCAGGCGGCCCGCACCCGCATCCTTCAGCTGGTCCGCGACGCCGCCCCGGAAGCCCCCTCTGAAGGCATGTCGCGGCTGGTCGCCCGACTGATCGAGAGCAACATCTCCCAGATCGATTGCGTGCGCACCTGGTTCGGCGGGCAATACCCGGACGCGGGGCACGCGGAGCGCTTCATCGGAACCGGCATCGGCTTCGATGAGATCCAGCTGCGCAACCTGACCTACTTCGCCTACCTGACCACGGTGGAGGAAGGCGCGACGGATCTCGACGTGGGCCTGCGCATCTTCGGCGGACTCAACGTAAGCCGTGGGCTCCCGGTCCCTGTGGTGATCCGCTTCGACTATCGCGGGGCGGTGCCCGGCGCCCGGGAGCGAGCGGTCGCCCATTGCAACCGTGTCCACGGCGCGCTGATGGCCCGCTACCCCGAGCTCGCGCGGGACGGCCTGCTCCACACCCTGAGGGCGGTACGTGACTCGGAGGGCACCGGCTCCATCGAGTTCGTCGGCTGTTCCCTCCAGAAACAACAGGCCGGGGGACACTGATGAAGATCTGCAAGGTCGTCAAGCCGCTGGTGTCCACCAACCGAATCGCGGGCTTCGAGCACAAGCACCTTCAGGTGGTGCTGGACGGCAGCAGCCAGGCGGTCGCGGTGGATGCCGTGGGCGCCAAGCCCGGGGACTGGGTGATCTGCGTCGGCAGCTCCGCCGCCCGCGAGGCCGCCGGCAGCAAGGAGTACCCAAGTGATCTCACCATCGTGGGGATCATCGACCACTGGGAAGAAGGGGCCTGAGGGGAAGGCGACATGGAGATCAAGCAGGTGGTGGGCTCCCTCGTCTGCACCGAGCGAATCGCCGGGCTGCGCCACGCGGAGCTGCGTATCCTGGCCGACCTCAAGGGGAAGCGGGTGCTCGCCACCGATCCGGTCGGCGCCCGGGTGGGCAACTGGGTGTTCGTGGTCAGCGGGTCTGCGGCCCGCTACGCCATGGGGGACCCAGGCTACCTCACCGACCTGACGATCGGCGGGATCATCGATGCTTGGGACGGGCCGACTGCGGCAGCCGCCGAGCCAAAGCGGGACACGGCCCCCTCCCCAGCAACTTGAGGGGCCTCGGAATCGGAATAGGTCGGGCAGCAGGACGGGCCCGAGGAAACCAGAGACGGCGGACACTCATGACTCTCAACCTGGGCAGATTGGCCCGACTTTAGACACGCGGAGATATTCAAATGGCAGGGGAAAATTACGGCATCGCGCTGGGCATGATCGAGACCCGGGGACTAGTGCCCGCCATCGAGGCAGCCGATGCGATGACCAAGGCCGCCGAGGTGCGCCTGATCGGACGCGAGTTCGTCGGCGGGGGCTACGTGACCGTGCTGGTGCGCGGCGAGACCGGCGCCGTCAACGCCGCCGTTCGCGCCGGGGCGGATGCCTGCGAGCGCGTCGGCGACGGCCTGGTGGCCGCCCACATCATCGCCCGCCCCCATCGGGAGGTGGAGCCCGTATTGGATCAATCCGGCGGATTCCTGCCGGGCGGACGCGGGCGCTGATCGGAAACGGCGGCTCGGCGCGAGCCTCCAGCATCGCGCCACCCGTCAGATGACTGTCCACTGATCCACTTCACCCATCCAACTCACTCGACCGGAGAACTGCAATGGCAAACGAAACCATGGGAATTGCATTGGGCATGATCGAGACCCGGGGGCTGGTGCCCGCCATTGAGGCGGCCGATGCGATGACCAAGGCCGCCGAGGTGCGCCTGATCGGACGCGAGTTCGTCGGCGGGGGCTACGTGACCGTGCTGGTGCGCGGCGAGACCGGCGCCGTCAACGCCGCCGTTCGCGCCGGGGCGGATGCCTGCGAGCGCGTCGGCGACGGCCTGGTGGCCGCCCACATCATCGCCCGCCCCCATCGGGAGGTGGAGCCGATCCTGGGACGCGGTCCTGCCGCGACCGAAGGCCAGTCCAGCTGACGGGGAACCGCGGTCCATGATCGCGGGGGACCACGGAGAACGCGCTGAGGAAGAACACGAACGCCGGGCAAAGGACACCAGGCGCAGGCCCTGACGCTCGAGACCTGTCCGATCGGTCGGACCTCGGGCGCCAGTCCTGGCGCGTGCCCCTCAGCCGCTCGTTTCATGGGCAAACTCCCGTGACCTACTTGAATCTTTCGGCGCACCCGGAGCGATGAAACCGACTCAACGACAGGCCCCACTTCATCCCCAAACCCTGGGTTACCTGGGCCGCGCACTCAGCCTGGAGCTATCCGCGGTTCAGCAGTACCTGACCCAGGCGGTCCTCGCCGAGTCCTGGGGACTCCCGGAGGCGGCCGCGCGGTTCCGGACCGAGACGGTGGAGGAGATGCGGCACGCGGAGCGCCTCGTCCAGCACATGCTTGGCCTGGGCGTGGCGCCGAACGCCTCGTCCCTGCGCCCCGCGGCGGTGGGGCGCAGCCTGGGGGACCTGCTGCTGCAGGACGCCCGTCTGGAGTCCGAGATCGTTGGCCTCTATGCCCAGGCGCTGGCCTTTTCCCAACGCATCGGAGACGCAGACAGCGGTGCCCTCTTCCAGTCACTGCTGGCCGACGAGGTGCACCACGCTCGAGAGATCGATGATTGGCTCGCCCAGCTCGAGGGTCCCAGACCGGCGCGCTGGTCCGCCGGCGAGGCGCGGGCCACGTTCTGACCAACCATCGAATTCCGGAGGATGCTCTATGGCGCATCAATGGACGGAGAGGCACCGACCCTTGCGTTTGGAGCGGCGCATGGAGTTCCCGGACTATGAGGCGACCCGCCGCTTTCTGGAGGACGCCGAGACGAGCTGCAAACAGGCCGGCATCTATCCGGACATCAGCTTCGGGCGAACCTACGTGAACCTGACCCTCCATGCGGACGGCGAGGATCTCGGCGAGCCCCTGCATCGGCTCGCGGCCGAGCTCGACGCACTGGTCAGCCCCGTGACGGCACCAGTCGAACCACCCTCCCAGGCATCCGCCACGAGGCAATCATGAGCGATCCCGATCAGACGCAGGAGCCTTCGACCGAAGGAACGGCCAAGACCCAGCCAGCCCCATCGAAGTCCGAGAAACCAACCCGCTCGGCAGGTCGGAAGACAACCGGCCCGTCGCCGACCCCGAAACCCGTTTCCCGGGCTCGCACCTCCACAAGCCCGGGCCGCCGGACACGGAGCTCCAGCCCCCCGGGCGACGCGGGCGCGACCCCCGGCGAAGAGCGCAAAGGGCTGACAGGCGTCGCTGGTGTGGATCGATCCGACCCCCTCCAGCATGGCCGGCGGGTGTGGCCGGACTGAGCTTGCCAGAGTCCTTCGGCAACCATTCGGTCACTGCCGCCAGGCGCGGGAGGCCCGCGAGGTCATCTTGCCCCCCGAGCGCCGCCTGTCTGGACTACTTGACGATCGCGCGCCCTGTCGCCAAGGGCCACCACTCTTCGTGTTCGTGGCCGGCGTTGCCGTGCTGAGCCGCGAGAGGCTCTTGCGTCCCCTGGCGCGGCAGGAAAGGACTGGAAAGCTTGAACCTCCGGCCTGAAGCCGCAGGTTGCGGGGTCGGAGATCCAAGGACTTCAGTAGCCGACCATGTCTGAGACGACTTCCCACCGCCGCGCCTCCTACCACTCGGGGGCCGATTACCTGATTCGCCACACCACCCTGCGCCAACTCCAGCTCCTGGAGGCCATCGTGCGCGTGGGGAGCTTCACGCGCGCGGCCGAGGAGCTGTTTCTCACGCAGCCGACCGTCTCCATGCAGATCAAGAAGCTGGCCGACACCGTTGGCGCGCCGCTATTCCGGCAGGTCGGGCGCCGGGTGGAGCCCACCGACGCCGGTCGGGAGGTCTATACAGCCTGTCGGGCCATCCTGGAGACGCTGTCCAACCTGGACGTGGCGTTGGCGGACCTGAAGGGACTCAAGCGTGGGCGGCTGCGGCTCGGGGTAATCACCACCGCAAAATACGTCGCACCCGAGCTCCTCGGGGAGTTCGCCGGGCTTTATCCGGGCATCGACGTGGCCCTCAAGGTCACCAATCGGGACCGGATCATCGAGCGAATCAGCTCGAACGAAGATGATCTCTACGTCGTCGGAAGCATCGAGGACCTCGAGAACGAGGTGGTGACCGTCCCCTTCGCCCCCAACCCCCTGGTGGTGGTGGCCCGGGCCGACCACCCCCTGGTGGGCGAGCGCCACGTCCCGATCAAGCGCCTGGGCGAGGAGCAGCTTCTTCTCCGAGAGCCGGGATCCGGCATACGAGACGCCTTTCTCAAGCTGCTCGCCGCCAACGCCGTGACCCCGCGGGTGCGGATGCAGCTCGGCAGCAACGAGGCCATCAAGCATGCCATCGTCGGTGGCCTCGGCATTTCGGTCCTGTCGCTGCATTCCCTGGTACTGGAGAGTTGCGGGGGTCGCCTGGCCCTGCTCGATATCCAAGGTTTCCCGATCGAGCGCCGCTGGAATCTGGCCTACCCCCGCAATCGGGACCTGTCACTCGTCGCCAAGACCTTTCTCGAGTTCGCGGTCGAGAGCGAGCCGCGCATCTGCGCCCAGCTGGAGTCGGCCCGCGAGGCGTTTCGGACCCACTGTCCCGTTTGAGGGACCTCGGCCCTGGGGAGAACGAGGCCCCAGCGCCCCGGACCCACCCGGTCGTCAGGGAAAACCGAAACAATCCATCGAAAATTACGAGGTGTCGCCGCTTGCGGTCGGTGGCGGTTGGGGGCCATTTAGCCTACTGTAACAGTCGGAAATATCCTCCCATTCGTCGACAGCCAATCGGAGCCTCGGACAATGACCCAGTTCCCCCTGCACACCCTCAGCACCGCCCCGGCCCCATCGCGGGCGATCCTGGCCCAGGCAATGTCGGGCGAGCGCCAGGCACCGAACCTGTTACGGGCTCTGGCAGAGGCCCCGGCGGCATTGAGCGCCTTCCAGCAGCTTCAGTCGACTTTCTCCACGTCCAGCCTGACGCCGCTGGAGCAGGAGGTCGTCTACCTCTCGGCGGCCAAATCGAACGCCTGCCACTACTGCGTCACGCAGTCGGGCATGTTCGACGAGAGCCCGGAGGCGGAAGCCGCTTCGGACGACATCCGTACCGAGCGCCCCCTTCCCACCGCGAGACTCCAGGCCCTGCGCCGATTCACCATCGCAGTTACCGAGCAGCGCGGGTGGGTGTCCGATAGGGACATCGATGACTTCATGGAGGCCGGATTCAACAGATCCCAGATACTGGAAGTCATTTGCGGCGTTTCACTGGCGAACCTGTCGAGCTACGTGAACCATGTGGCCGCGACCCCGGTCGATGGGGGCTTCTATCCCACCGCCCTGGACGCCTAGGCGACCATACGGGGTCCCCACCCGAGCCGGATCGGGAGGGGACCCCGCTCCAGACCGCCGCTCCCTCCGCTCCGTCCGATCGAGCCGCCGTGCTAAGCCCCGGGGGGGCTCGTCTCCGGTAGGACCCTTCTCCGCCTTCTGACCCGAGACCAGCCACTCCCTTCGAAGGGCCGACCCGCCCACCCGTTCAGCCACCTGCGTCACAAGCTGCGCCCGACCGATCACATCAAGACCGTGCGCGGGACGGGCTACGGCTTCGTGGCACCTCCGCGGTGAGACGACGTCACAGCCGCTCCGGCCGCCTGCTGCTGCTCTTTCTGCCACGGCATTTCCACTGGCCCGATTGATCCGGGCGGGCTTTCCCCACGCCACCCGGGTCCGTGAGGAGGCCGATCCCAGGGCGCTGCTCACCGAGTTGGTCCAGGCGTCATTCGGCGGAACGGACCTCGATCCCGACCTCGACCCTCCGGGCACCTGGCTGCACCTGGAACCCGCCCGCATCCCCTTTCCCGACGGCGGCTGAGGGGCCGGGGCGGTGACCACCCGGCACCGCTTCATTTCCTTAAAAACACCAGGGACTTGCGGGCAGCAGCGGGGGATTCTGCAGGTGTTCCGCGCGCCCTTCTCCCGGGGATCCGGCGATGCGGGTCTGGCGAGGGATCTGTCCCCGGCGACCGGATCGCTCAGACACATGAGCTAGGTCAAGATTGCGGACGTTTCCGCCTCGTCGGCGATTGTTTCCGGCTGCTCGCGCCTCGTAAGATTAGTTTATCGGCATATACAGAAAACCTCAGCGCCTTGCGTCGGCCAAGATGTACCTGCTCGACACAAGGCGTTTTTTATGGGGGCACGATGGAAGCGAAAGGCGAAACCGTAACGCGGGCGAGAGGGTCCGCCGTGATGTTCGGGACCCTCCTGCTGTTCTGGATCATGCTGATGGGCCGGGTGACGGTCGACGTCCTCGTCGTCGGTGCCTTGGCCTCCCTGGCCATCGCCCTGCTGTTTCCCAACGGCCTCTCGTTCTTCACGGAGCTGCGCCCCACGCCCGAGGCCTTTGTCGCGGGGCTGCGCTACTTCGGGTACTTTTTCATAGCGCTGGTCGAGTCCAATCTCAGGCTCGCGGCCGTCGTTGTTTCCCCGTCGCTTCCCATCAAGCCCGGCATCGTCAAGGTGCGCACGCGCCTGAAGAGCCGCATGGGCCGGCTGATGCTCGCCAACTCGATCACCCTCACGCCGGGCACCCTCACGGTCGAGATGGACGGAGAGTGGCTGTACGTCCACTGGGTGAGCGTCCAGTCCCCGGACATCGAGGCGGCGACCGCCGCGATCGTCGCCGGTTTCGAGCGCTATCTCGAGGTCATCTATGGTTGATTTACTGATCTATCTGGCCGCGACGATCGCGGGGGCGGCCTTCGTGCTCGCCTTCTGGCGCTTCATCCTGGGCCCGACGGCCGCCGACCGCATCATCGCCTTCGATGGCCTGACCATCGTGAGCATCACCGGGATCGTGCTCGCTGCCCTGGCCGAGGGACGCGGGATCTACCTCGACGTCGCCCTGGTCTACGCGCTGCTCTCCTTCCTCGGCGTGATCGTCGTCGCCCGCTATATCGAACGGGGGCTCTGATGCAATCGGTCCTTTCCCTCCTCGGCGGCATCCTGCTGGTCGGCGGCACCGCCTTCCTCTTCTTCGGCGGGATCGGGCTGGTGCGGATGCCCGACCCTTACAACCGGATCCAGGCGGGGACCAAGGCCACCACCCTCGGCACCCTGCTGACCCTCGCCGGGGTTGCCTGCCTGCGCCCGGAGTGGGCCCTCAAGCTGCTGCTGATCGGCGTGTTCCTGCTCTTCACCAATCCACTCTCGTCGCAGGTCCTCGCCCGTGCGGCCCACCGCATCGGCGTGAGGAAGGCACCCCAGACGGTCGTCGACCGGCTCGAGGAAGACCTCGCCGACAAGAATATGGGAGCAAGACCATGACCCCATTGATGATCGCCATGAGTCTGCTGCTGAGCGTCACGATGACGGCAGCCGCCCTGCTTGCCACCCGAGGCAGGCAGAGCCTGGGAATCTCCATCCTCGCCGCGGGCTTGGTAAGCCTCCTCGCCTCGGTCCAGTACCTCCTCCTGGCCGCCCCGGACGTGGCGATGACCGAGGCGGCGATCGGCAGTGGACTCACGACCTTCCTGTTCTTCTTCGTGCTGGGACGGGTACGGAGGGGCGAGCATGATTAAGCGCATTGCGGTCGTCCTGCTGCTGCTCGGCCTGGGCGCCGTCTTCGCCGGGCTGCTTGCCGGCTACGCCCCCGACCAGGAGCTCAATCTCAGCGCGCGCTATTACGCCGAGCATACGGCCCAGGACATCGGTGCGGCCAACATCGTCACGGCGATCATCGTCACCTACCGCGGGCTCGACACCCTCGGCGAGGTCACGGTCCTGTTCCTCACCGCCGCCATCGTCGGCCTGGTCCTGAGCCACGGCCGGCGCAAGGGCAGCGGTCCCCAGCGCGAGCTGCCGCCCTCGGGCGAGCTCCTCTCCACCGGCACCCGCCTGCTGGTGCCGCTGATCCTGCTGTTCGGCGTCTACGTCTTCGTCAACGGGCACCTGACCCCAGGCGGCGGCTTCCAGGGCGGGGCCGTCCTCGCCTCGGCGATCCTGCTCCTGCTGCTGACCAACCCGCTGCTGCGGTTCGGGCACGGCCTGATCGCGGCGATCGAGTCCACGGCGGGCCTGGTCTTCGTGGGGATCGGCGTCCTGGGCGTGCTGTTCGCGGGCGGATTCCTCGACAACCGGATCCTGCCCATCGGCGACCTGGGCGCGCTCTTCTCGGCCGGCGCGATACCGGTCATCTACTCGTTCATCGGGCTGAAGGTCGGCGCGGAGTTCTCGTCGATGCTGGTCAATCTGTCCGAGACGGAGGACCTCTGATGGCCTATATCGCGATCGCCACCGGCTTCGTCCTGATCCTGATCGGGCTCTACGGGGCACTGACCAACCACAACATCCTGCGCATGATCGTCGCCTTCAGCGTGGCTAACACGGGGGTGAACCTGGTCATGGTGGCCGTGGGCTACCTGCACGGGCGCACGGCCCCGATCCTGAACGAGTCGGTCCCGGTCGCCGAGGCCGCCGCCCGCATCATCGACCCCGTGCCCCAGGCCCTGGTCCTGACCGCGATCGTGATCGGCGTCGGGGTGACGGCCCTGATGCTCGCCTACGCCTACAAGCTCTTCGAGACCAAGGGCACCCTGGATATCTCGAAGTACACGGAGCTGAAATGGTAAGCGCCATCTTCATCATCCCGGTCGGCCTGGGGGCCGCGTTCCTGCTGGGGCTGCTGCGCGACGAGTGGCGAGCCGCCGCTTACGGCGTGACCCACGCGGCCCTCACCTTCATGGTCCTGGTGTCGGCCGGCTGGGTCTGGGTCCTGGCCTCGGGGGATGCGAGCCCGTTGGAGATCATCACCGCCGGAACGGCGCCGCCCTTCGCCATCAACCTGCGCATGGGGCTGCCCGAGGCGACCCTGACCCTGTTGATCAACCTGACCGGGCTGTTCTCGGCGATCTACCTGCGCGACACGATGTTCAAGCAGGGGCGCCGCGCCATGGCGGTGCTGCTCATCTTCACGATGGCCGCCTGCGGCATCGTCATGACCCGGGATCTCTTCAATCTGTTCGTCTTCCTGGAGCTGGTCTCCATCGCCACCGGCGGACTGATCCTGCTCTCGCGGGACAAGCGCGCCCTGGGGGCCGGCTTCAAGTATCTGGTGGCCTCCCAGGTCATCACGATCCTGCTGCTGATCGGGATCATCTTCTCCTACCACGCCACCGGCACCCTGAATATCGACGGGATGGCCGAGGTCTCCGAGCTGGTGCTCAAGGGCGGTGGACTGGCCTTCTTCCTGATGTTCATCGCCGTCGTCGCGGAGCTCAAGCCCTTCCCCGCCAACGGCTGGGCACTGGACGTCTACGAGTCGGCGCATCCCGCTTTCTCGGCCATCCTCTCGGCGGCCGCGGGGTCGGCGGTCCTCTTCGCGGCGGACAAGCTGCTCCTGATCGGCGGGTCGGCCTGGTCATCGGCCGCCACTGGGATCGGCATCCTCGGCTTCGTCGGCGGCAATCTGTTCGCCCTGTCCCAGGACAACGACCGGCGGCTTCTGGGTTACTCCTCGGTGGCACAGATCGGCCTGATCCTGGCCGTCGTCGGCCAGCGCGAGATCCTGGGCGACAGCTACCTCTTCATCGCCGGCGGACTGCTGCTGGCCCACGCCGTCGCCAAGGCGGGCCTGTTCTGGCTGTCCGGCCTGGTGGAGGGGCGCCAGCTGACCGCCTGGAGCGCCCTGCAAGGTCACCCCCTCCTGATCTTCGCCTTCGCCAGCTTCATCGCCCTGCTGACCGGTCTGCCCCCGTTCCCGGGCTTCTATGCCAAGTGGGAGCTGGTCCACGCCCTGGCCGCCGAGGGCCGTCTCGTCCTGCTGGGGCTGATCCTGCTCGGGGCCCTGCTCGAGGCAGGCTATCTGTTCCGCTGGTTCGGCTACACGATCAAGCGCGAGCGGGTGGCCGAGCCCGTCGCCACCTCTCCATTCAAACGGGTGGTGATCCTCGGTGCCGTGGCCGCGGGTTGGGGCCTGAGCTACCTCTGGGGCGACCTCTCGCCCAACGGCAACCTGCTCCATGCCCTGCCGCTCCTCTTCGCCCTCGGCTTCCTGGCCCTGGAATGGCTGCCCACCTGGATCAAGAACAGCACCGCGATCGCCGGGATGGTCGCCTGGTTCGTGCTGAGCCTCCCCGATTACGACCCACTGCAGCTCATCTTCGCCGGCGTCATGCTGATCGGCGGCGCCCTGATCCTGCTGGCGAGCTACCAGACGGGGGGCCGGCGGATCGGCTTCTACCCCTCGGCGATGCTGATGTACGCGGGCCTGGCGATGCTGATCGTGGCCGAGGACGCCTTCAGCTTCTTCGCCGCCTGGGAGTCGCTCACGGTCGGCTCCTACTTCCTGATCCTGCGCGGCAAGCGCTCCGAGCCCCACGCCCTGTCCTACATCGTGTTCTCCCTCGCCGGCGCCTTCCTGATCCTGGCGGGCCTCGCCCTGGCGGCCGGGGGCAACCCGCTGTTCACGCTCGACGGCCTCGCGGCGGTCGCCGCCCCCCTGGCCCCCTGGGTCTTCCTGCTGCTCGCGATCGGCTTCATGACCAAGACCGCCGCAGTCGGGCTGCACATCTGGCTGCCGGGCGCCCACGCCGAGGCCGAGACCGACGTCTCCCCCATGGTCTCAGGGATCCTGCTGAAGGCCGGCCTGTTCGGGCTCTTCGTGCTCCTCATGCACATGGGCAGGCAGCAGCTCTACGGCGTCGAGCTGACCCATCTGCTGCTGTGGATCGGCGCCCTGTCGGCCCTGCTCGGCAACCTGATGGCGGCCTTCCAGGAGGATGCCAAGCGCCTGCTGGCCTACTCCTCGATCGGGCAGATGGGCTATGCCCTGTTCGGCCTGGCGATGATGAACCACCTGGGCTGGCTGATGGCCCTGATGTTCGTCATCAACCACTACATCTACAAATCGATGCTCTTCCTGTCCGTGGGCGGCATCGCCAAGCGCACCGGCACCCGGGACATGTACCGCATGGGCGGCCTGATCACCCTCATGCCCCTGTCCTTCATCGCCGTGCTCATCGGGATCATCGCCATGTCCGGGGTGCCCCCCCTCTCGGGCTTCGGCGGGCGCTGGATCTTCTACAACGCGATCATGACCGCCGACTACCGGCTGCCGATGATCCTGATCTTCATCTCCGGGCCCATCGCCTTCCTCTATCTGTTCCGGCTGATCCACACGATCTTCCTGGGCCAGCTGAAGGACGAGCACCGGCGGGTGAAGGAGGCCCCGTTCTGGCTGGTCCTGCCGCAGATGATCTTCGTCACCTTCCTGATGGTCTTCGCCCTGGTCCCGGGGCTCGCCCTGCGTCGGGTCGACGCCTACATCAGCCAGTTCTTTCCTCAGGGGGCACTGGGCTGGGATGGACTCACCATCACCAGCGACTTCGGCTACTGGAGCCCGATCTCGATCATGATCGTCGTCGGCGTGATCTTCGCCACCCTCTTCGCCTGGCTGCTTTTCGTCAACCGCAAGGCGCAGAAGGTCAAGCAGTTCAACATCGTCTTCGCCGGCGAGCGGCCCTACCGGCCGGAGACCACCCACTTCGCGTGGAACTTCTTCGCCCCCTACCGTAAGGCCCTGGGCTTCCTGACCGAGCCGGTCGTCGAGCGCTTCTGGGCCGCCCTGGTCGATCTGCTCCACGCCACCGCCGACCTGCTGCGCCGGCTCTACAACGGCAACGGACAGACCTATGCGATCCAGCTGGTGGCCTTTGTCGTGGTCGTCTACCTCCTGAGAACAGGGCTCTAACCGTGCACTTCGAATGGATCAAGATCCCCTATTCGCTCCTGACCCTGTTCATCGTCGCGAACTTCGGGTTCCTGCTCACCGCCGTGATGGCCAAGATCGCGGCCCGCGTCGGGCGGCGCCACGGCATCCCCGTGTGGCAGAACTACGTCGACCTGATCAAGAACTACGGCCTTCGCAGCTCCATCACCCACGGGGTCATGTACTACCTGGGCCCCGTGTTCCGGCTGACCGGCGGGGTCGGCCTGCTGCTCTTCGTGCCGACGATCTACGGCACCGAGATGTTCTCCAACATGTCCTTTGCCGGTGACCTGATCCTGGCGCTGTATTTCGTCTTCTTCGGCTCGCTGGGGATGGCACTAGGCGCCGGGGAGAGCGGCCACCCCTATTCGGCCATCGGCGTCACCCGCGGGCTGTCCCAGGTGACCGCCGCCGAGCTGCCGTTCGCGCTGGCCGTCTACGCGGTGGCCGTGCAGTACCAGACCCTTTCGGTCACCGAGATCGTCGCGGCCCAGCAGGGCGGAATCCTGAATTGGACCCTGTTCACCAACCCCATCGCGGTCGCCGCGGCCATGCTCTCCTTCCTGGGCTCGATGATGCGTCCGCCCTTCGACGTGGTGCTGGCACCCCAGGAGATCCCCATCGGGCCACCGACCGAATACCACTCCTCCTACCTCGCCCTCATGCAGACCAACCGCGCGATCTTCCCCATCGCCAAGATCGTGATCTACATGAACCTCTTCTTCGGCGGGGCGGCGAGCTGGCCGGTCTTCTTCCTCAAGGTCTTCCTGATCTACCTCTTCTCGGTCTTCGTGGGTGTGGCTTTCCCCCGGTTCCGGGTGGAGCAGTCGATCCGCTGGTTCCTGGTCTGGGCGGTGCCGCTCGGCGTCATTGCGATCCTAATGGTGTAAGCCCATGAGAGACGATTTCCCAAAGCCGCCCGTCAGAGCCGAGCTGAAGAAGCGCGTCTTAGAGACGCCCGATGGCCAGAAGATCGAGATCGATCCGCTGCAGGACTATTACTGCCAGTCCGCCCCCACGGTCATGCCGGCGGCCTACAGCAAGATCGTCGAGGGCCTGTTCAATTGGGCGCGGGCCGAATCCCTGTGGATCCTCGGCTTCGGCACCGGATGCGGGGCCATCGAGATGCGGCCCCTGATGACGCCGCGCTTCGACGCCTATCGCTTCGGCATCCAGTGGCGGCCGACGCCGCGCCAGTCGAACCTGTTCGTGATCTCCGGATACCTCTCGGTGAAGACCCTCAAGCGTGTGATCCGCTCATACGAGCAGATGCAGAACCCCAAGTACGTGGTGGGCCTGGGCTCCTGCACCATCAATGGGGGCATGTACTTCGACTCCTACAACACGATCACCCGCCTGGACCAGTATCTGCCGGTGGACGTCTACATCGCCGGCTGCATGCCCCGTCCGGAGGCCCTGTTGGCGGGCTTCGAGGAGCTCAAGCGGATCATCCGGGCGGGCAAGGCGGAGGGGGCCAACAAGTACGCCGAGAACTTCGAATGGTACAAGGCCAACCAGAAGCGGGTGATCCACGACTGGGATATGCCGGACTACAACTGGTGAGCGGCACCTAGCCATGCGCGATCTGTACGACAGACTGAAAAGGAGCTTTCCCCTGGGGGAGCTGACCGAGCAGAAGCCGGACTTGGCCTTCGTCACCGTGCCCCGGGAGCAGCTGCGACCGCTGCTGCAACACCTGCGGGACCAGGAGGGCTTCACCCATCTGGTGCTGCTCACCGCGGTGGACTGGCTGGAAGATGCCACCTTCCAGCTCACTTACCTCATGAACAACCGTCTGGCGTGTCGCGATCTGGGGGTGCGGGTGATGCTGCCGCGGGACGGCGCGTCCATGGACAGCATCCACGACCTGTGGCCCACCGCCGCCACCTACCAGCGCGAGCTGCGGGAGATGTTCGGCATCGACTTCCCGGGCAGCCCCCGGGTGGACGAGGACTTCATCCTCGAAGGCTGGATCAGAACCCCCCCCTACCGGCGCGACTTCGACACCCTGAAGTTTTCCGACGAGGTCTTCGCGCCCCGCCCCGGACGCGAGTCGAGCGATCCCGCCCAGTTCATGAAAAAACAGCTCTACCCGGACGGGACCTGAGATGCCGTACCAACCAGACCGCAGCCAATACCCGTCCCGGAAGGCCGACGGCAGCCTGGACATCGACCTCGCCTCGGGCAAGTACCTCAAGCTCTGGCAGGGACCGCAGCACCCGGGCATCACCGGCAACATGTCGGTGGAGCTCACCGTGTGCGGCGACGAGGTGGTCGAGGGCAGGACCCACGTGGGCTACCTGCACCGCGGCTTCGAGAAGCTGATGGAGCGGCGCACCTTCATCCAGTGCTTCCCCATCGTCTGCCGCATCTGCGTCCCAGAGCCCGACTTCAACGAGTACTGCTACGCGGCCGCGGTGGAGGACCTCGCGGGGATCGAGGTCCCCGAGCGGGCCAACTGGATCCGCACCCTGATCCTGGAGATGGGCCGCATCAACAGCTACCTCATGTACCTCGGCGGCCAGGCCGGTGCCCTGGGACAGGGGGTGATCGGGCAGTGGACCACCTATGTGCGCGACCTGATGCTCGACCGCTTCGAGGAGCTGACCGGGGCGCGCATCTACCACATGTTCATCCTCCCGGGCGGGGTGCGCGACGGGCTGCCCG
>Ga0316576_10000172_pt1 | contig 26433 bp, 17 predicted proteins | sample S0NA_FD_203075 | JGI IMG/M metagenome (GOLD analysis project Ga0316576, IMG submission 203075) | Rhizosphere microbial communities from salt marsh grasses in Alabama, United States - S0-2_050615r3r5 | ecosystem: Host-associated > Plants > Roots > Rhizosphere | place: USA: Alabama | collected...
CATGGTAAAGAACCTGGGCGATGACTACTGTCTATCCGGATCCCAACTCAGCTACATCAACTACTGGTTTCGGCATATCTGGGAGTACTGGTGGCCGCTGTACCCCGGCATTCTATTGACTACGGCATTGGCCGAGGTGGATTTGTGGCACCTGGTGTTTTTTACGCTGCCGTTGACTGTGGTGGCTGTGGCGGTCGGTCAGCAGACTTTCCGGCAGGTAGCGCGCAAATGACCGCTTCAGTTCTCTCGCAAGGTCGCGGTCCATTTCCGGCCGCACATATGCCGCCAGCATCTCCTTCACCTTTCGGTCCGCGTTAGACAGAAAGGCGTCATGCGCCCCTGCCTGCCATGCGTCCGGGGTCTTCCTTTCGAAAAGCGAGGGCGCGTAGTGTTCCCGCCTGCAATGCGCCAGGGTGTGCGGCGACACGATGTAGTTCCCGTCAAACGGCACGCCGGCTATGATTTCCTCGGCCGTCGATTCCGCCGATAGTTCAATGGAACGGTTGAACGAGCGCACATAGTTCACCAATTCGGCGTCCAGCATGACCTTGACCAGGGACCCCGCCATGAGTCCGCCCATAAACCCCATACCGATGGCCAGGTTGGACCCGCTGGCAACCGCGTTGTGAGCCTGAAACAGGGCTTCTGCCCCGGCTTGAAACCCCTCGAAACTTGCGTCGGTGGTGCCGATGCCCCCCCGGCTCAGGAGGTTGTAGTGCTTGGCCACCCTTCCTGCGATCAGCTCGATCAGGCGACTTTCCGGCGAACCGAAGCTGCCTCCCATGGTGCGCATGTCGGAGCCGCTGGCCATGTTGCCGTACAGGATGCAGCACCCCGGATTTATCAGTTGGGAAAGCACCAGGGGAGCCAGCACTTCACAGTTCTGCTGGATTACCACACCCAACAGCGTGCAGGGCGCCGTGGAGCCCGCCAGGGGCATCGGCGTTATTTGGGTGGCCACGCCGATGTCGGCGAATTCGATCAGCGCGCGGCAGTCTGACTCCGGCAAGGTCAGGGGGGACATGACATTGACGGTGGCCTGCCCGTACGAGAAGCCCCTGCCCGCCATCTCCCTGGCATGGGAGATGTCCAAACCGCCGAAAGCCAATAGAAGCATCTCCAGTTCTTTTATCCCGGCAACCAGATCCGGCTTGGTCTGGTAGGCGATCATCGTCTGGGTGAACGCCATGGTGACATGCGCTTCCGGAATATCACCGGGCAGCACCAGGGGCTGCCAGTGCTGAACCTCCGGCAGCTGCTGCGCCAGTTTGCTCACCGCCACCAGGTCGGCCAATACCGACCGCCGGTGGCCGCCCCGTTTGTCCAGCACGTAGATCGCCCCCCGGCCGAGACCGAATGCGACCCTGTCGAGCGTCAGCTTCAGATCATGTTGCGGATCGCGTGCCAGTATGGTCACTTCGGAAGGCACCGAAGCCAGGGCCGACTCCACCTGGTCTCCGGTGAAGTAGACGATATCCTCGACAATCTTGAACCCGTGTTTTTTAAATACCGCGAGCGCCTGCGGACTGCCGAAGCGGAACTCCCGGCGGTTCAGAATGTCGATGGTATGATTGTGTATGGCGGGGATTACGTTTTTGTCCAGCTCCATAAACGTTTCAACTCACTTAGGTACCCGTTTGCGCTTGGTGTCCGCTATCATCAGACACGCAGCCCGAATGCGGTCAGGACACGGTCGGTTGGTCGACCGCCGGCATCCCACCCCATGCTTTGGTAGAACTCTGCGATCATGGGGGCGAGATCGACTTTGCGGCCCTGCATCGGACCCTCCCTGACGGGGGTGTCCAGAAACAGATCCGGCAGCGTGTCGTCTTCGGGGCCGCTTTTCTGCCGGATGTTGATGATCTTTTCCATGTGCAGGATGCGTTCACCCGCGTAGAGGATTTCCGACGGCGACATGTGGAGGCCAGTTATGGCCCTGATCATGCGGGACTCGATGTCCAGTTTCAGGTCGCCGATGATGGAAAGGGCCGGTACCTTGCAGAGGCCCAGGGAATCGATGACCGCACTGACGGTCATGCACTTTTTCACCATGGCGCCCTTGCCGCCGGTGGCCGCAAGGTCGACCACTTCGCGCGTGCCGAACTCGCTTTCGGCCTGCTCGGGGCTGTAGCGCATCTCGGCAATGGGGTAGACGCTGGTGTAGTCGCCGCCCCGCATGGACACGGCATAGGCCAGGGCTACGCCCATGGCCCCCCGGGGGTCCCCGCCGTAAAGCTCTACGCCCTTAACATGGTAAGCGTATTTTTCCGCCCCGCGGCCGATGATTTCGGCTGCCTGCTTGACCCCTTTGGCGAGAATGGCGCCCAACCCTTCCCTGTGGGCGATCTGACGTATCAAGGCTTCCATTGCATCGGCATCACCCCAGGCAAGGGGCATGCCGCCGGTATCGGTTCGGGTCAGAATCCCCCGCTGATAGAGTTCCATGGCGAAGGCGATCACGCTGCCGGTGGAAATGGTGTCCAGCCCCAGCATGTTGCACAGATTGCTCAGATACAGCAGCGCCTCCGCATCGGTCAGACCGCACAAAGACCCCAGGTCGATGATGGTCTCGTATTCCGGGCGTCCGCCCTTGAAGCCGGCATACCGTCCGTCCGGAAGCTCGATTTCGGCCTTGCAGCTGATAGGGCAGCGATGGCATCTGCTCTTTTTCCTGACGTAGCGGTCCAGTTGCCGCCCGTCGATGCGCTCCGCATTCTCGAGCTGATAGTTCTGATAGTTGCGGGTCCCCAGCATACCCATCTGGTTGGTCTCCAGGATGTCGCCCGCAGACCCATAAGTGGAAAAATCCCGGTAGCGTGACACGCTCTTTTTCATGCGGCCGACATATTCCCGCACGACCTCCGCCTGGGAAGCGGTCATTTTTTCCTTTCCTGGTCCGGCCTGCAGGACGACTGCTTTCAGGTTTTTGGCCCCCATGAGGGTCCCCAGGCCGGTGCGTCCGGCGGCATGGTCCCACCCGGCCATGATGCAGGCAAATAGAACACCGTTTTCGCCGGCCGGCCCGATGGTCAACAGGTCCGTGTCCTGCCTGCCGAGATCCCCGCTGCTAAGCTCAAGGTAAAGGCGCTCTTCGGTCGCGCGCGTGTCGAGGCCCCAGAGGTGCTTAGCATCCCTTATTTCCACGCCGCCCGGCCCCACATACAAATATACCGGACGGCCGGCCCGCCCCGTGATCACGAGGCTGTTAAGGCCCAAAGAGTACATCCTGAAACCTAAGAATCCCCCCACGTTGGAACTGCCGATCAAACCGGACTGGGGCGAAAGCCCATTGACGTGGACGCGCGAGGAAGACGGCGCCACCGTACCGGTCAAGAGGCCACGGCTGATCACCAGCAGGTTGGCGGGATCGAGCGGGTCCATTTCCGTTTCGACGCGGCGATATAAATGCTCTATGTTGAAGCCGAAGCCGCCCAGGCTTCGCCGGACATCGGCTTCCGACAACGCTTCATGTTCGATGCGCCCAGAAGAAAGGTCGATTTCAATTTTTTTGCCGAAATTTTTCATTAAAATATTCTGCGGTCTGGCAGCTAATGGCTTCAATTTTTTTGGGTTATTGGTATTTTGATCATTCGATATTGCCCGCCCTGTTAAATGCTGCGAAGCAGCCCCCTCTTCGAGGGGATTTAACAGGGTAAAGATTTAGGGTTTGGTGCTTAGCATTTTATGATCGTTTTTGCCGTCATAGCCAACATCTGCGGTCTATTATTTCAGTTTTTCTGTCAACGCTTTGATACTTTCTAATTCATCCAAGCGCCAGGCCATCTCGAGAACCTCCTCGGCCCTCCTGCGGTCCATGACATTGGCCGCCAGCCAGTGAAACTTGTCCGCCATCTTTGCACGGGTCCACCCTCCGCCCTTGATCGCCATGCCGCCGTCCTTCAGTCCCGAGTTGAATTCACGGCCGTCCTTCAGGCGAATGGTCACGATGCTGCCGAAACACCCTTCCGGGTCGCCTTTTTCATAGAGCCGGCAGAGCCTGTTGAGTTCTTCGGATTCGACGACCTCGATCCGCATGGCCAGGGCTTGAATCGCGGGATCGGTCAAACGCGATTCCAGCATCTGGCGGGGACCGATTTCGCCGTCCACCAGCATGGCGGCAATGGGCCAGGCCAGATTGAACTGTGCCTCCTCTGTGGTCGTTGGCAGTCGGATTCCCAGGCGCACGGTTTCGTGAAAGGCCTCCACCCTGATGACGTCGATGTCTTCTAAAGCGATGCCGTTCTCCCGCACCAGTTCATGGGCGCCTTCAACGCCTGCATGGGCCCAGCCGCAGCATGCATAGCCTTTCTTTTTCCACATAACACCGTCTACCATGATAAAGTGACGGCCGATGTCCTTTGCCCAGTCGCTGTATTTCTGCATGCCCAAAAGGGAAGGAATGCCGGTAAAACCACGGGAGGCCATCTCGGCCGACATGACACCGTTCATGGCACCCCAGTAGATGCCGTGTTTGACCATGGCAGGATGGTCGATGTCGCGCATCATGGGAAGATTGGGCGCCTGGTAATCGGAAATACCCAGGGCGTGCCAGGCCTGCTCCGCGGTGAGCCCCATCAGGTTGGCCGCTGTGGCGACGCTGGCCACCGATCCCCAGGAGCCGCAGGCCTGGTACACAGCGTGGTCGTCGTGCCAGCACCTGCCGAAACGGTGGGCCACCTCGTACCCCGCTACCATGGCAGCCAGCAGTCGATCACCGCCAAGATTGAGGGACTCCGCCACCGAAAGGGCTGTGGGAAATATCTGGGCACCGCCGTGGCCGTAGGCATACTGGAGCCCGTCGTCTGAATCGATACCGTTGGCCGCGGCTGCATTCGCAAAGGCCGCACCCACCGCCGAACTCTTTTTCCCCTGCAAAAGGATCGTGGCGTGGTCTAACGGCCATGTCGCCGCGGCATAGTCGGCGCAAATCCGGCTGACGCGGGTCAGGGTTCCGGCCAGGGTCGCACCCAGGTTGTCGACCAGGCACATGCGCGCCTTTTCCTTCACTTCCTCCGACAAGGCTTCCCAGCGGATTTCGGCGATAAACTTCGCCGTCAGTTGGTTGCCGTCCATGGCTATCTCCCTTTAAACGAATTGTGTTACCCTCGAAAAAAATCCAACCAAGCCGTATCGTAATATTTTTTTCATCACGAAAACATGAAAATCCTAAATTCCAATATCAAAATTCTAAACAAATTCTAACTTCAAATGTTCAAATGACAGAAACGGAAGCCTGACAGCTAATGGCTTCAATCCATGTTTGGGTTATTTGGATTTAGATCATTCGATATTGTTTAGGATTTGGTGTTTAGGGTTTAAAATTTGGTGCATAGTGCTTAAAATATTCTAACCGCCTTTACTGCATAGACAATATCCTTGCCTATAACGATCCCAAAAGCGTTCAGCGGCGCGCCACGATATCCTCCAGTCTGGCCACGACTTCGGAAGGCAACCGCGCGGCCCGGTGGGAGGCGATGATCTCCTTGACCTTTTGGTTGGCCTTTTCCTGGACGGTCATCGCCCCCCTTGCAGACCAAGTCTCGAAATCGAAGCGGTCCAGCAGACGAGGCGCCCACAGTTCCCGGAAGTGGTCGAGGGTGTGGCTGGTTTCCAGGAAATGGCCGTCCGGGCCCACGGCATGAATCACGTCAAGGGCCAGCGTTTCCGCATTGATCTCCACCGGCTGCCAGAACCGTTTGATCCACTCGACGATTTCGTCGCTGAAAAGCACCAGTTCCAGACACCCGGTCATGGCGCAGTCCAGGTAACCCAGGTCGTGCACGATGTTCGCCCCGTTGAGCGCCTTGTCGAACAGGGTCAGAGCCGTTTCGGCAGCAGCCTGGGCGTCGAACACCTTGGCGTCGGTACATGCCGCGCTGAAGGTGGGTATGCGGTAATGGCGGGCCAGGTCCCATCCGTAGGGGCCGGCATCCGGTGCCGTGTAAAGGGACAGCATGGTGCGCATGTCCATAAAACCGCCGCTGCGCCCGCACAGGATCAGGGGCGACCCCTCGCGCTTCAGCTGGGACAGCACCAGGCCGGCCAGCTGGGCCGCGTTGTGCAGGGCCATGGCACCGGCCGAGGTGATGGGCGCCAGCGTTCCCCGCGTGGACCCGGGCGCGTAGATACTGGGAATGTTGCGTTCGGCCGCGTAAAGGAGCCGTTGCAGGCTTTCACCGTTGTGGTGGAAATCGGACACCGTGTTCACATAGTTGATGACAAACGGATAGCGTTGCAGGGGTTCCAGGCCTCCGGCCACAGCTGCGGCCATGTCCAGGGCCATCACCGTGCTGGCTTGTTCAATGCCCACGAAAATGATCGGTTTGGTGCTCTCCTGCAGCATGATCGCCATTTGATGGCGCTCGTAGTCTGCCTGGGACACATCCGACGGCAGAAACATGGACATGACGAAATCCATGTTGGCCAGGGCATCCACCAGGCGCACCCCGTCGACCACGTCACTGCGCTTAGCCCTGCGGTGCTCTCCCGTTTCCAGGTCGTAGATGGACATGCAGTCCGAGCCCACCCCGAAATAGGTGCGATCGCCCCCCAATGCCATGGCCAATTCACGGTTGCGGTCGTAGATGTTCACGTTTTCAGGCACGGTACTACGGGCCCACTCGACCAGGTCGGCAGGGACATGGACGATATTGCCGTCCGTTATGCGGGCGCCCGCTTTCCTGAACAGGTCCAGCGCCTCCTGGTCGAAAAAGCGCATGCCCGTGCGCTCCATGATTTCCAGGCTGGCATTGTGAAGGACGACGATCTGTTCCCGGTTCAGATTACGATATCCTCCGGGACGAAAGGCTCTCGGGTGTTTCAAGCTACGGTCATGTTGAGGCATTTTCATTTCTCCACAAAACGGATCGGCTCCGATCATTTCATTGCCATCAGCCGATCCTTTATCTTCTCATAAAAAAACCCATCAGCGACAACCCAGTCGCAGATGGGAAAATTAAGATATTCTAGGTTTCAAAACAAGATTTATGTAATAAATTTTCAGGATTGTTTTGCGCCAATGCCTGATCTTTTAGCCTGGACAACGGTATTCTTTGTCACAGCGCCCTTAAGAGGGCCTGAAAATTTATTACACGGTTTCCCGGATATCCGTGACCACATGCCCTTCGATCTGGTTGATGATCTTTTCGACCTCCGCCATGGGTACGTTTGCGGTGATCTTGACCACGTGGGTGTAGCGGGTATCGTCCTTCGGGTCGGGCATGCCGCCGATGGTTTGAATGCCCCAGCCGTTTTTTTCGATGCAGGCCACCAGCTTCCGCGTCTCGCCTTTCTTGTCCGGAATGCTCACGGCGATGCGCATGCCCGGCCGGCGGGTATCCAGCAGGCGGCACAACTGCAGCAGCAAATCCTCCTCGGTGATCAGGCCCACCACGACCTTGCGTTTCAGTACCGGCAGGCAGCCGATCTTGTTTTCGACCATGAGCAGGGCGGCGTCCTCGATGGCCGCGTTTTCTTCGATGCTGATGACCTCCCGGGCCTTGATCATGATTTTCCTGACTTTCAAGCTCGACAGATAGCGGGTGATCTCCCACACATTCAGGCTGTCCAGCGTGCCGGGCTCGATCATCAGCGTTTCGCGGGTGATCAGGCCCAACAGGCGTTTGCCGTCACCGACCACCGGCAGGTGCCGCACGTGGACCTCCCTCATGTAACGCTGCGCATCCACGATGGATGAATCTACGTCCAACATAAACGGATGGCGGGACATGAAATCCTTAACCAGCATGGTTTACCTCCTTGATACTCACAACGGGCTCGATTTTGCGCAGCTCTTCCAGGGGGATGTGGCAATAGATGTGGTGATCCGGATGGACCTCGCGCCACGGCGGGTCGGTCAGGCAGATCTCCGGATCGGGCAGCAGCTCACACCGTGGACAGCGCGTGTTCAACCGGCATCCGGCCGGTGGAGCGATGGCGCTGGGAACAACCCCGGGCAGGCGAATGCTCTTTTGCTTGGCCGTGGGATCGGGAATAGGTACGGCCGAGAGCAGCGCTTCGGTGTAGGGGTGGTAGGGCGGTGCGTAGATCTCTTCTGCCGGTCCCAGTTCCATGACCTGACCCAGGTACATGACGCACACATAGTCGGAAAAAAAGCGCGTAACGCTCAGATCGTGGGAAATAAAAATCAGGGTGGTGCCGAACTCCTCCTGGATCTCCATCAACAGGTTGATGATAGCGGCTTGCACGGACACGTCCAGCGCGCTGACAGGCTCGTCGCACAGTACCAGGTCGGGGTGACTCGCCAGGGCTCTGGCGATGCCCACGCGCTGCTTTTCACCGCCGGATAGCTGACGCGGCAGACGGTCGTAATATTTTGCTCCCAGCCGCATGGCCCGCAGAAGGCGCAGGACCTCGTCGGTGATCTTCTCCCTCGGTATGGCGTTGAAGCGCTTCATGGGCCTGGCAATCTGCTGCCCCACGGTGTAGGACGGGTTCATGGTGGAATCAGGGTTCTGAAACACCATCTGCAGCTCCCGGATCAACTTGCTGTCGCGCTTCAGAATGTGGTTGGTGATGTCGAAACCTAGAAACCGCACCTCTCCATTCGTGGCGTCCTCCAGGCCGATGATGGTCTTGACAAGCGTGCTTTTGCCGCAGCCCGATTCGCCCACGATGCCCAGTGTTTTGCCCTTGGGGACCTTGAAGCTGGCATGCTCCACGGCCTTGACATAGCGTTTTTCGCCCAACCCAAAAACATCCTTGAAGGAATTGCCCCGCACGCCATAGTATTTCTGCAGCCCTTTTACCTCCAGGATCGTTTCCGGCTTCTGCAAACCCTCTTTTTTACGACCGGCTCTCTTTGGAACCAGATCTTCCGGCGGCTCCCAGCTGCCCAGATCGATCTCTTCGGAAAAGTGGCAACGCACCTGGGTACCGTTGTCGCCGATGTCCCGCAGCCGGGGCCTTTCATCGCGGCAGCGCTTGCGCACATAGTCACAGCGGGGCCAGAACACGCAGCCCGCCGGTCGTCCGTCCGGCGGCGGCACACGACCCGGTATAGGATACAGAACGCTGCTGGACCTGTCGGTACCCAGTTTGGGTACGCAGCGCATCAGGCCCTGGGTGTAGGGGTGCTGCGGGGATTTGAACAGGTCCTCAACCTTGGCACGCTCGACCATTTCCCCGGCATACATGACGCCCACCCGGGTCGACACCCGGGCCACCACACCGAGATCGTGGGTGATGTACATGATGGCCGTGTTGTACTCCTGACGCAGGTCGGCGATGAGGTCCAGCACGGCCGCCTCCACGGTCACGTCCAACGCCGTCGTGGGCTCGTCCATCAACAGCAGAGCCGGGTTGTTCAACAGAGCCATGGCAATGACCACGCGCTGCTGCTGCCCGCCCGATATCTGGTGAGGGTAACGGTGCATCACATTGGCGGCGTCCGGCATGTACACCCGCTCCAGCATCTTGATGCACCGTTTGCCAGCTTCGCCATCCGATAGTCCCTGGTGAACGGTGAGCACTTCCTTCATCTGATCGCCCAGGCGCATGGAGGGATTGAGGGACTGCATGGGGTCCTGGTACACCATGGCGATCTGATCGCCGCGCAGGCGCCGCAGTTCCTCCCCTTTTTTGCCCACCAGGTTCTTGCCCTGAAACCGGATGGAGCCTCGTTTGACATACCCGTTGGCTCCCAGAAAATTGATGACGGACCAGGCGCAGGTGCTCTTGCCGCAGCCGGATTCCCCCACGATGCCATGCGTTTCACCCTTCATGATATCGAAGGTGACATTTTGAAGGGCTTCGACCTCCCCCCCCCGGACCTTGTAAGCCACCGCCAGGTTTTCGATGTCCAGAACGGGTATCTCCTTCCGTTTGCTCGTCGTTGGCTCAGCCATAATTTTTCCCATAATTTTTCATCGTTCACTTTTTATCTTTTTTCATCTACGACGTGCAGTACCCCCTGATTACTGAATACGGATACATTCCAAGATGAAAAATTATTTTTGATAGCGCATCAGCTCCTCCCGCAGACCGTCTGCAAAGAGGTTGAGGCCGATGACCAGGGTGGCGATGGCCAGCGCCGGCCAGATCACCGCCAGTTGGTTGACGAAGATGTATTTGCGGGCCTCGTTGACCATGCTGCCCCAGTCCGGGTTCGGCGGCGGCAGGCCGACCCCCAGGAAGCCCAGGGTGCCGATCATGAAGATGGCGTAGCCCACCCGCAGCATGGAATCCACCAGCAGGGGACCGCGTGCATTGGGAAGAATTTCCCGAAACATGATGAACCACACACTTTCGGCCCGCGTTTCCGCCGCACGGATGTAGTCGCGCGTCTGGATGTCCAGGGCCAGGCTGCGGGCCAGCCTGGCCACGCCGGGCGCCCCCGTGATGGTGATGGCCAGAATCACCACCAAGTCGCCCTGTCCCAGGGCGGCGATGACCACCAGGTAGAGCACGATCTGGGGAAAGGCGATCAGGGCGTCGAGCACCTGCATGATGATCTGGTCGTACCAGCCGCGCCGGTACCCCGCGTTGAGCCCCAACGTGGTCCCCACGATCAGCGAGCCCAGTACCCCCCAGATGGCCACCCCTCCGGGAATCGAGTGTTCTCCGCCCGGCAGGCGGGTCTTCAGCAACACCACCTGGGTGCCGTCCATGAGGCGTGACAGGATGTCACGGCCCATGTGATCCGTGCCCAGCCAGTTCGTGGCGTTGGGACCCAGGTTCTGGATAAAATCGCTGGTATTGGGGTCATAGGGGGTCCAGAAAAGGGAAACGGCGGCCACGACCAGCCAGAAACCGACCATGAACAACCCGACGGTGGCCACCCGGGACTCGAATACAATGGAAACGGTCTTCCACATGCTGGGTTTTTCCCTCTTTTCTCCCTTCCGCCCTTTGCTCTCAGACGCTTCCGCGTTCATGCTTACTCCTTAAATTTTCATGAATTCGGTCATTCTGACCCGGCTGAACAGTTTTGGTTGCGGCATGCGTTACAGGCCGCATTGTGTGCATAATGGCATGAAAATTTATGCATACCTCACCCTGGGGTTGAGCATGGTGTAGGCCAGGTCGCCGACCAGGCGGGTAATGATGGCGATCAAAACCGTGACCATGGCTGCCGCCTCCACCGCACTGAAATCGCCGAAGATGGCCGAATCGAAGATAAATTTTCCCAGCCCGGGATAGCCGAAGATCACTTCTACCACCACCACGCCGCCGACGAGCCAGTTGACGTGCAGCATGATGATGGTGATGGGCGCCATCAGGGCATTGCGGATGGCGTGCTTGAACACCACCCGCCAGTACGGCATGCCCTTGACGATCGCCGTGCGGATGTAGGCCGAGTCCATAACCTCCACCATGCTGGCCCTGGTCATGCGGGCGATGTAGCCCAGCTCCACCGCGGTGAGCGTCAGCACCGGCAGGATCAGCATGGACGGATTCTTGAAGATGGCGTCGTGGCTGGTGAACAGGGTCACGGCCGGGAGCACTTTCAGCCACAGTCCGAAAATGATGATCAGAAAGATGCCGGTCACGAATTCGGGTGTGGCCGTGGCCCCCAGGCTGGTTATGGAGATAAAGCGGTCCAGGGGCTTGCCCTCGTTGATGCCGGCCAGGATGCCGAAAAAAAGGGCCAGGGGCATGACCACCACGAAAGCCACCCCGGCCAGGACCAAGGTGTTGCGGATGCGCGGCTTGAGAATCACCGAAACCGGCCGGTTGAACTGCCAGGACATGCCGGCATCCCCTCTGACAAGGCCTTTGCGGAGAGGAATGTATTCGCGCGGGCCGTCGCCCTGCTTGCGCAGTCCCGCCTTGGTCAGCACCCAGACCTCCTCGCCGGAGCCCTTGACCCATTTGACGGCATTGTTGCGATTGTCCAGCCCCCAGAAATAGGTCTCACCGTTTTCCCCGGCAATCCAGTCGGATTCGCCGGCGACCGTTTCAGAGAAGCCGTCTTCCTGGCGGATGAGCCGCTTCAGTTCACCGTCTTCCATTTTCCAGCGCGTGGCTTGGCCGTCGACTTTGGCCCACCACTCCGTCTCCTTGGTCTTGGGGTTTTTCAGGGTTATCATGGGATAGGTCATGTGCTTTTTGGCCCGCCAGTCGTTCCCGATGAGCCAGTCCAGGTAGCGCTGCCATACAGGGGCGTCGAGGCCCAACTGGGCCCGGTAGGAAGCACGCTGTTCCGGTGTGGCGAACACCCCCAGGATCTTGACGCTGATGTCACCGCTGCCCACCTCGATCAGGATGAAAAGGCCGATGGAGACCAGCAGAATCGTCACGATGGTCGAAACGACGCTCCGTACCAGAAAACGGACCATGGTTTCACTCCTAACATTAGAAACAGGCCTAACCTGTTCCTAATTATCTCTGAAATAAACATTGCGGTCACAACTTTCGTGACGGTTGTGCGTTGAATGTTTCTAATGTCTAAGCGCAGTAAAACGATTTACGCAAAAAGGACGGTGACAAGGCAGGAAAAACACCATTGAATCTACCGGTATCGCCGGAAATAGAAGCCAACGTCTTGCGTTTGGGTAAAGCGCATCGAATTGCATGATAGACTCGGGCAATACAGCGGCCTGCCGGAACCGGCAGGCCGCTGTATTTGGAAGAATCAGGATTCCTTCCACATCTCATAGGTAAATGAATGAAAGCTGGTGGGATGGACCTTCACGCCGTGCATCTTCTTGCTGCTGATGTCGAAAATCTTGACCCAGTAGCTGATGGCGATGGGTCCCCTTTCCTGCATGATGTCTTCCATGTCGCACATGATGGCCCGGCGCTTCTCCACGTCCAGGGTCTGCTGGGCCTTGTCCAACAGGGCCGTGAACTTGTCGTCGTACCAACGTGTCTCGTTCCAGGCGCCGATGGCTTCCTTGGTGTAGGCCAGGGGCAGCACCATCACGGCAATGGCCCGGTGGGTCCATGCGGTAATCCCCAGGGGCACCTCGGTCCAGCGGTCCCAGTAACCACCGGCCTCGGTGATGTCCAGCTGAATGTCGAAGCCGCCCGCGGCAGCCGTTTGTTTGAGCGTCTGGGCCACTTCCGGCTCGGCCTCGTCGTTCTTGGTGGCCAGGGTGACCTTCAGGGGCAGCTGGAGGCCCTTTTCCTTGGCATATTCTTCCAGCAGCTTGCGGGCGCCCTGGGGGTCGTACTTGGGAATGGGCTTGACGCAATAGGCCGGGTGTGCCGGGGACATGTGGGCGTCGATGGCCAGTTCTCCCAGGCCATAGGCAGCCAGCTGCAGGCATTTGGCGCGGTCCTGGCACATCTTCAGGGCCGTGCGCACGCGGTTGTCGTCCCAGGGCGGCAGGTCCACACGCATTTTGGTGACGTAGGCGTATGAACTGGGTACGCTCGTAATGTTGACGTTGGGGTTGCCCTTCAGGGCCAGGTAGTCGGAGGTGCGCGGGTGGAAGATGGAGTCCACCTGCCCGGCCTGCATGGCAGCCATGGCCGCGTCTTTCTTGATGGCGACGTAAACAATTTTGTCCAGGTAGGGCAGCGGCTTGCCGTCTTCGCCTTTTTTCCAGTAGTCGTTGCGGGCTTTCATCACGCAGCGTTCGCCCTCGGCATACTCTTCCAGGGTGAAGGCGCCGGTGCCGACGGGCTGTTTGATGAAGTCGCCCTCGAAGGTCTTGGGCAGGATCACGCCGGGGTAGTGCCACAGGTGCTCGGGCACGCCGATGTTGCCGGACACCAGGTGCAGGCGGATGTGGTAGTCGTCGACTTTCTCAATGTTCTGCGGGCCGCCCCAGTAGGACAGCAACCCCAGCATGGAGGAGCCCACGTCCTTGTTGAGCCACTGGTTCATGGTGAAGATGACGTCGTCGGCGGTCATCACCTGGCCGTTGTTGAACTTGACGCCCTTGCGCACATAGAGATCCCAGGTTTTCAGGTCTTCACTGGCCGTCCATTTTTCGCACAGGCAAGGCCGCGTAATGCCGTCCGCGCCGGTGTCGCTCAGGTACTCTGCCACCTGCCGAACCACGTTGGCACCCTCCGACCAGGAAAGGCGGGCGGGATTGTCGATGAGCTGCAGGTCCATGGCGCAGGTCCAGGTGCCGCCACGCTGGGGCATGGTTGCCGCCTGGGCCTTTTTCGCTGAAAATGGCGATACAAAGGCGTAGGCTGCGGCTGCGGACAGGCCCAGCATGGTCGCGTTCCACAAGAATTCACGGCGGGTAATCTTGCCTTTCAGGAATTGATCCCTCAGCTCCGGGATATAGGGATGGGGATCTTTTTGATCTTTACGCTTGATGATTTCCATACGGCACTCCTCCTTTGTGTTGGTTGTAAAGTCCACTGAATCCGTTCCGTATCCATAACACACCTGCCAATAAAACTAAACCCTGTAAAAAATATAAATCACATTCAGCTAATCTCATGCAGTCGCCTCACGTCAACACAACGCTCGCATCGCCTGGCGAGCACGGGTATTGCATGGTCGCCCGGCGCCGCTCCCCTGGCAACCGATTACCCCAGGACGGAAAAGGTACTGCCCTCGATGATTTCACGGTTGCGCGAAAAAATACCGCTGTTGAGAGTGTAATCGATATTGCGCAGCCCCACCTGGACCGGCTCCCGGTCGTGATCATGCCCCGCTTCGCAGGCCGTGATGATTTCCGCCAGGATCTGGCCGATCACCGGCCCGTTCTTGTACTGGTTGCCGCTGGTGCCGATGGCCAGGTAAAAACCCGGCAGGTCGGTTTTGTCGTAAATGGGAATCCAGTCGTCGGAGACGTCGTACAGGTCCACGACGCCCCTGGGCTGGCCGGGGATGGCCAGACCGGGAATCCGCTTGGCAATGCGGTAAACCTGGGCATTCCACTGCTCCCGGGTGACCTCGCGGTTGAAGTCGTTCGGGTCGTCGATCCACTCGAGGGTGTCACAGGCCGGATCCTCGCTGCCCACCAGAATGAGATCGCCCGCCTCGGGCCGGTGATAACCGCCGGCGTCGCCGTCGGAAACGATGATGCCTTCCTTTTCATAGCTGAACGATTCCGGCGAAGGCACGAAGTGGACCTCGTGGCGCAGGGAACGGGTCTTGATCTTCATCTTCTCATCGACACCGGCCATGCGGTTGACCACAAACGAGTGCGGACCGGCCGCATTGACGACCACCGGGGCGTCGATCGCCCGCCCGTCGGCAAGCGTCACGCCGTCCACCCTTCCACCGGCCTTGCGAATGGCGACGACTTCTGCATTGAAAAGAAACGCGGCGCCCCTGGCTTCGGCCGCACGCTGGATGTTGTGCACCGACAGGGTGGCGTCGTTTACGTAACCGCCCCGGGGAAAATAGATCACGGTGGGGTTGATTTTTTCCGTGGGCGCATCGCCGAAGGCAGGGTCTTCGGGGCGTTGAGGAGGATAAAAGGAGTCGTCGACAAAATGGGGCATCCGCTTCAGCAGCTTTTCCGGGCTCCATTTTTCATAGGGGATCCCCAGAGCGTCGTGGAGATCCAGGTATTTGCTGAAGTCGAATCCCTTGGGCTTGATCACCAGGATGCCGATGTCGTTGAACCTGGCGAGCCCTTTTTCGTCGTGCCTGCCCACATAGCTTTCCCAATCCTTCCAGTAAAAATAGCTGTCGTAAGCCAGGGCCGTCCCCTCCAGGGTCGAATAGTGCGTCCTGATAATGGCGCAGGTGTTGCCGGTGGACCCCAGGCCTGAATCGCCCAGTTTTTCAACGTTGAGGGTCTTGAACCCCTTCTGGGACAATTCCAAAGCAATGGCCGCCCCGGAAATGCCCGCCCCGATGATGATGGCGTCGTACTTGGTTGTCATTCGAAGGACTCCTTTCCATTTAAATTCCGCCGCCGTCAAGACGGCGGCTGAATTTAAAAGTTATACGTGCCCGTAGAAATCCCGGTGCACGGTCACGGCAAAAGCATAGTCCAGCAACGTCCCCCAGCTGAAAACCGGGATGTCGATCTGGCGCTGGACGGCCCGGGCAAACACCTGAAAACCGGTGCACTCCAGGACCAGCGCCCCCATGTTGGGGTGGCTGCGGTAAAATTCAACGGCGACCTCGACGAATTCGGCTTCTGCTTTTTCGTAGTGGGCCTGGGGGATCTCCGGCCGTTTGTCACCGATCCACAGATTCTCGAACTCCTCGCAGCGGCCGTCGTCCATGGCGCCCCCCAGAACGAAGTTGCTGCCCGGTTGCACCCCCACCGCGGTCAGATGGGCCTCGGTCATGTACTTCTTTAGAGCAGCAAGAACACCGACGACCTTGTCAGGCCCCACCAGCTGCTGGGCCCAGGGCACCTGCAGCAGGCTGGACATGAACACCGGCACCTCAACATGGGCGGCGATCTCTTTTTGAAAATAGGCAAAGTAGCCGCACTCGGCGGCAATGGCGCGGCACCCCATGTTTTCAAGGTTTTTTGCGGCCCGGCGGATGGGTTCCAGGCAGGACGACTTGTCCTTTTCGAACACCAGCCTGGGGATGTCCACATCTCTCACGATTTCGTACTGGATGGGAAAGGGATAGGCGCTGGCGTTGCGCACGTCGCCCGGAAACCCCGGGTAAACCTCGTCCAGGATGATGATTCCCAGTCCCATGCCGTAGCAACGGTGGTTTTTGCGCGCCTTGATGTGCTTGATACCCATATCGCGTTGATCGTTCATGTTACCCCCTTTAAATTTGAACTCCCCGCTGCTTGCAGCGCGGGGTGAATTCCAATTAACGTGTCAATTCCTTCGTACCCTTTAATTTCATCTGCTCCAGCTTGGCAGCCACCGCTTCGGGCAGAGGCTCGGGCGTGTGGGTTTCCATGATGTACCGTATCTTTTCACGCACCCTGTCGAGGGTGTCCTTGGCGCCTTCTTTTTTCCAGGCCTCCATGGGCTGCCTGGTGAATATGCCCGGCCGCCACAACTCCTGCTTGAAATGACGCATGGTGTGCGGCTGCGACAGGAACTCGCCCCCAGGCCCCACCTGGTACAACAGGTCCCGCGCAATCTGATCGGGGCTGAAAGACAGGCCGCGCAAAAAGCGCCTGGCCATGCCGATGATCTCGTCACCCAGGACCAGTTGTTCCACGGCACAGGCCATGGATCCGTCCATGTAACCCACGTCGTGGATGAGATTCAAACCTGCCAGTCCCTGAGCCAGGATATGGTACATGGCCTCCGCGCCCGCTTGAGCGTCCTGGACCTTTGCATCGGTGGCCCCCGCAAGTCCCCAGGTAGGAAGGCCGAGGGACTGGGCCACCTCAGCCTGGGCCGCCAGCGCCAGGCTCATCTCAGGGCCGCCGGCACTCATCAAACCGTTGGCCATGTCGAAGGCCGCAAAGTTGCAGCCCAGGCCCACCGGGCATCCTGGCTTCTTCAACTGGGCCAGGACCACGCACATCATCGATTCGGCCGTGCCCTGGGCAACCGCCGCCGGTATGGTTACGGGACCGGTGGCCCCCAGTTGCACCGCCGGTCCCATCATCTGGGGCAGGAAGCGGTCCGCCGCCAGAAAGATACGGCCGGCGACCGGTTCGGGCATCACCAGGGGGGTGATCGGCTCGGGATAACTCACCAGGAACGGCCGTTCCCGCAGCCGAGCCCGGCCGCCCGCAATTTCGGCCGCCATGTCGAAAATGATTTCCATACCCCTTGTGGAATAGGACAAAAACACGATGGGTTTGGTGGTGTTGCTCACCGCCGCCACGAATTCGTGCAGGTCCGCAGCCCGGCTGGGCACGTCCTGTACGGACCCCATGGGCATGATCCAGTCGATGTTCTCCAGGGCATCGGCCACCTTGGCGGCCAGAGCCAGGTCCGCGACCCTGGTTTCGTGATATTCCCCTGTCAGGGCGTCCTTGGTGTTGGGGCTGGCCGTTGACGTGCCGTAGTAACTCTTGCGGCCTTCAACCTCCAGGGCACGTTCGCCGTTGCGGTTGTAGATCGTCCACCCTTTGGGCGCCGAGTCCAGGCACTGCCTTACGATCGACTCCGGAACCTTGACCATCTCCCCATCCACCCTGGCGCCGGCGGATTGCAGTAACTGGCGGGCGCCTGCGTGCAGGACCTTGAAACCGACCTTCCCCAGGATCTCCATGGCGGCACTGACCAGTTCCCGGACCTGGTCATCGGTGAGCACCCGGAAGGAAATCCCGTTCTGAACCGCTATGTTTGTATTAATCATCTTCAACCTCCTTCTACGTTGGGATACTGGATTAATGGTGTATTGGATTGCTGGGTTTTAGCTCGCAGATCGAGTCTTTCAGTCTTCCGTCCTTTATTCGACGTCCTCTCTGGTCCCCCTACTCCTTATTGCCTGCTGACATTCCGGCACGCTGTGGTTCTGATGTTCTGTGGCGCTGAGATTGTGCCAGGATCAGTTCCATGAAATGAAAAATCATCTCTTTGGTGAGCGTGGCTGCCCGCTCTTCATGCCTTGCCGCCACGGCCTTGAGGATCTTGTCCCAGTAGCGGTAGGCTGCCAGCGTCATGACGTCGTCCCCTTTCAGGTGCAGGTCGGCGAACTGGAAGATGTTGTTGTGAATGGGCAGCAAAACAGCACCGTAAATGCGGTTGTCCACGATGGGCAGGAATGCCTTGCGCAGGGCTCTTTCCGTGGCAAGAAGCGCGTACCAGGCTTGCTCCCCGCGCTCGAGGCAGGCTTCGAGCTTTTGCCTGTACGTCAGCAGGTGCTCTATCTGTTGGTCGCTGGCCCGTTGCACCACCAGCCGGATCAGGCCGGCTTCGACGGTTGCTCGAAACTCGAAGAGCTCCCGCGGCGTTACCTTCAGGTGTCGCATGAGCAGGTCGAGGCTTTCCGTCATGGGCTTGGTGGCCACGTCGTTGATAAAAAAGCCGCCCTTGGTCCCCTTGCGCACCTCCACAAGGCCCTTCTGTTCAAGCCGGGCAAGGCCCTCGCGGATGGTCCCCAGGCTGGCCCCGAGAATCTTCTGCAGCTGACGCGTGGCAGGCAGTTTGTCGCCAACGCAGTAATCACCCGCGAGAATGGCATCCTCGATCTGCTGGACGACATTCTCAACCAGGCTCTGGCTTTTGGCTTTTTTCAGCATGGATGGAACCCTCATACCGGCGTACCATTTTCGGTTGCAATCGCTGGGAAGGTTCTGAAATGGATTTGATTTAATGATTTAATCAATAGAACTATAGAAAGGGCCGTTGAATGTCAAGTGTTATTTCACATAATATCGTTTTCCACGATTTTATGTAAAGCGGAGACCGGAACCGGAGCTCCAGAACCTCAGAATCACGGAAGACGGAAGACAGAGGACTACAGAGATTCAGGCGGTCAGAGGTCGGAAGACTTCAGGACTCAGTGCTCAGGACTTAGGGCTGAGTTAACGCCTGTTCCCCTTCCGCCGGGCCACGAAGGCATCAATGGCCTTTGCCATGCCCGGATCGAGCGACGGCTGTTCGTAGAATTCCAGTCGCTGCCGGAGATGTTCGGCGGCCACCGCCTCGATGCGTCTGGCCCCGCTTTCGGTCCACTGCTGATAATCGCTGCGGCTGAAAAGCGAGGGCTGCGAAAGCGACCTGAACGTCGCCAGCGTTTTAGGATGGGTCAGATACTCGCCCTGCCCCACGGATACGATAAAGTCAGCATCGATGGCGGCCTCTGAAATTTTTACCGGGGTCAGGGACTTCAGCACATGCGCGCTCACTTCTTCATCGATCAGCCACTTTTCAAAACTCAGGGAAAGGAAAGAGCCTATCTGACCGCAGCTGTGCAATATGAAGTTGGCGCCGCTTCCAACAGCGCTTGCCAAAATCAGCGCCCCTTCGGCCAGGGCCTGGGCGTCAGGCACCTGCGCATCCGTCAGGCTGCCGCCGGTTCGGCAGGGAAGGCGATAAAAGTGCGCCATGCGTGCCGTCAGCATTGCCAGCTGAACCGTTTCCGGGGCGCCCACCGCGGCGACGGCCGTTTTCATGTCCAGTGGCGCGGACGTTGCTCCGTAGACGACCGGAGCGCCGGGGGCCGTCAACTGGGCCAGGACAATGCCGGCCAGAATTTCAGCGTTCTGCAGGGCGGCGACGCCGGCCATTGAAACCGGTCCGCTGGAGCCAGCCATGACCATGGTCGCGACGATGACCGGCTGGCGGCAGGCGGCCATTTCCATGATCACCTCGGCCTGTTCCCCGGAAAAACTCAAGGGCGATTTTACGTTGGTCACCGCAATCACGCCGGGCTTTTCCTGCAGGACCTCCATGCCGCCGCAAAGCATGCCCGCCATTTCAAGGGAGTCCCTGGCTGCCGGCCCCGAAACGCTCGCACCGATGATCGGCTTGTCGCAGAGCCTGATGTACGTGGACACCATATCCAGGTGCGCCGTTGCTGCAGGGACGTCATTGGCCTGTACCATGATGCCACCGCCCAGGCTCAGCACCTCGGACGAATGGACCAGCCGGCAGCATGTTTCGAAGTCGGCCATAGTGGCCCTCCGCTGACGGCCGCCGACATCACTGATGTTGGGCGCACCGCCGGTGGGCGCCAACACCACCGTGTCCGTACCGATGTCAATCGATTTTGCGGGGTTGCGGGCATGCAGCCTGAAGCGTTCGGGCGCGGTTTCCAACGCACGCGTCACCGCAGCTTCGGTAAAATACACCTTGCGGCCGTCCGTTCTGAAGCCGTGCCGGCGAAAAATGGCCACGGCCTTTTCCGACTCAAACACCACGCCTGCCCCGGCAAGAATTCTGAGGCTCCCGTGGTGAATGGTGCTCAGGTCTTCCTGTGTGTACTGGCGGTCTTTTTCCATCATTGGCGAACCCTTTTTGCTGCTGTTATGCACCAAGCAGGTACCCGGGTCCAGAAGGCCCGGCACTGTTCTCTCTTTGGAAGGGTGTGATTTTGATATTGATGAAGACCTTAATTCCTAGTCCCCAACATCAAAATTCTAAACACCTAAAACCTAAAACGTTTGGTTTCCAATGCCGCAACGCCATATCATTCTTTGTGTAGTCGTGACAAGAAGGAGTCTTTACCCCAGTACCGAAAAACTGCTCTCCTTATTGATTTCCCTGAGCCGCGAATAGAAACGCATGTCCACGTCGCGATCTATTTTTTCCAGGTGAAAGACGACGGGCTCTGCGTCGTGGTCTCTCCCGCTTTGGCATTGGGTGATCAGGTCCGCCATCATCTTGCCCACCACCGGTGCGTTCTTGTACTGGTTGCCCGAGGTGCCCACCGCCATATAGAAGCCGGGCAGGTCGGATTTGTCGTAGATGGGCATCCAGTCGTCGGTGACATCGTACAGGTCGACCACCCCTTGTATCTGATTGGGGATCCTCAGGTCGGGAATCCTCAGGGACAGACGGTAGGCCTGGGCCTTTGCCTGTTCGGTGAGATTGCGGTTGAAGTTGTCCGGGTCGTTGACCCACTCCTTGGGGTCACACTCCGGATCTTCACTCCCGGAGAGGATGTGATTGCCCACCTCCGGCCGCCAGTAGGCCCCGACGTCGCTGTCCGAGCTCGGACAGCCGATGGATTCGTAATCAACGCCTTCAGGGGCCGGCAAATGAACCACTTCGTGGCGCAGGGCGCGGGTTTTGATCTTCATCCCTTCGATCACGCCGGCCATGGCATTGACCACAACCGAGTGCGGCCCGGCGGCGTTGACCACCACCGGTGCAAACAGTTCCCGGCCATCATCCAACCGGACACCCTTTGTGCGTCCGTCCTGCTTGAGGATCGCCTCCACCCGGCGGCTGAAAATAAATTCCGCCCCGTGGGCTTCCGCGGCCACCTGGACGTTGTGTACCGACAACACCGGGTCGGTGACGTAGCCGCCCTCGGAATAGTAAATGGCCCCCGCAATCGGCGTGTCGTTTTTGCTGCCGAATTTTGGATCTTCCGGCCTGCGCGGGGGGAAATAACTGGCATCGTCCAGCATGGGAAAGGTTTCCTTTATCCTTTCGAAGTTCCAGTTTTCATAACCGATTCCGAGGGCATCCAGCATCCGGCGGATGTTTTTAAGACGGTCGTTGGCCTGAGACTCAAAAACGAGCACGCCCGTTTTATTGAACCGCGCCGTCCCCTTGGGGTCATCGATTCCGAGGTAATCGGCCCAGCTGTTCCAGTAGTGATAGCTCTCATAGGCCACGGCGGTGCCCTCGAGGGTTGAGTAGTGCACCCGGATCACCGCACAGGTGTTGGCCGTGGAACCGTTGCCGGCTTCAGGCTGTTTGTCCACAGCGACTGTTTTCCAGCCCCGCCTGGCGAGTTCGAAGGCAATACTGCAGCCGATGATGCCGGCGCCGACTATGACGGCATCGTATTGTTTTCCCATTGGTCACCCCTTATCATTAACAATTATTAATTGTTGTTTTCAGCTCCGGATCGAGCGATCAGAGCAGACTCACGGCCTCGACTTCGACGTTGGCGTCCCGGGGCAGCCGGGCCACCTCGACGCAGGCGCGCGCCGGGTGGTTCTCTTTGAAAAATTCGCCGTAAACTTCGTTGATCAGAGGGAAATCGTCCATGTTCTTGATGAACAGGGTTGTTTTGACCACCTTATCCAGGCTGCTGCCGGCCGCCTCGATGATGGTTTTCAGGTTGTTTATTGCCTGGCGGGTCTCTACCTTGATGTCATCGGTGACCAGGTCTCCCGTGGTCGGGTCGAAGGCCAGCTGGCCCGAAACATACACCATGGTGTCGGTTTTTACCGCCTGTGAATAGGGGCCGATGGCCGCCGGCGCATCCGGCGTGCTGACGATGGATCGCGTTGCATTCATGGGTCGATTTTCTCCTTTGTTGGAAATCCAGTAGATACCCGGGCCCTTAGTACCGGGATTTCAATACGTTGTTAAACCTGAGCCTTGCGGGCAGTCAGGCCCGCGATGGCTTTTCAAGTTTACCCGACGGCCATTCTACCATCTTTATCCCTCTGGTCAACGATGGATATGACCATTGACGGCATTCGCCATAGCAGTCTCCCGAAAAGACAAACCGCTGCAGCCGTGCTCCCTCAAGCGTTATGCGGGTTACGTCTTGACAGGTTTTTCAATCTCTTCTATATGTTGTCCTCATATGCCCAAAAAGATCAGGCCGTTATGAAACCGACCGAGACACGGCCATCTCGGCGCCAACCGGCAAGAGGGTCAACGCATGAAAAAAATAGCCAGGGCAACCGGCCTGTGCCTCCTTTCGCTCCTGCTCGGGGCCTGTTCTCCTTCTTCCGAAAGCAGCGGCCCTCCGGAACCGCCGCCGAAAGCGGTGCGTGTTATGGAAATCCGGCGCGACCCGATACCCATCGTGGCCGAGGCGGTGGGCCGGCTGGTACCCAACCGGGAGGTGACCCTGGCCGCCGAAATATCCGGGGTTGTTGCGGAATACAGTGTCGATACCGGTGACAGAGTTCAGGAGGACAGCATCCTCGTCCGCCTGGACCCCGTCGATTATCAACTCGCGCTGAAAGAGGCAGAGGCTAATTTCAGCGTGGCCCAAACCCGCCTGGACCTGGCCCTGAAAGCCTACAACCGTTCTAAAAACCTCTTGCCGCGCAAGGTCATCACCCAGGATGCCTTCGACCGGGCAGAATCGGAGTACCTGTCGGCCAGAGCATCGCTGGAGCGGCTGACGGTACTGGTGGATATTGCCAAGGCCCGTCTGGCAAAAACCAGGGTGCACGCTCCTTTCAACGGCCATGTTGCAGCCCGGATGATCGAAACCGGTCAGATGATCGGGGCCGGACAGCCCTTGATGAAAATCGTCGATGCGAACCCCATGCGGGTCAAGATCTGGTTGCCCGAAAAAGGGTATGTGCACCTGGACAAAAGCGACCCTGTTTCGATCGTGGTGGAAGCTTTTCCCGCAAGCACCTTCACCGGCACGATCGACCGTATCGACATTGTCGCAGATGAAAAAACCAACACCTTTGGCGTGGAAATCCTGCTGGACAATACCGAGCTTCTCTTGAAGGCAGGCATGAGCGCCAGGGTCCAAATTGTCACGGGCTTGATACCCGACGCCATCCTCATCCCCCAAAGCACGGTTCTCTACCGATCGGATCGAGAGGAAGTCTTTATTGCAGGCCCGGACAACCGCGCAATCCTGCGGCAAATCGAACCGGGCCTGAGCGCCGGTGATAAGATCGAGATCCGCAAGGGCCTCTCCGAGGGCGATCAGCTGATTGTCACCGGGGGACAGTTCCTCGAGCCGGGGGACAAAATATTGATCTCGGCTTTCACCAGGACCGCGGAAAAATGAGCATCTTCGGCTTCATCATCCGGCAGGGGCGCATCTTTACCCTTATCGTGATCGTCCTGCCCATCATCGCCGGCACTTTTGCTTATCAATCCCTTCCCAAGGAGGGGGAACCCGAGATCGCCATCCCGCATGCCATCGTGACCACCGTCTACCCCGGTGCTTCCCCTAGTGAAATAGAGAGCCTGGTGACCAATCCTCTGGAGGAGGCCTTGAGCGATCTCAAAGAAGTCGATGAGATGCGCTCCTCGTCGGCCGAGTCCGTGTCGGTTATCGTCATCGATTTCGTAGTGGATGCCAACCTGGAGCTTTCCCTCCAACGGGTCAGGGAAAAGGTGACCGATGCCCGGAAGGAGCTGCCCGAAGAGGCTGAAGATTCGACGGTGTCGGAAATCAGCTTCAGCGACGTCCCCATCATGCTCGTATCCGTGGTGGGGGACATGGATCCCGTTCTGCTCAGACGTCTGGCCGAAGATGTTGCCGATGAGTTAGCCTTGATACCGGAAGTGCTCTCAACGGACGTGGCCGGCGGGCGCACCCGGGAGATCCACATCTATCTGGATCCTAAAAGGCTCAACCAGTTCGGCTTGACGATTCTGGACGTTTACAATGCCGTCAAACACTCGGACATCAATATTCCCGGCGGCATGGTCAACATACCCGAGCGACGTTTTTTGCTGCGCACGCTGACCGAGATTAAAACAGTGGCCGATTTTGAGCGGGTCCCCCTGGTCCGCAGGGGGGACCGGGTGGTGTTTCTGGGTGACGTCGGCATGGTAAGGGACGGGCACCAGGAGGATATCAGCTATTCCCGCGTCGATGGCGAGTCTTCGGTCGCCATTGCCGTAAAAAAAAGGGACGGGGCCAACATCCTGCAAACATCGGCCAAGGTTCGGGCGGCCATCGAAGACCTGCAGCAAGACTTCCCGGCCGGCATCCACATGGTGGTCACCGCGGACCAGGCCAAATACATTCAGCAGGGGTTCGACACGATGAACAACTCCGCCATCACCGGGTTGATCATTGTCATCATCGTCCTCTATTTTGCCATGGGGTTCAGAAACTCCCTCATCACGTCCCTGTCCATCCCCCTGTCGCTGCTGATCACCTTTATTCTGCTCAAGGTTTTCGGGCAAACCAACAACAACATGGTTCGATTTTCACTGGTGCTCTGCATCGGTTTGCTGGTGGACAACGCCATCATAGTGGTGGAAAATGTCTATCACCATTATCAACTGGGCAAAGAGCGGCTGGCCGCTGTCATCGAAGGGGTTGCGGAAATCGCCGCTCCGGTCGTTTCCGCAACCCTGACCACCATGGCCGCCTTTCTGCCGATTTTGCTGATGACGGGCACCACTGGCGAGTATATGGGGTTTCTGCCCAAGACGGTCACCATCGCGCTGTCGGCATCCCTGATCGTTTCACTGGTCGCCAATCCGCTGCTGCTGTCCCGCTTTATGAAGCGCTCGGTCAAAGACGGCAGGATCGTCAGGCCCGAGGAGGATCTGGCCTTTTTGAAAAAGATTTATGTCCGGGTTGTCGCCTGGGCCCTGAACCACCGATTCAGCGTCGTTTGCCTGACCCTGGTCAGCATGGCCTGGGCCGTCGGCCTCGTCGGGCTGAACGTCATCAAGATAGAAATGTTCCCGGACATCGATTTCGATTACATCTATATACCCATCGAAACCCCCACGGGTACGGATGTGGAAATCACCGACCGTGTCGCCAGGCGGGTGGAATCCATCGTTGCCGACATGGTGCCGGAGGCCACTCAAGTGGTCGCGACAGTGGGGTACCGGGGTCAGAGCGCTTACGAACTGTCTTTCGGGCAGGGCGCCGTCAGCCATTTTGCAGAAATTACCGTGGAGTTGCTGGACGGCAAGGAGTTCGCCCGCGCCTCCCACCGGGAAATTCAGCGGCGCATCCGAGGCCGGCTGGACAGGATACCCGGTGCCGCCATCCGCTTTCGCCCGCTGTCCTGGGGCCCGCCCACCTTTGCACCGGTGGTGGTGAAAGTCATCGGTCCCGAGCTCGCGATCCTGCGGAAAATTTCCACCGAAATTAAGACGCGTCTATCCCGCATCGAGGGAGCTGTGGACGTGACGGACGACTTTTCGAATGCGCCCCCGGAATTACGGATAAAGGTTGATCGCGAGAAATCGGCATCCCTCGGCATCCCGCTGGATCTGTTGGCCATGACTCTCCGCGGTGCCACTGCCGGACTGGATATCCGGGAATTTCAAGATGAAATGGATATATCCAAAAAGTACGAC
>Ga0316576_10000173_pt1 | contig 26391 bp, 25 predicted proteins | sample S0NA_FD_203075 | JGI IMG/M metagenome (GOLD analysis project Ga0316576, IMG submission 203075) | Rhizosphere microbial communities from salt marsh grasses in Alabama, United States - S0-2_050615r3r5 | ecosystem: Host-associated > Plants > Roots > Rhizosphere | place: USA: Alabama | collected...
ACCTTCCACGTACTGACTGACGAAGGCGGGGCGGCCGATGGGTGACTCCCCCTCGGCCACGGCCAGCACCTCGGGCACCAGCGGGAAGTGCGGTCGCAGTGCCCGCAACAGTCGGGCTTCGCGAACCATGTCGTGCGCTGAGGCGGCCTTGCGCCCCGCAGGTGAGGTGCGCAGCACCACCGAGTCGTTGGCACAGCGGACCAGGAACGTCAGGTTGGACGCGCCACCCGCGAACTGCCGGACGAGTTCGATGCCGCCCAGACCAGGGACGCTGACCTGCAGCCAGCGGGCGAACGCGGGCAGGTCGAAGGCGTCCTGCTCACGGACCTCGACCTCAACCATCGAGGTGGGCCTTGAGTTCCAGGCGACCCACATCCCGCAGATGGACCTCATCGGGGCCGTCCGCGAGTCGAAGGGTGCGCAAGCCGGCCCACATCTCCGCCAGGGGTGTCGCCTGGCTCACGCCGGCACCGCCATAGGTCTGGATCGCACGGTCCACCACGTCCAGGGCCATCTGTGGAACCACTGCCTTGATCCCGGCGATCTGCTGGCGGGCCGCTTTCGCGCCGCGGTTGTCGATGACCCACGCGGTGTGCAGGACCAGCAGGCGGGCCTGGTCAATCGCCAACCTGGAGCGTGCGATCCATTCCCGCACCACGCCCTGGGCTGCGAGTGGTCGGTGGAAGGCGACACGACCCAGTGCCCGGTCGCACATCATGTCCAGCGCCCTTTCCGCCATCCCGATGGCTCGCATGCAGTGATGTACCCGGCCGGGACCCAGGCGTGCCTGCGCGATCGCGAACCCCATCCCCTCCTCGGCCAGCAGGTTGCTTCGAGGCACCCGGACGTCGGTGAAGGAGATCTCCGCGTGACCCGGTTGCTCGGTATACCCGAAGACCGTGAGGTTGCGCTCGATCGTCACACCCGGCGTGTCCATCGGCACCAGGACCATGCTCTGCTGGCGGTGCACGTCCGCCTCGGGGTCCGTCTTGCCCATCAGGATCAGGATCCGGCAGCGGGGATCCATCGCCCCCGTCGTCCACCACTTGCGGCCGTTGATCACGTAGTCGTCGCCGTCGGTCTCGATGCTGGTCTCGATGTTGGTCGCATCGGACGAAGCCACCGCCGGTTCAGTCATCGCGAAGCCGCTGCGGATGCTTCCCTCGAGAAGAGGCTCCAGCCAATCCCGTTTCTGGGCCTCGGTGCCGAACATGTGCAGCACCTCCATGTTGCCCGTGTCCGGCGCCGAGCAGTTGAGTGCCTCCGGGGCCAGATGCGGGCTGCGACCGGTCAGTTCGGCCAACGGCGCGTAATCCGTGACGGAAAGACCGGACTCGTCGGGCAGAAACAGGTTCCACAAGCCCGCCTGTCTGGCGCGGACCTTCAACTCCTCGACGATCGGGGGCAACTCATGGCCCCAGCCATCACGTACCTGCTCGTGCATCTGCTGCTCGTACACGGCCTCAGCGGGATAGACGTCGCTGTCCATGAAGGAGGAGAGCCGGTGCAGGTATTCCTCTGCTTTTGCACTGGGTTGGAAGTCCACGTCCCGATCCTATGCCGGGCAGCCGTGCTACCACGGCACTCGACGTGTCCTGTCGGAGTGCGCGGATACACCCCCGACCATCGACCCATCCACCGGATCACCGCGCACGACCACCAGATCTTCGACAAGATGTGGTGTAACGAATCCGCTTGGAGGAACCGTGTCAGACCCCCGCATGGACTGGGCCGATGCCGTGATGTTCGGGGTGGAGGAAGACCCCGTTCTGCGATCTGTGATCACGCTGGTGATCCTGCTCGACCGGGAGCCGGACCAGCAGGTGGTCCGCGAACGGATCGACCGCATGACCCGCTCGATCCCGAAGTTGAGGCAGCGCGCCGTCGGCAATCCTTTGAGTCTCGCACCACCGCGGTGGGAGATCGACCCCAACTTCGACATGGGATACCACCTCCGATGGGTCAAGGCTCCCAACCCCGACGGCACCATGCGGCCCGTGTTCACCCTCGCCGAGCAGATGGCCGAGGGTGACTTCGACCGTGCTCGCCCGCTGTGGGAAATGCTCCTGGTCACCGGCCTCAAGGACGGACAGGCTGCTTTCATCACCAAGATCCACCACTCCGTCACAGACGGGATCGGCGGCCTGCAGATGGCGGCCATGCTGTTCGACCTCGATCGGACCGGTGCCGACCTCGGACCGATGCCGGAGGCGCCCACGGGCACCACTGCGGGCTTGCGCGGCCGCCTCCGGCAAGGTGTCTCCTTCGAGGCCAGGACCACAGTGGGAGACGTGCGGAGCGCGCTCGGTGCGGGGACCGGCTTCGTCAAGGAGGCCGTGACCGACCCGATCGGTGTGGCGACCTCCGCCGGCGAGATGGCCGCATCCCTGTCCCGGATGCTGGCACCCGCCTCGGAGCCTCTTTCCACCGTGTTCGGGGAGAGGTCGTTGTCGGTGTACTTCGACCTCATCGACGTGCCGTTGGACGACTTGAAGAAGGCGGGCAAAGCCGGTCGCGGGACCCTCAACGACGCTTTCGTCGCAGGGGTGGCCGGAGGCCTGCGGCGTTACCACGAGCGTCACGGCACGATCCCTGACGCTCTGCGAGTGAACATGCCCGTGAACCTGCGCAGCCCGGCCGACTCCGGCAAGGAGGGCAACGCATGGGTTCCGGCTCGCTTCCCGGTGCCCATGAACGAGGCCGATCCGGCCAAGCGCATCCAGCAGTTGCACCCGGTCCTGCGGCAGGCCCGTACCGAACCCGCCGCCGTCCTCACCGATCAGGTCTTCCGCCTGCTCACCATGCTTCCGCGCAGCATCGCCACGACGGTGGCCGGCGGCCTGATGAAGGGCACGGACTTCGTGGCCACGAACGTGCCCGGGCCTCCGATCCCGGTGTACTTCGCCGGCAGCCAGATCCTGCGGATGCTCCCCTACGCACCGAAGGCGGGAGCGGCGGTGAACTGTGCGCTGATGTCCTACAACGGCGTCGCCCAGGTGGGTGTCAACATCGACACCGTGGCGGTGCCGGACCCTGCGGAACTGGTGGAGGACCTTCGGGCGGGTCTCGAGGAGATCGTCGCCCTTGCCCGTACCCCGGAACCCGCGGCGAGCGCGCGCAAGCCGGCGGCGGAACCGGCGAAGAAGACCACGGCCAAGAAGACCACGGCCAAGAAAGCCACCGCCAAGAAAGCCACCGCCAAGAAGACCACCAGCAAGTAGACGCGAGGACGGCACTGCCGCCGAATGAACACCCGGCGGCGGTGCCGTCCTGGCGGATCGCGCTACTCGCCGGGCGGCAACTCGTCGCGCTTGCCCGCGCCGGTCAGCCGGAACCGCGCTTTGAACTCCTCCACGAAGACGGCGCGGATGGATTCGATGTCACTCAGGTCGCCGGCCACCAGGTACTTCTCGAGTACTGCCACCCAGGCCCAGCCCATCGCAGTGGTCATGCTGGCCGCGACCGTTCCTGAGATCACCATCGCCGCCGGCTGTCCGCCGGGTACCACACGCAGCAGCGACGAGACCATCCATCTGCCGGCAGTGGTAGCCCCGCTGGAGAGCATCAGTGACCCCACCAATGACGCGAGTTGCGCCGACGCCAACCTGCTGCCGTAGGCGGCGGTCAATCGGGCGATCATCCCGATCTGCAGTGGAACTAGGATCGCCGCGTCGGAAAACGGAATCGGCGTCGCGCCGGTGGCCAGGGCAGACGACGCGCTCGCTGTAATGATCTTCTTAGCAGCTTGTCTTTTACGCCCCCAGTCGAGCTGCTGCGCAGCCGACAGCGCTGCCACCGCAGCCTCGGGGATCGTGTCGAATGTGGCGTCGAGCAGCTCCTGGAGTCCGAACACCACCGTGCCGAGGAACGGATCCGGCTTCGCGTTGGTCAGGAAGATACGGCCCCCGGCAGCCAGCGGAAGCCCCAGCCCGGCGAGATACCGAGCGAATTCGATGGCTTCATCATGGATCTCACCCTGGGTGTTCGCGGGCACCTGTGTGAGCACGAAGAGCACCGGCAGGCCAAGGTCGTGCAACCGGCGCACGAAACCCGCCTGATGGTCCTCGAACCTCCGGTCACTCCACCGCAGGGTGTACCAGGCGGCGTGAATCTGTTCGGTCGCGTCAGCGCGCCGTGTGGACGTGACCACGTCCTCGAGGGCCGCGAGGATCCGGTCCCCGGCCTCACCGGTCTCGAAGCCCCGGGAATCGTAGACACCCAGCACACCATGCGGATGCACGTAGTAATCCAGACCGGTCGTCACCGGTCTCCCGGTACCGACCGCCGCGACGTCCTCTCCGAAGATGGCGTTGACCAGGGTGCTCTTGCCAGTGCCCGTCTTCCCGAAGATCGCGAGATTGAACCGGCCCAGCGCGTTGAGCGCCTGGGCGTACTCCTGCCGGTACATCCGCGTGATGTCGGTGGTATCGGGGTCCTTCACATCACCAGGCTAGGCGCTCGCGGGCCGGACCGGGCGATCAGAACGGCCACACCCAGTTCCGGACCTCCGGCAGGTCCTCACCCCGCTGCCGGATGTAGTGCCGGTGTTCGAGTCGCCGGTCGACCATCGCCTGTCGCAACCCAGCCGCGTTCGCCCCGAGACCCGGGACACGGTCGATGACGTCGATCACGAGATGGAAACGGTCGATGTCGTTCATGACGCACATGTCGAACGGGGTGGTGGTCGTCCCCTCCTCCTTGTAGCCACGCACGTGGATGTTGTCGTGTCCGTTGCGCGTATACGTCAGTCGGTGGATCAACCAGGGGTAGCCGTGGTAGTTGAAGATGATCGGCTTGTCGGTGGTGAAGAGCGCGTCGAACTCGGTGTGGCGCAACCCGTGCGGGTGCTCCGAATGTGGTAGCAACCGCATAAGATCCACGACATTCACCACCCTGACCCGCAACTCGGGCAGGTGCTCGCGCAGGATCGCCGCCGCTGCGAGGATCTCGAGCGTCGGAACGTCTCCGGCACACGCGAGCACGACGTCGGGTTCCGCCCCGCCGTCCGAACTGGCCCAGTCGAAGATGCCGATCCCCCGCGAGCAGTGCAGCCTGGCCTGCTCGGCGTCGAGCAGATCGAGGCCGGGTTGCTTGCCGGCAACCACGACATTGACGTAGTCCCGGCTGTGCAGACAGTGCTCCATGGTCGACAACAGCGTGTTGGTGTCCGGGGGCAGGTAGACCCGGATGACGTCCGGCTTCTTGTTGACGACATGGTCGATGAAGCCGGGGTCCTGATGCGAGAACCCATTGTGGTCCTGTCGCCACACGTGGGAGGTGAGCAGGTAGTTCAAGGACGCGATCGGCACCCGCCATCCGATGTCGCGGGTCGTGTTCAGCCACTTGGCGTGCTGGTTGAACATCGAGTCGACGATGTGGATGAAGGCTTCGTAGCACGAGAACACCCCGTGTCGGCCGGTGAGGAGATACCCCTCCAACCAGCCCTGGCACGTGTGCTCGCTGAGGATCTCCATGACCCGACCCTCACGGCTGAGCATGGAGTCCCACTCCTCCGGAAGGATCTCGGCCTCCCACGTCTTTCCCGTCACCTGCATCACGTCGCCGAGTCTGTTCGACTCGGTCTCGTCCGGGCCGAAGAGGCGGAAGTTGGCCGTGGCCCGGTTCTGGGCCATCACGTCGCGCAGGAACCCTCCCAGCACCCGGGTCGGCTCGTGGTGGGTGGTGGCGGGTTTCGCCACCTCGACGCAGTGATCCATCCAGTCCGGTGTCACCAACCGCTGGAGCAGTCGCCCGCCGTTGGCGTACGGCTGCGCGGACATCCGCTGGTCACCCTCGGGCGCGAGGTCCAAGAGGTCCGGCATGGGTCGGCCGTCGGCGTCGAACAGCTCGGACGGGCTGTAGGACTTCAACCACTGCTCCAGAGCGCGCGCGTGTTCAGGGTCCGAATGGGTGTCGTGCAGTGGCACCTGGTGACTGCGCCACGTGCCCTCCACCTGCTTGCCGTCGACCACCCTGGGGCCGGTCCAGCCCTTCGGGCTCCGCAGGACGATCATCGGCCACTGCGGGCGCGTCGCCTTGCCCTCCTCGCGCGCGGCCCGCTGGATCTCGGCGATCTCCGAGAGGGCGGTGTCGAGCGTCGATGCCATCAGGCGGTGCATCTGTGCTGGATCACTGCCTTCGACGAAGTGTGGCTTCCACCCGTACCCGACCAGAAGCGACGTCAATTCCTCATGCGGAATCCTCGCCAATACGGTCGGATTGGCGATCTTGTAGCCGTTCAGGTGCAGGATCGGCAGGACAGCTCCGTCGCGAGCCGGGTTCAGGAACTTGTTGCTGTGCCATGAGGTCGCCAGCGCGCCGGTCTCCGCCTCTCCGTCCCCGACCACGCATGCCACGACCAGTTCGGGGTTGTCGAAAGCCGCCCCGAACGCATGCGACAGCGAGTATCCGAGTTCGCCGCCTTCATGGATCGATCCGGGCGTCTCCGGTGCAACGTGGGAAGGCACTCCGCCGGGAAACGAGAACTGCTTGAAGAGTCTCCGCATACCGGACTCCGATTGCGGGACGTCCGGGTAGTACTGCGAGTAGGTGCCTTCCAGCCAAGCGTTCGCCACCATGGCGGGCCCGCCATGCCCGGGACCGGCGAGGTAGATCATGTCGGTCCCGTCACGCTTGATGACGCGGTTGAGGTGGGCGTAGATGAAGTTCAGCCCGGGGGTGGTCCCCCAGTGCCCGAGCAGTCGCGGCTTGATGTCGGATGCCTTCAGCGCCCGCTTGAGCAGTGGATTGTCCAGCAGGTATATCTGCCCGACAGACAGGTAGTTGGCCGCTCGGAACCACCGGTCCAACGCTTCGATCTCCGCTTCGTCCAGGGTGCCGGGCGACACCTTCACCCGGCTGCGGGACGGGTTGGCACGTTTCGTTTTGGAGGCCATGGCTCAACCCTGTCAAGGCCTCGACCGGATTACCAGCCCCTAGTGAGGTCAGGAAAGGCGGACCCGACCAGATTTCGCCACCGGCGTCCGTTCGCCACTTGGGCGCCGCGGCATCCTGTGTTCAGATGGAGTCATGAGCGACAACGACGACATCGAACGCCTTCTGCGGGAGATCGACGCCACCACGGCGGGTAGCGGCGCCCAGCCACCCGCACCCCGGCAGGAGTCGAGTCCGGCGACCACACCCGAGAAGTCCAAGGGCGGCGGCGGCGCGGGCCTGGCCGTGTCAGCCGTGATCGGCGTCGTCGGACTGATCCTGGGGTCGATCCTGGGGTTCCTGCCCTACATCAACGGCGTCTCGCTGGGGCTAGGTGGATTCCTCGGGGCGTACATCGCCTGGACCCTCGGTCGACGTTTCGGCTAGCCGTCTCTTCGCGAACACCGGGCGCAGGAGTCGATACGTGACGTAGGCCGCGAAGAGGAACAACGGCCAGCCCATGACGATCCGGGCCACACCCAAGGCCCCGACCCATCCCGCGAGGTACAGGGGAACCTGGACCAGGATGCGGCCACCGAAAACAAAGACCCACACCCACGTCGCCGCCGCGAACGTGCGACGCAACTCAAGGTCGGACCGCCAGCCGGTGGGATCCCCGGTGATGGCCCCCACCACAACACCCATCAAGGGCCATCGAACCGCCAATGAGATCAGGAAAGCGGAGCCATATGCGACATTCACGATCAGACCCCACAGGAAGAAGTCGCGGGCCTCTCCGGTACGGGAGCTGACATAGGCCGAGATCGCGACTCCGGCGAAACCGGCAAGCACCTGGGTCAGTGGCTGACGGCGCAGCAAGCGCCACACGAGAATCACGGCCCCGGTCGCCAGCGCGGCGATGAGCGCGGGCTGCAGAACACGGCCGTTCACCAGGTACACGGTCACGAACACGACCGCAGGCAGACCCGAATCGAGCATGCCGCGCCATCCGCCGATCGCACGCTCGAGCAGCACCGCCTCCGGATGTGCGCGGGGTTCGCTCACCCTGCGCTCGGGATCGTGATTTCGTACTCCGGATTGAAGATCACTTTCCTGCCACCCCGGATGGCGACGCGTCCGCGTGCAATGATCTGGCGACTGGGAACGATCCCGGTCAGCCTGCGGCGGCCCAGCCATACGAGGTGCACGATGCCCGTCGCGTCGGAGATGTCGGCCTCGAAGGACTCCACACCGCCACTCGGGTGCAGTGTCACGCTGTGGACAGTGCCCGAGACCTCGACCACGTCACCGACAGCGGCATCGCACATCAGGACGTGCTGACACCTCTGCCCCGTGCTGGTGCGGGCACGCCACGTGGTCTGAGCGGTCACTGTTCCAGAGTAGACGCCACCCGGCAGCGTCACAATGTAGGGCGTGACCGCGTGGATTCTGCTGCATGGGGCCGGCTCCACCCCGGAGTTCGTTCGCCGGACCTTCGGTTCCGCCGCTCGACAGGCGGGGGCCGATCTGCGGGCCCCCGCCGTCGGCGGAGCCTCGATGGCAGACATGGTCGGGATCATCACCCGGTACGACCCCGGTCCGACCGACCTGATCGGAGGTGTGTCCTTGGGGGCGCATGCGGCTGCCGCCTACGCGGCCGAAACCGGCTGGTCCGGCCGCTTGTACGCAGTGATGCCGGCGTGGGTGGGTTCACCGGATCAGGTGGCTGCGCTGACCGCCCGCACTGCGGACCGGATCGAGACCGTCGGCGTGGACGACACACTCGCCGACATCGCGTCCTCGACCGCCCCCGACGACTGGATCTTCGCCGAACTTCGCCTGGCTTGGCGCACCATGTCGCGCGAGACCCTGGCACGGGCGCTGCGGGTGGCGGCGGCGCAGGAGGCGCCCACCGCTCGGACCCTGTCACAAGTCCGCTGCAGGACCCGTGTGGTCGGCCTGGCCGACGACCCGACCCACCCGCTCTCCGTCGCTCAGGTATGGACCGACTCCATCGCCCACGCCCGGTTACACGTGCTCGCACGGGACCTCGACGGTGGCGATACGACCGTGCTGGCGTCACCCCTTCGCACGTTCCGAGCCGACGGCTGAGCGCCGACAGCCTCGTCCGTCAGGACGATCGTTGGATCAGTGCGTCTCAGTGATCTCAGGACCCCGTTCGAACGGCTCGAGGTCCTCGTAGGCCTCGGCCTCTTCCTCTTCCTCCTCGGTCTCAAGACCTTCCGGCGGGCTCAGCGGGATCAGATCGCCCGGTGCCATGGGACGTTCACCGCGATTGACGACACAGCCGGCCAGGATGTCCTCGAAGAACTCTCCCCACGCCGGACTCGTCGCGGCGGCGCCCATGAACATGCCTCGCACGAACCACCGGTTCCCCTCGGCACCGACGAATCGGGCGACCTGCAGGCCCTGATTGCCTTCGGCGTCCTGGGCAGGGACCTCACCGGTCAGTTCCGGGCCGAACCGGCCCTCGGAGCGGGTCATGGTGCCGCCCGCCTGCACGATCTCGGCCTCCAACTCGTCCATCACCTCACTCCACAGACCACCGGACCGGGGCGCGGCCACCGCCATCAACTGCAGGGCAGCCCCCTGCTCCTCGAGGACGACGATGGCGAGGGCGAACGTGTTGGTCTCCTCGTTGTGTCCCTCCAGGTGGAGTTGCATGTTCTCCACGATCGGGATCTGGAGACCGCCGAGATCCACCCGGGCGATCTCGTCGTCGGGCATGTGCTTGATGTCGAACGGGCCCTCACCGGCCTGCTCGGAGGAACCGGACGCCGTGTCGGGCGCCGCTGCCTGCTCGGATTCCACCTCGGCCGGCGATTCCGACCCCTCGTCTCCGGTGGCTTCCGCTGAGCCGGCCTTGCGTCGCTTGAACACTGTCACTCCTCGCTTCGGTCGCTTCCACCGTAACGTGCCCCACGAGTTCACTGCGAGTCGCGATGTCCCCCTGTGGAGCCGAAGCCACCGATGTCGCGCGCTGAGCCGGGCAGGCTCTGAACCTCGATGACCGAGACCCGCGGGATCTCCTGCACCACCAGTTGCGCCACCCGGTCGCCGCGGTGGAACACGACGTCCTCGCGGGGATCAAGGTTGATCAGACAGACTTTGATCTCACCCCGATACCCCGCATCGATCGTACCGGGACCATTGACCACCCCGATCCCGTTGCGCACCGCGAGACCGCTGCGCGGGTGGACGAACGCCGCACATCCGGCAGGCAGTGCGATGGCCAGGCCGGTCGGCAACAGGGCACGCTCCCCCGGCGCCAGAACCGCATCGACCCGGGTTTGGAGGTCGAGTCCCGCATCCCCTGGGTGTGCGTAGGCCGGGATCGGAAGATCGGGATCCAGCCGCTGGACGAGCAGATTCACGGGTTCACCTCCAGTCCGTTGCCCGGGGCAGTGCGCTCACGGGCCGCTGCCCGGACCTCGTCGGCTCGCCCATGCTCGCTGAAGTGCTCGAGTGGGACCTGCAGGAACAGCGCACTGGCCGTGAGCGCGATCGGTCCATCCGCTCCGAGGCGACCGACCGCGCGCGTGTAGACCTTCCTGCCCGCCTGCCCGACTATCTGGGCGTCGATGTGAAGCACCGACCCCACCGGGACCGGCCGTCGGAAGTCGACCTCGAGCCGCGCGGTCACCGCTGGTACCAACAGCAGCCAGTTCAGCGCCCCCAGCGCCTCGTCGAACGCGGTTCCCAGAAGACCGCCGTGCGCCAGACCAGGCGCACCCTGTTGCATGTCCGTGACCTCGAACACCGCGTGCACCCCCAGTTCGCCGGCGATCACCCGCATGTGAAGCCCCGCTGGGTGCTTCGATCCACAGCCGTAGCAGTGCTCGTAGTGACTGGGGATCTCCTGTCCAGGCGCGATCGCCTGGGGATGCCGAGGGGGAAGGACTGCCGTCTCGGGCGGGGCCGTCGGAGACTCCGGCCACGTGATCTCATCGGTCGCCACGCCACGATCCTATGACCGGGCACTTCGAGTCCGAGGCTCCGTTGGACAATCGTTCCCATGAGGTATAGCGAGGTTCTTAGGGCGCCGTGGTGGACCTACGCCGTCTTCGCGGGTCTGGTCGGCCTGCTCTCGTTCACGTTCGCCGCGGTCGTGGGCGTTCCCGGTGCGGTTGTGGTCTTCGTGGTGGTGCTGGGGCTCGGATGGTGGTTCAACTGGCGTCGCGGCCTCCATGTGAGCGTGGACGACCAGAACCTGACGGTCGGCACGGACAGACTTCCACTGGCCGGCATCGCCGCGGCGATCCCGCTGGACGAAGCCGCGCTGCGGAACGCGGCAGGACCCGAGGCGGACACCCGAGCCCACCTCGTGCTGCGCAACCTCAGCACGAAGACGGGCGTGAAGATCGATCTCAACGAGGGGAACACGCCCTACTGGCTGGTGAGCTCGCGCCGCCCACAGGCGCTGGCGGAGGTGCTGACCCGCACCTAACCGGGTACCACGCGTGCTGGCACTGCGGACTATAGGATCGGTCCTACGACACCGGGAGGTTCGAGTGAATCCGCGACTTGTGATGCCATTGGTCTCCGCTGGGGCGGCCTGGGCGACCCGAAAGACCTTGAACGCGGCCTACGCCGCCCGCCATGACGGACAGGTACCCACCCGCGACGACACACAGGTGCCGTTCCGCCGGGTCCTCATCTGGACGTTGACCACGGCACTGGTGGTGGCCCTGGTCGACGTGGCGGTCCAACAGTCGATCGCACGCCTTGTTGAGAACCAATCCCAGTCCGAGATCGAGTCCGCCTGATCGTCGGCCGGAGCAGCAGGATCAGCCGGCGCACTCCGTGCAGATGTAGACGCCGTTCTTCTCGCTGGCCAGTTGGCTACGGTGGTGAACCAGGAAACATGACGAGCAGGTGAATTCATCCTCCTGCTTGGGGACGACTTTGACCGTCAGGGCCTCGTTGGAGAGATCCGCTCCCGGCAGTTCGAGGCTCTCGGCGATCTCCGTCTCATCCTCGTCGACCCCCCCGGTCTTCGTCTTGACCCGGCCCTGCAACTCCTCGAGAGAGTCCTCGGACATCTCTTCATCGGTCTTGCGAGGCGCGTCGTAGTCGGTAGCCATGCCCTCTCCTGCTCACGTTTCGGATGTCTATGCAACACCACCGAAGGCATTCTTATGCCCGAGTCCCGGTTCCGATGCGGATGTTGCCACATCCACGGCACCCATGTGACCCCGGGGTGCCAGATCGGCCGCCGGGCTCACCGTCGGCCAGGGTTGCGAGACTTGCACCCGGTGGCGAACGCCGATGAGATAGAGATCATGCCTCTTTACGCCCTCGGGGACAAGAGCCCCTCGATCGACCCGACTGCATTCGTGCACCCCGACGCGGTCATCATCGGCGATGTGACCATCGGTGCCGAATCCTCGGTGTGGCCGACCTCCGTTCTGCGCGGCGACCATGGCGCGATCCGGGTAGGTGCGGCCACGTCCATCCAGGACGGGACGATCGTGCATTGCACCAAGACCCTCGACACGGTTGTGGGCGACCGATGTGTGGTGGGCCACAACGTGCACCTGGAGGGTTGCACCATCGAGGACGATTGCCTGATCGGCTCCGGCTCTGTGGTCCTGCACCGGGTGACGGTCCGCACCGGCGCGCTGGTCGCCGCACAGGCGATGGTGGCCAACGGCACGGAGGTCCCGTCACGGGCCATGGCCCTCGGGATCCCCGCGAAGATCAAACTCGACGCCGTGAGCGCCGGAGCCTTCAATGATGCGGTGGCGGTGTACGTGGGCAACGCCCACTGGTACAACGCGGAGCTGCGCCGCATCGACTGACTGAGGTCAGCCGATCCCGGCACCCACGAGGCTGCCGAGGACGTAGGTCACTGCGGCGGCTCCCCCACCGACCAGCACCTGCCGCAGCGCCGAGCGCGTGACGCCGAGGCCGGACAGTCTGCCCACCGAACCGCCCACGACCACCATGGCCAGGATCGCCAGCGTGATCGCGAGGACCACCGCCGCGGTCCCGCTCAGGAACAGGTACGGGATCACGGGCACGCTGGCCCCGACGGCGAACGCGGCAAAACTGGACACCGCGACACGGCGGGAGTCGCCGAGATCATCCGGGTCCAGACCCAGTTCCTCGCGCGCCAGCGTGTCCAGGGCGGTCTCCGGGTCGGCCATGATGCGCTCGGCGGTCACGCGCGCGGTCTGCGGGTCGAGACCCTTGGCCCGGTACAACAGCTCGAGTTCGCGCTGCTCCTCCTGCGGCTTCTCCTCGAGTTCTTTGGCCTCGAGGGCCAGTTCCCTGCGGTAGAGGTCCGTCTGGCTGGCCACACTCACATACTCGCCAGCGGCCATCGAGAACGCTCCCGCCAGCAATCCGGCGATCCCCGCGAACAGCACCGTCGGCCCACCCACCCCCGTCCCCGCGAATCCCATGACCAGAGCGGTGTTCGAGACGAGTCCATCGCTGACGCCGAAGATGGCGGCGCGCAGGGCGCCAGACTTGTCGGTCCGATGCCAGGGCTCGGCCCGGTTCAACTGCTCCCGGACGTCGCTGGAAACCGGCTCGGCCGCGGGCATCAGGCCAGCCAGCACCTCGGCATGCTCCCGCTCATCTGTGGACATCCCCGGCAACGCGTCCGGTTCGGCGTCGTACATCCCGGCGCCCTCGCGCTCGGCCTGCTCGAGTTCCCCGAGCACCGCCCCGAGCCCCATGCGCCTGGCACGACGGACGACCTGTTCGTCGTCGGGGGACAACTCGCCGGTGTCCTCCGGGATGGGAACACCCGCGGTGTGCAGCAGCGCCATCCAGTGGGCGGCGTGCCGGTCTTCGATCGCCGCGAGTTCCAGAAGCGCCTCCCGTCGATCACCACTGGTCAGCGTGGCCAGTGCGCGGTACATGCGCCCCGAAGCGCGCTCGGCCGCCAGGTACTCGAGGTACCGATCGCTCTTGCTCATGCCCAGCCTCCCGCCACGGCGATCTCATGTCGGAGCATCTGGTACAGCGCCGGATTGGCCGCGATCGTCATCTCATCGTTCGCCTCGCCGCCATCCAGCCCTCCCACCAGGGCTCCGGCCGCCTGTCCGATGACGGTTCCGGCCGCCCGGTCCCACAGATGCGTTCCCCGCTCGTAGTAGGCGTCGAGAAGCCCCTGCGCCACCCAGCACAGGTCCACGGCGGCCGCGCCTCCCCTGCGGATGTCGCGGACCCTCGGCAGCAGCGATGCGAGCACTTCGCCCTGCTCGGCCCGGACCTCGGACTGATAGCCGAAGCCGGTCCCGACCAGGGCGTCCTCTAGTCGTTCGCAGTCCGACGCCCTTATGTGAGCTCCGTTCAGGAGGGCCATCGTCGCTTCCTCGGCGACGACACCTGTCCACACACTCTCCAGTCCTGGCGCGGCGACCGCCCCGACCACGGGACGGTCCTCCAGCAGCACGCCGACGCTCACAGCCCACACGGGCAGCCCGTAGAGGTAGTTGACGGTCCCATCGAGAGGGTCGATGACCCACGTGACCCCGGACGTCCCCTCGCGCCGGCCGCCCTCCTCCCCCACGATCGCATCGTCGGGCCTCCGGCCGAGGACGGTCTCGACCAACAGATTCTCACTGCCACGATCCATCTGCGTGACCACGTCTGTACCCGAACTCTTCGTGGAGACCACTCGTCGGTCCGACCATCCCTCGACCAGGAAATCCGCCGCCTGCACGGCGCAGGTCGTGGCCAGTTCCAGCAACTCGAGAGGATCGGCGTCGCTGGAACGGAATCCGGGGTTCACTGCTCGGCTCCGCACAGCGCCGGCCGCTCTGCGCGCGGATTCGGACAGCACCGGGCCACACACGGCGCGGGCAAGGGGACACCGAACGCCGTGGCCGGAGGTTCCTCCCGTCGCACGCTGCGCACCCAGTCCGCAAGGCCCGACACGAACGCCGGATGGACGCCGACGGTCGGAACCCGCCGGAACTCGAGTCCCAACTGGGCAGCGGTGTCCGCCGCCTCCGTGTCCAGGTCCTGGACGACCTCCATGTGGTCACTCACGAAGCCGATGGGAGCCACCACCACACTGCGCACACCACGGCCAGCCAGATCCTCCATGTGATCGTTGATGTCCGGTTCCAGCCACGGCACGTGGGGCGGTCCCGACCGCGACTGGTACACCAGAGCCCACGCAGACTCGTGTCCGGCACGCTCAGCCACCCCGGCCATCAACTGCCGCGCGAGCTCCAGGTGCTGAGCGGTGTACCCACCCCCTCCCGGGCCGGACTGCGCCGCCATTGACTCCGGGATCGAGTGGGTGGTGAAAACCACATGGGTGTCGGGCGGAGCCTGGGCGAGCACCGCCGCCAGGTTACCCAGGTTCGCTTCCAGGAATCCGGGCGAGTTGTAGTAGGCCGGAACCTTGATGACTTCGATCTCAGGTGCCGCCGCCGCGGCGTCGGCGAGGTTCTCCCGGTACTGCCGGCACCCCGAATAGGACGAGTAGGCGCTGGTGAGCACCGCGATCGCTCGCGTCACCCCCGCTTCGGCCATCGCACCAAAGGCATCGGCGAGCCAGGGCTCACTGTTGCGGTTGCCCCAGAACACGGGCAACCCGTCCGGGGCGAGGAACTCGGTGAGCGCTGCGACCAACTCGCGGTTCTGCCCATTGATCGGCGACACCCCGTCCCTCACGTAGTAGTGCTCCGCCACCGCCTTGAGGCGTTCCTCCGGCACGTTGCGACCGGCCGTCACCCGGCGCAGGAAGGGCATCACATCATCGTAGGATTCGGGGCCCCCGAACGAGACCAGAAGCACTGCGTCCATGGGACCATCGTGCCCACATCACATCCTCCGCGCACGCCTGGCTAGATTTGCGTCGTGTTCGGTCCCTACGGTCGCGTCCTGCGCACACCCGGGGCCCCCGCGTTCACCACCGCCGGCTTCATCGGCCGGCTGCCGCTTTCGATGATCGGACTCGGGATCGTCCTGCTGGAGACGTCCAAGGGCGTCTCCTACGCCATTGCGGGGACGATCGCGGCGGCTTTCGCCGTGGCCGCCGCCATCGGGGGGCCGATCGTGAGCGGTTTCGTCGACCGCCACGGCCAGCACCGGGTACTGCCCTGGGCGGTGGTGACCTACTCGCTGTTCATGGTCACGTTGCTGGCGGCACTGGACCGTGGTGTTGCCCTCTTCGCCGTGATCGTGCTCGCGGCGGGTGCCGGAATGACCATGCCCAATCTCGGCTCGCTGGTGCGGGCTCGCTGGGCCCACGTACTCCCGGGGTCATCCGGGATCCACGCGGCATACGCCTGGGAGAGCATCCTCGACGAGATGGTCTTTGTGATCGGACCGCCGCTGGCCACGGTCCTGGCTCTGCGGGTACATCCCGCTGCGGCACTTGTGGCCTGTGTAGTCCTCGTGTTCCTGGGCGCTGGGGCCCTCGTCCCGCAGCGGCGCACGGAACCTCCTGCGCACGGGAAAACCCGACGGGTGGGGCAGCTGGCGGTCCGACACCCGGGGATGCCGTTCCTCTTCGCGTCGTTCGTGGCCGTCGGCGGCATCTTCGGATCGTTCGAGGTCGTGACCGTCGCGTTCGCCCAGGAGCAGAATGCCACTGACGCGACCGGCCTCCTGCTCGCGCTGTACGCGTTGGGCTCGCTGGTCGCCGGATTCACCTACGGCGCGTTGCGGTCCCCAGAGTTCCACGGGCGACGGATGACTCTGATGCTCACCGTGATGGCGGCGGTCACGCTCGGATTCCCACTGGCGCCCAGCGTGATGGTGCTGGGTCCGGTGGCGTTCCTCGCCGGGCTGTCGGTGTCGCCGGTCCTGATCGCGGGCACCGCCCTGGTGGAACGGATCGTGCCGGCCGCCCAACTGACCGAAGGGATCACCTGGACAAGCACTGGGCTCGCGCTGGGCCTCGCCGTGTCGGTGCCGGTCTCCGGGGTGATCATCGACTCCCGTGGAGCGCATGTCGCGTACCTGGTCACGGCCGGATGCGCCCTATGTGCCTGCGCCATCAGTTGGGCCGGCTCTGCCACGGTGCACCGGGCGGAGGTTCGCGCCCTGGACATCATCGCGCGCAAGGCGACCGCGGAACGGGGCGCATGAGTTCCCCGGCCACCCGCGGCGGGACACGCCGCACGCCCGTGATCGACCCCGGCGCCCCGGCCATCTGAGACACTGACATCGGCTTTCACGAGACCTTGGGGGTTGGCGCAGAATGCGGGAACTGCAGTTCGAGCGGCTGTCCGACGACGGATCGCACTTCGTCCTCGTCGACAGCCGGGGCGTCGAGTACCAGTTGCCCGTCGACGAGGAGCTGGCGGCCGCGGCTCGGCGCGGACTGCAACGGTCCTCGAGCAAGGCCCCGTCAGGCACCATCACACCCCGTGACATCCAATCCCTGATACGCACCGGGATAAGCATCGACCAGGTGGTCGACCAGACCGGGCTGAGCCCCGACTTCGTACAGAGATTCGCCGAGCCCGTTCTGGCGGAGATGGACTTCGTGATCCAGAGGGCCCGGCGCCTGTCGGTCTACACCGCCGGCCAGCAGATCCCGGTCGAGGAGATCGTGGACAGGGCGGCCCGGGCCGCGGACGTTCCCACCGACGAACTCGCGTGGTCCTGCCGGAAGATCGGGGACGCCACCTGGCGCATCGACGCGGCGACCGAGGGGGCCGACGTGCTCGGCCTGATCTTCCGAGTCAGCGAAGGCACCATGACCCCGGCGGATGCGCAGACCGCGGGTCTGCTCAGACAATCGGGCCGCGTGGTGGACCTCACCGACGCAGGCGCTTCCACTTTGCCGAGGCACTGGGATGCGCAGCACCCGGCGGCGAAGGCCGCGGTGGCCGCCAGGTCCTCCCATGGCACCGTCCAGGACACCGCTCCCAGCGACGATCCGAGCCGGATCTTCTAGAGGCCCGCCCGCCGGCTTCAGCCGGAGGTCACCGCGATCAGCGAAGCCGCGAACCGGAGCGTGGCCCGCACCACGTCGTCTCCGTCGGCCGCCCTCGACACACGCAGACTCCAGTCGTCCATCGCGAGAGCACCGGTGTACCCGTGATCAGCCTCGCACTGGGGGTCGCCGCAGGTGGCAGGCTCGAGATCGATCCTGCTCAGACTCCCCCAGTTCACAGTGAGCACCACCTCGTTGGGAAGGTCACCGGGACGGAAGTGGGCCGGATTGTCCACGACCCGCTGGACGACCACGGGACCGATCCGCTTGAGAGGCACCGACTCGGAGGCAGACGTGGCCTGGATGTTGCCCATCGGCTGACCGTCCGAGTGCTCGTCGACGTGCACCACCAGCAGCCTCGTCCCTGTGAGCAGCAAGACCGTGATGTGACGCCGGATCTCGTCGGCGCGGTCGAAGGTCGTCTCGTGCTGGACGATGAAGTCCTCGACCGCCTCGCCCACGAGCGCGTTGTCCAGCGCGTCCTGTACCACGTCCGGGTAGTAGCCGGTGCGTTCGATCGCTTGAGCCAGGGTGGGATGAGCCGGTGCCGGTGTCGCCATGGAGACCATTTTGACATCTGCCCACGGTCGGGCAGGATCCATGCAGCATTTATCCCCAGATCACCCCGGGAGACGTCGGGCCTCGAGGTCGGCTCGGATCAGCGCCGGACCGCACCATGCGGCGCCCCCGACCACGGACAGGCTCCGGCCCGACACGATGATCGGATTGAGTTCCAGTCGCGTGATCTCGGGCAGATCGTCGGCCAGTTGCCCGACCCGGTGGATCAGCCCCGCGAGCAGTTCTATGTCCACCGGCGGCGAGTCACGGTATCCGAACAGCAGCGGCGCCGCCTTCGGCGCTTTGATCAGGTCGTCGACATCCCGGTCGGTCAGCGGCGGGATCCGATATCCGCGGTCCCCGAGCAGCCGGGTCACTTCACCGGCGATCCCGAACGACACGACCGGGCCGAACAGTGCGTCCTCCCGTTTCTCGACCACGCAGGCGACGCCAGCCGGCGCCTGCCTCTGCAGGACCAGCCGCTTCTGCGCCTCCGGCGGGAGTGTGGCGATCATCGACAAATAGGCGGTGCGCACGGCGGCCTCGTTCTCGATGTTGATCCTGACTCCACCCAGATCCGGACGGTGGGCCAGCCCGGGGTGCGCCGTCTTCAGGACGATCGGGTAGCCGACCTCCTGAGCCACCGAGACGGCCTGTGACTCGCTGTTCACGAGGTACGAGTCCCACAGGTGGATGCCGTAGCAGTCGAGCACCTGGCGCAGATCCTCGTTCGCGACCGGCACCAACGACTGCTGACCGTGCGCGGCGATCGCCCGGTCCCGGATCCCCTGCATGACGGTGTGTGCCCTGCGCGGGGAAACGTCGGGCAGATCCGGTACCAACCCTCTCGGGGTCTCCAGCCAGCGGGCGTAACTGACCAGGATCGCCAACGACTTCACAGCGGATTCCACCTCGTGGAAGACCGGAACGGAGCCGCGCCCGGGTAGCCCGTGTGGGCCATCGATCGCGATGACCCTCCGGTCGTGGTCCTCCGCCATGAGCACCGCCACCAGGGGTTTGGTCGAGTTCTCGGCCAAACTCCGCAGCACCTCCCGCACACCCTCACTTCCGCCGCGGATCACCGGGACGTGCAGGACGACAACGGCGTCGGAGTCCGGATCCGCGATCGCGGCCTCGACCGCGGATTCCAACTGCGCGAGATCCTTCGTGTGGTCCAGTAGCACCGGGTCCCCGACCACGTCCAATCCATTCGCCTCGCAGGCATCGGCCGTGAGCACGCCCAACGCATCACTGTTGCCGATGACCGCGACCCGACGCCCCTGCGGCAACGGCTGGAACGTCAGCATGCTCGCAACGTCGAACAGGTCGGACAGCGAGTCGACTTGCATGACCCCGGCCTGTTCGAACATCGCGTCGATCGCCTCCGTGGGCAGCGCCGTGCGCCGCACCGTGTGCCCGAGGGGCAGGGACTGCGAACTGCGACCTGATCGGACCGCGACGATCGGCTTCCGCGATCCCAGGCGCCGAGCCACACGTGCGAACTTCCTCGGGTTCCCGATGCTTTCCAGGTACAGCAGCACCAGAGCGGTGGAGTCGTCGTCCTCCCAGTACTGCAGCAGGTCGTTGGCACTGACATCGGCGCGGTTGCCCGCGGACACGAAGGTGGAGACACCGAGCCCCCGTTCGTTGGCCTGCATCAGCAGGGAGGCACCGAGGGCACCCGACTGGGCGAAGAACCCGATACGCCCACGAGGCACCTTCGCGGGGATCAAGGATGCATTCAGTTGCACGCGCGGGTCGGTGTTGATGATCCCCAGCGCGTTCGGTCCGATGATCCGCATTCCGTTGCGCCGCGCGTGCTGGAGCAGTCGCTGCTGCAGGTGGCGCCCCTGTGCACCGGCCTCGGCGAAACCCGCACTCACGATCACCGCGCCCAGCACACCAGCCTTGCCACAATCGGTTATCGCATCGAGCACCTGCTCGGCCGGGAGCGCGATCACGGCCAGGTCGATCGGCGACGGCGCGCTGGCCAGAGAGGGGAAGCAAGGTACGCCGTCGATCATCTCGGCCTCCGGATGGACGCCCACCAGCGGGCCCGTGAAACCCGCCCGACGGAGATTCTGCAGGAGGGCGTTCCCGACGGTCCCCTCGCGGCGACTCACGCCGATGAGCGCCACCGACCGGGGGGCCAGCAGCGAGGCCACGGAACGCGCCTCGGCGCGGTGTTCGCGGGCCTGCATCACCTCGCGCGAACTCTGCGTGGGGCTGATGTCGAAATGCAGCTTGACGACACCTTCGTCCATGGCCTGGGTGGGCCGGTAGCCTGCCTCCTCGAACGTGGCGAGCATCCTGCGGTTCGTGGGCAGCACCTCCGCGACGAATCGTGTGATGCCCCGCTCGCGCGCCGCCGCCGCGATGTGTTCGAGAAGGATCGATCCGAGCCCTCGACCCTGGTGGTAGTCGCTGATGACGAAGGCGACCTCGGCCTCCGCCCGGTCGATCCGGTCGTAGCGGCCGACACCGATGATCTGGCCGGCGGCCACGGCGACCAGTGCGACCCGGTCCACGTAGTCGACCCGGGTGAAGCGCTCCAGGTCCCTCTCGCTGAGTTTTGGGTACGGGGCGAAGAACCGGTAATACACGGTCTCCGCCGACAGGCCATCGTGGAAGGCGGCGAGCGCGTCGTGATCCTCGGCCCGGATCGGGCGGATGTGGCATACCCGACCGTCACGCAGAATGACATCGGCCTCCCAGTGCTGCGGATAGTCGGGGGGCAGCTCCTGCGAGGTCATGGGACAACCGTAGCGATGCGGGGTTCCCGGCACCCGGCGTCACGACACGCGGAAGGTGGACAGCCGTGGATTCCGCGATCTCCGCACGCTACACTCTTTTCCGTTTGCACCCATGTCCGCTAATGACCGCTCCGTCAACGACCGATACTCCGGTCGTGGGGACACCCGACAAGCCCACCTGAGACGCATCCTGGAGGTGCCTGATGACCGCCGACTTGGGCATTCTGACCCAGCGTGCACAACTGCTCAGCGCACGTATCGAGAACACGGACGACCCGGAATTGCGCGACAACCTCATCAGCGACCGGGAGAAGATCCTGGCCCAGATCCGGTCCGTGCAGGAGTCCGCGGCCTGACGCGCAGGGCGTCGAGCCCCTGCACGGTTCTGACCGTCCCCTGAGTGACAATGAGGCCCATGGCCTCTGGAACCCTCCTACCCCCTGACGAGGGGCACGTGACGGACATCGACGTCTCCGCGGAGATGAAGTCCAGTTTCCTCACCTACGCCTACTCGGTCATCTATTCCAGGGCGCTTCCGGACGCGCGGGACGGGCTCAAGCCAGTGCAGCGCCGGATCCTGTACCAGATGGGGCAGATGGGGCTCTTCCACGATCGCGGTCATGTGAAGAGTGCACGCGTGGTCGGCGAAGTGATGGGCCGGCTGCACCCGCACGGGGAATCCGCCATCTACGACGCCCTGGTGCGGATGGCCCAGCCATTTTCGATGCGGCTTCCCTTCGTGGATGGCCACGGCAACTTCGGCTCCCCCGACGACGGCCCGGCCGCCATGCGCTACACGGAGTGCCGACTCGCAGCGGCTGCCGCCCCGATGCTCGAGGGGATCGACGAGGACGTCGTGGACTTCGGTCCCAACTACGACGGCCGCGAGATTCAACCCGATGTGCTGCCGGCGGCGGTACCCGCCCTGCTCGTGAACGGGACCACAGGGATCGCGGTCGGCATGGCCACGAATATGGCCCCCCACAATCTCGGCGAGGTCGTCGCCGCGGCCCGGCATCTGCTGAAACACCCCCGCGCCACCCTTGAGACCCTGCTGCGGTACGTCCCAGGACCGGATCTGCCCACAGGTGGTCAGATCATCGGGCTCGAGGGCCTACGCGACGCATATGAGACCGGACGCGGATCCTTCAAGATCCGGGCGACCGCCGAAGTCGAGTCCCTGACCCCGCGCAAGCGCGGCATCGTCATCACCGAACTGCCCTACAACGTCGGGGCCGAGCGCATCATCGAGAAGATCAAGGAACTGCACGACGCGAAGAAGATCACTGGCGTCTCCGCGGTGACCGACCTCTCCGATGGTGAGCAGGGAATCCGGCTCGTGATCGAGGTGAAGAGCGGCTTCAACCCGGAAGCGATCCTGTCGGACCTCTACCGCCTGACGCCACTGGAGGACAACTTCACCATCAACGCCGTCGCCCTCGTGGACGGCGCACCGAAGACCCTCGGCCTGCGGGAACTCCTGCAGGTGTTCCTGGATCACCGCACTGTGGTCATCCGCCGGCGCAGCGCGTTCCGCCTGAAGAAGGCACAGGCCCGCCTCCACCTCGTCGACGGTCTGCTGATCGCGATCCTGGACATCGACGAGGTCATCCAGGTCATCCGGGGAAGTGATGACACCGCCGCCGCGCGGGAGAGGCTCATGAGCATATTCGATCTGAGCCTGGAACAGGCCAACTACATCCTCGAGATGCCGTTGCGGCGATTGACCAGGTTCTCGAGGATCGAGTTGGAGGCCGAGCGGGATCAACTGCACGCGACCATCGAAAGCCTCGAGGAACTGCTGCGCAGCGAGGATGTGCTCAGGAACACACTCGATCAGGAGCTCGCAGACGTGGCCGACTCGTTCGGGACGCCGCGCCGCACCGTCCTGCTGGATTCCGCGGGACCCACGGTGTCGCCCGAGGCACTCGAGATCCCCGACGAACAGTGCCAGGTGCTGGTCTCAGCCACCGGCATGGCGGCGCGCACTCCGGCCAGCGTCACCGTCACCGGGGGGGCGAAGCGGATGCCGCACGATGCCCTGAGAACCGTCATCAGCGCCACCACCCGCTCGCAGGTCGCGGTCATCACGTCGGACGCAAGGGTCCTGCCGCTCGATGTCGTGGATCTGCCCAGCCTGCCCGACACTGCAGATTCCCCCTCGTTGAAGGCCACCGTCGCGATTCGCGACTACCTGCATCTGCCGGCCGACGCCACAGTGGCCGGTGTGGTCGGAGCCGGCGCAACCATCGCTTTGGTCACCGGACACGGCCGTGTCAAGCGACTGGTCGTCGAGCCGGGGGTGAAGCAGGTGATGGCCCTCGAGGACAAGGACACCCTTGTGGCCGCATTCGCCTGCGAGCCGACACAGGACGTCGTGCTCATCAGCTCCAACGGGCAGTTGCTCCGAACCGGAGTCGACACCATCCCCGTACAGGGCGCCGGCGCGCGTGGTGTGGCTGGGATGAGACTGAAGGACGGCGCACGTGTGATCGCAGCCGGCACCGGCGGCGTCGGTGCCACCGTCGTGACGATCGCGGGCAGTGGCTCCGCCGCGAGCAGCGTCAAGGTGACCCCCCTACAGGCCTTCCCGCGGACCGGCCGCGACGGCGTCGGAGTGCGCTGCCATCGCCTACTGGCCGCGGAGTCCGCGTTGATCGGAGGCTGGATCGGTGACGATCTATTGGCATCGTCCCCGGGGGGCAAGCCGCTGCCGTTGCCGGAGCCGGATGAGCGCCGGGATGCCTCGGGTTCGACCAGTCCGGCGGCCAAGATCGTGATCGGATCGGCCGCACCATCGCGGGGTGCCACGGGCACCGGACTGCTGTTCGAGTAGCCCTGTAGAAACTGCTCGCCAGCAGGAGGTCGTGCCCGGCGGCGCGTATTCTGCACAGTGGGTGTCCCCCGCGATCGCCGTAGGGTTGTGGAACTCGGATGGGTCGCGGTGACTCTCGCAGGAATCAGGTTGCGCGGAGGGAGCCATGATGCAGATCAGTCCGTCGAGCCCGCCAAGACTTCGCCCGCGAGCATCGGCACTCATGGTGTTCATCAGCTTCATCACAGCCACCGCGGCCGTTCTGCTGCCCAAGACGGCACTTGCGGCGCCTGCCGACACCCCACCACCGTCGTCCCCGCTGGAGCAGGTCCAGGCCCTGGTACAACCGACAGTCGTGTACGAGCAGATCACGTGGACCGGGTACGTCTATGACGAGACGAACGACGGGTACTTCACCCAGGATCCGTTCACCACCTCCTTCCAGTGCACCGGATTCGTGGTCAACCCGGACGGCTACGTGGCGACAGCAGGCCACTGCGTCGACTACGACCAGACGGTGCAGGATGCGATTCTCAGCCAGGTCGTGCAATGGGCCTTCGACAACGAGTACTACGCAGCGAAGCCGTCCAAGTCCACCATTGCCACCTTCGCCCGCAACTGGCGCATAGACGGCGCCAGCACCGAGGGGAGGCCCGACCTTGATGTCTCGGTCGCGTACGGGGTCAGCGTGTCCGGCGAGCCCAGCGGCAAGGCTCTGCCCGCGCGAGTCGTGAATGTCCGGCCCGTCGGGCAGGGTGACGTGGCGCTGCTCAAGATCGAGGCCCGCGACCTCACTGTGGCGTCACTGTCCGACAACGCCACCACCGGCGTGGGAACGGAGGTCGTCGCCATCGGGTACCCCGCGTCGGTCGATCTGGTGACCGACGTCGACTTCAACCCGAGTTTCAAGGAAGGCACGATCAGCGCCGAGAAGACGACCGACGCGGGACTCCTGCAGGTGTTCGAGATCAGCGCGGCGGTGTCCGGTGGTATGAGCGGTGGTCCCACAGTCGGCCTCGACGGGGACGTGATCGGGGTCAACAGCTTCAAGATCTCCGGGGAGACGCAGCCGTTCAACTTCGTCCAGCCCTCGCAGACGCTCGAGGAACTGATGCGCAGTGAAGGGGTCGAGAACACCCCGGGCGCAGTCACGGAGAAGTACCGGGCGGGCCTGCAGGCGTACTTCGCCGGCGACGGCAAGGCCGCCACTGCCGACTTCGAGGAAGTGCTGCAGGTGGTACCCAGCCACCAATTCGCCCAGGAGTACCTCCGCAAGGCCCAGGACCTGCCGGGCTCCTCGTCCTTCCCGTTCCTATGGGTCGCGCTGGCTGTTGCGGTCCTGGTGCTCATCATCGTGGTCATCGTAGTCGTGGCGCGCACACGTCGTGGCCCTGCACCCGCGACGGGAAGCATTGCCGCTGCGCCCGCCACAGGCGAAGCACCGCAGGCTCCACCTAACCACGCTGAGCCCGCAGAACCCGAGGTGGTGGCTGCTCACGCTGAGCCCGCAGAGCCCGAGGTGGTGGCTGCTCACGCTGAGCCCGCAGAACCCGAGGTGGTGGCCGCTCACGCTGAGCCCGCAGAACCCGAGGTGGTGGCCGCTCCCGGCGAACCCAGGACGACGAGCGGCGAGGACCTGTTCTGCTCGCAGTGCGGCAGACCGCACGGACCGGACGATCGATTCTGCCCCCGCTGCGGACACCAACTCCAGCCGTAGCGCCGCAGGTTCCGGAGGCGACCGGGCCGCCTAGGAACACACGGGAACGGGGGCCAGGCGATACCCCTGTGCACGCCAACGCGGCAGCATTTTCGACACCGCCGCGACCGTGGTCGCGTGGGTGTCGTGCATCAGGATCACTGCACCCGGACGGGTCCCCCGGCGTAGTTGTCCGATGGTCCACGAGCCGCTGTGCGGGACCCAGTCCTCGATGTGCGCTGTCCACAATACCGGCTGGAATCCGGCCGCGATGGACGCCTTGGCAACGCGTCGGTTCACCAGGCCGTACGGCGGTCGCATGCAATCGCCCATGTCCGGGCCGACCACAATGCGCGTGCGACGCAGTTCGCTGCTCACCGCCGCCGTGGATATCCGTGTCAACCGCGGATGACCCCACGTGTGATTCCCGAGGGCATGGCCCTGCCGATGGATCCGGTCCACGAGACGGGGCCGGGAACTGGCCGCTGCACCGGTCACGAAGAAGGTCACCTTGGCCCTGTACCTACCCAGATGCCTCAGCAAAGCAGCGGTATGGCGCGAGGGACCGTCGTCGAACGTCAGGTACAGCACCTTCTCCGGTCGCCGTGGACCGACAGCGGCTCTGTACCAGCCTGGCGGATTCGGCAGACCCTTGTTCATCTGAGCAGGACCGCTACCCCGGTTCCAGCGGACACGGACGTCCGGGAGGTCGTCGTGCCCTGACGTACTCGACGATGCACCAACTGTCACGCCTCCCCCC
>Ga0316576_10000174_pt1 | contig 26366 bp, 20 predicted proteins | sample S0NA_FD_203075 | JGI IMG/M metagenome (GOLD analysis project Ga0316576, IMG submission 203075) | Rhizosphere microbial communities from salt marsh grasses in Alabama, United States - S0-2_050615r3r5 | ecosystem: Host-associated > Plants > Roots > Rhizosphere | place: USA: Alabama | collected...
ACGGTAAAAGTGGCTGTTCTCCGCACGGATTGGTCGCTTCAATTTCACCCACGGGCTGCAAAGGATTATTTCTGTTAATGGTATCTAAAAACACAATCCCCGGTTCTCCGTTTTCCCATGCGCCGTCCACAATCTTTTCCCACAGCTCAACTGCGGAAACCCTCTTGTATACTTTTCCGGCAAAAACCAGATCATAATCATCCTCGTTTTTAACTGCGTTCATAAAGTCATCCGTGATTCCCACCGATAAATTGAAATTTTTAAGGGTCCCCTCAATGGCTTTGGCCACTAAAAAGCTTTCAATATCCGGATGGTCCACCCGCAATATCCCCATATTCGCGCCCTGGCGGGTTCCGCCCTGCTGGATAATATCGCCGATGGTGAAATCAAATATTTCCATGAAGGAAAGAGGTCCGGAAGCAATGCCCCCGGTTGAACTGATTTGGTCGCCTTTGGGACGCAGTTTAGAAAAGCTCATCCCGGTCCCACCGCCGTAAGCCTGAACATCCACGGCATCGGAAAGAGTTTTAAAAATGCTGCGGCGACTGTCTTCCAAAGGGAGAACAAAACAGGCACTTCCACAGCCTTCGTTTCTACCAAAGTTTCGCAAGGTGGGACTGTTGGGCAAAAAGTCAAGATTCAGCATCAATTGGTAATATTCTTTTTCCCACTTTTCACGATCCTTAGATTTCTTTTCATCTCCTGCCACTTTATTCGCAACACGATGGCATAATTTTTCCCAGGTTTCACCCGGTGCGAAGTATCTTTTTTGCAATATCTTCAGAGCATTTTTCGAAACTTTCATTTTTTATCTCCAAAATATTATGCCCTGCATGTCAAAACCAAATTGACATACAAACTTTTTGCTGCTGTTCAAGCAAAGGTCGGGTTATAAAAAGGGTATCGGTTTCCCGGTATGATAAGCCAGCGCCTGACATGTCGCAATCAGCGGACCATCCTTTTCCGATACTTTTATATCAAAACTTGCTGTTTTTTTTGTTCTGCTCACCTGGCGGGCTTCGGCACGTAGACATTTCCCCGCTTGCGGGCTTGAGACATAAGTAACATTTACGTTCAATGCAACCGCAATGGTGCCTTCTGTCTGACATGCCGCCTCAAAGGCTTCGTCAATAAGGCCAAAAATAGCCCCCCCATGGGCCCGTTCATAGATATTGTCCATGGCCGACGGGTTATAGATCATCTCCACTGCGCTATATCCGAGTTCCAATTCTACCAGTTCCATGTTCATCGCCCGTGCAAAAGGCTCTTTTCCCACTGCACTGTAAATCGCCTGTCTAACCTTTGGGTCCATTAATCACCTCATCAAACTTTCTTATCAATTTATAACTCAAGTTCCGCACCTGTATTTTTATGTAAATCCATCGAATATTATGTGACTTAATTGTTCCACATATCCTAAAATATTGGGTTACCCTGCGATGTCAAGGTTCATATCGCCTTTTTTTAAAATATATGGCCATGGACCGGCATCACCAAAAATTCTCTTGAATAAAACCTGCCTGGATAACTTCAGATGCGTCTTCAAGACAATTAGAGGTTAAGACTTGAATTATAATAACAAAAAGAGAGTTGCTAGGCAAACAAATAAGGCAAAATCAGTAATGATCCTGCCCTGTTTACTTGATGGTGGTCAATGCAGGGTCTGTTGTGGTGGCGTCGTAACCTTGATTTTATCGTTTCTTTTTTTTGGATTCATACATGCGTTTATCGGCTCTGTTTATAAAGTCTTCTATATTATCGCCTTCTTTTGACATGGTTATACCGGCGCTTACTGTTACATTTACATCACCAACACTGTGAGAAAAAAACCGTTTCTTATCAAAAATGCCATTAAAATCTGAAATTTTCTTACGCGCAACTTCTTCGTCCAACCCTTCAATGACAACGGCAAATTCGTCTCCGCCATACCGTGCGATGAAATCACCTTTTCGAAAAGCTTCTTCTAAACAATGTGCCACTTTTTGTAATATTTTATCACCTGCAACATGCCCCAAGGTATCGTTGATCCATTTAAAATTGTCGACATCAAAGAGGATCAGTGCAACAGGTGTTCCCTCTTCGCTAAACACCTTTAATCCATCGTTCAATCGCCGATCAAAAGCATTTCGATTATAAAGGCCCGTAAGCCCGTCCTTTGTGGCGGCTGTCTGAAAATAATCCACCTTTTTGGCCATTGAACGAGCATCTTTTTCTGTTTTTTTAATCCGTTGTTTGAGCTTATTGATGCTGTCCTGAGTTTTTTGAGCACGTTCCAACTCCTCCTTTTTTTTCAGGGCCACCAGATGTTTTATCTTGGTCAGCTTTTCAACAACCTCACTTTTTATTTCATCGATGGTTGAATGAATACTGAACGAGTCTGTTATGGAACCGACCTGGGTGTTGACATTCGTTTCGAACTGTTTAAATTCTTTTAACCTAACTTCCTGACCGAATTCGCTTGTTAAAGTTTTTTCCAGTTCTTTGACGTGGTTGAGCAATGTCAGAAAGGTGTTGTTGATGTATTTAAAATCCTCCAAAATTTTATTTTTGAGCCCCTGAATGTAATTTAAAAAGGCGTTTGCCGGGCCCTCCAATTGCATCCGTTCCATTTCTTTCTGGCATTTGATATCAATGGAATCGGCTGTGGCCTTCAATTCACCGGTAACCGGATAAAAATCATCTATAAGGGCAACCATGATTCTTTTAATAATTCTGCATGACTTCAGCAGGTGATCTCTTAACTCATCCAGTTTATTCCGCTCATCAAAATCTTCTTTTGTCTCTTGTGAAAAAATCTTACTTTTAAGCGTTTCAACCTGATTTTCAATCTGAACAAGAGGCAATTCCCGATCTGGATCAATCAGCCTTTTAAGAGCATCGAACTCTTCTAGAAGATCGTCATGTAACGCAACAACCCTGCCCAGGGCATAAATGACGTTTAAAAGGCATTTTTTTTCATCCTGGTTACGCTGCTCCATTAGCAGATAATCTTTTTTCAAGCTCTCCAGTTCTGCTCCCTTTGTTTTATCATCCATAAATTATCCCTCCCAAAGTCTGTAACTGATGTCCCAAGCGCATCTATCACCAAAATTTTTCATAACTATAAAGATTCACGCTCAATCAATTAACTTAAAGAGTTTTTTTAATCTTTATGCAAAATTCAGAGGGTGTCCATCCAGAAATGAGATATTTTGCTCAAGATTAAGGCATGTGAGAAAATTAACCATAGACATATAGTTAATATTTCGAGGATTAATTTTTGAGCATAACGAAGATATTGTGAAAAATAGCCATTTCTGGATGGGCACTAGGTAATAAGCTCTAGTGCCTTATTTACAACATGTTCCGCAGTAAATCCATATTTTTTCATCACAATGCCTCCCGGTGCTGAAGCACCAAAACTATTTATGCCGATAACATCGCCGCTGGTCCCGACATATTGACACCATCCCATCGGAGAACCGGCCTCAACCGCCAATCGCGTTTGTACAGCCGGCAGTAACACACGATCTTTGTACTTTTGAGAAGTCTTTTCAAAAAGTTCCCAGCTGGGCATACTCACAACTCGTGCGGCAACACCTTTTTCAAGCAGACGTGCCTTGGCTTCAAGTGTAATATGAACCTCGGACCCTGTGCCAATAAGGATAATGTCGGGTTTACCGTCGCAATCCGCCAATACGTAAGCACCTTTTGCAAAACCATCTTTTATAGCGTTAGATTTCAATACCGGAAGTTTTTGACGGCTTAGAATCAGCACAACCGGTCCTGTGGTTGTTCTGATGGCCTGACGCCAGGCCTCGGCTGTTTCAGATGCATCGGCCGGTCGAATAACCGTAATCCCGGGGATAGACCGGAGACTGGCCAGGTGTTCCACCGGCTGATGTGTGGGGCCGTCTTCCCCTACAGCAATGCTGTCGTGGGTAAAGATATATATGACCGGTATTTTCATAATAGCGGCAACACGCAATGCCGGCCTTAAATAATCCGCAAAAACGAGAAATGTGCCGCCATAAGGCCGAAGGCCGTGGTGAAGAAACATGCCGGACATTATGCCTCCCATAGCGTGTTCTCTGACACCGAAACGGATATTGCGGCCGTCATAAGCATCTTTTTGAAATTCATGTGACGAATTCAAATATGTTTTGTTTGAAGGAGCCAGATCAGCAGAGCCGCCAATGAGAGTGGGAAGTTTAGAGGCAATGGCGTTTAAAACTTTGCCGGATGCCGCCCGGGTAGCTATGGGACCGTCTGAAACTGAAAATTCAGGGATGTCTTCATCCCATCCGGTGGTCAAAAACCCGCTCATGGCATCCACCCATTGTTTTGTCATATCCGGAAAATTTTTGTTGTAAGCCTCAAATTTTTCCTGCCATCCAGCTTCGGCTTCCCTCCCGGTTTCAACACATTGTCTGAAATGTTTCGATACTGCTTCCGGGACATGGAACAAAACATCTTCAGGCATTCCGAGGCATTTTTTTGTCAGACAAACCTCTTCGTCACCCAGCGGCGCTCCATGGGAGTCGGCTGAGCCTTGTAAGTTGGGACTTCCGCATGCAATATAAGTTCGCAGAACAATCAACGACGGTCGCCCGGTTTGGGCTTTGGCCGCCTGGATGGCGTTATATATGGCATCGATATCATTCCCGTCATCAACGTTTAATATGTGCCAGTTATAGGCCTTGAATCGAAGTGCGACATCTTCGGTAAAGGTGATCTCTGTAGAACCTTCGATGGAAATATCATTATCGTCGTAAATACAAATCAGTTTCCCAAGTCCCAAATGGCCGGCAAGGGACGCTGCTTCAGAAGAGATGCCTTCCATCATGTCCCCGTCACCACAAATCATGTAGGTGTAATGGTCGACAATCTCATGTCCGGGACTGTTAAATCGGGCGGCAAGATGCCGTTCCGCCATGGCCATACCCACGGCATTGGCAAAACCTTGACCCAATGGGCCGGTGGTGGTTTCCACTCCCGGTGTATGACCGAATTCGGGATGGCCGGGTGTTTTGCTGTTCCACTGTCGAAAATTCTTAATATCATCAAGGGAAACCGCATACCCTGAAAGATGAAGCAGGCTGTAAAGAAGCATGGAAGCATGCCCGGCTGAAAGTACGAAACGGTCCCTGTCGAGCCATCCAGGATTTTCAGGATTGTGTTTCATCACACGGGTCCAAAGGACGTAACCTGCAGGTGCAAGCCCCATAGGGGCTCCGGGGTGGCCGGAATTGGCCTTTTGAACCGCATCCATAGAAAGGGTACGGATGGTATTGATACACAGGTCATCGATATTTTGCAGGGTCTCAGCCGAACCTTCAGTCATAATTCATTTCTCCTTTTTTTAGTAAGTAATAAGTTTTGATCACTAAATGTCGATTAAAGTGCTCTTAAAAATTCGGGTTTCAGGTCTATCTTGCCCCCAAGGGCTTCATCAATCAAGTTTAATGTCTTTACTTTATCTTTTGGCAGTCTCGCTTTAATGGGAAGATAATTTGAGGCATGATTGGCATGAAAAAGCCCTTTTGTAAGTTCCGTGGCCTCAATCATGGTTTTAAGTTCATTCAACATGTCATCCGGTTCAAGGAGAAAAAATTTTCCATCCCTGTAATCTTGATACAACGGCGTACCGGGAATGAGCATCAATGTCAGGGCACCCACATACTCCGGATCAATGGCGGTAAGCACCCGACCGGTTTCCCGGGCATGGATATTCGAACGCGACTTACCGGCAATTCCCAATAACACGGTGATGGAAAGCTTAATCCCCGCCGCCCTCGCCTTTTTGCCCATTTTGATCATCTCCTCTGAGGCAGCGCCCTTTCTGATTTTTTTCAAGGTAATGTCATCACCGGTCTCAAGTCCCATGTAAAGAATTCCCAGTCCATGGGCTTTGAGGGTTTTAAGTTCATCTAAGGTTTTCATTTTCAAGCTTTTGCAGTTTGCGTATGCACCCACTCGGGTAACCCAAGGAAGCTGCCGTTCAATTTCCTGCAAGATATTCAACAGTCTTTTGTAGGGAACGATCAGCCCATCTCCGTCACATAAAAATATGCGACGCTGACGCCGGCAATGGGTTGCCGCAAAGGCAATATCGGACATGATAATAGAATCCGGTTTTATGCGGAAACGCTCGCCCTTATAGGCTCCGCAGAATGTGCATTTGTTTCGGGAACACCCAACCGTTATTTGCAGAAGAATGCTGTTGGCTTCACTGGGCGGTCGAATGATATTTCCTTCATAATGCATGAGTAGGGCTCCTAAATAAAATAGAATTTAAACGAATTTTAACTAAATTTAAAATGTTTATGCAACCATTTTTCTCATACTTTCTCTTTCGCGGTTATTCTTAATTGATTTTTTCTTAGCTAAATTCTTATAAGTTTGATACGATTATAGGTATCTATAGAATGGTATTCGGAGCGAATTTATATGGCACTTAATCTGGCTCTCTTTGTTGTCGGACTGTTGATGCTCTATTTCTGCGCCGGCTGGTTGGTCAAAGGATCATCGAGTTTGGCACAAAGTCTGGGTTTGACCCCTCTAGTTATCGGTCTAACTGTCGTGGCATTCGGGACCTCAGCTCCGGAGTTGGTGGTAAGCGTTGTATCTTCCCTTAAAGACAAAAGCATGATTGCCGTGGGCAATGTCGTTGGAAGCAATATCTGTAACATCGCCCTTGTGCTCGGCATATCGGCAATCGTACATCCAATAAAGGGTAGTCGATCCGTAATTCAGCGGGACATACCGATAATGCTGGGAGTTTCCTTCTATCTTCTGGTGATTTCGTTGAATTCGCAAATCAGCAGACTCGAAGGCGCGTCGCTATTTGGCGGTATTATCATATACACATGCTTCAATTATTATATAGCCCTTAAGGAATCTAAGCAATCCATTCATCACGAAAGTTTTGCCTTCGCATATGCCGTTGATAACATCGAATATATAACCTCCAGATCTAAACAAATCGTATGGATTACCGCTGGAATTATCGGTGTCGTTGCTGGTGCCGAAATTCTCATTGATGCCGCTGTAGGAATCATGAAAGTGTTTGGCGTCAGCGAAAAATTTATCGGACTGACCATTGTGGCACTGGGGACTTCGCTGCCTGAACTTGCCACGTCTGTTGTCGCCGCATTGAAAAAAGAGATGGATATCAGTATCGGTAATCTTGTTGGAAGCAATGTTTTTAACATACTCAGTGTGCTCGGTGCCGCCTCTCTGGTAAAACCCATTCCGATTCCCGGCGGTTTTATTCGAAGCGGCTTACTCATCGATTACCTGTTTATGATGTTCGTCAGTTTTCTGCCGTGGCTGATGATGAGAAAAAAGTATGTTGTGACACGCAAGGATGGAATGCTACTTCTCTTATGCTATGTCGGGTATGTTTTATATTTAATAATCAAAACCTGAAGGTATATTTTGCCTTTATAATTTCTTTTGGCCTTCGATATCATCCGTCACACAGCATAGGCGGACAAGAAGACTATTTGGCTATTGTATGGTGCAAAACTTAACGGGCTGTTGCCCAAAAGAAAATTTTTTTGAGCGCTCATTGAAACGTTTTTTGTCCATAAATCTTGGCGAAGTGAAAGAAAAGCGATTCCAACTGGTTGAGCCCCGAGGGCGAGTTTTGGAATCGCCTGGAACAAGCCTTAGATTTATCAAAAAATGTTTCGGAGCCAGCGAAAAATGATTTGGGCAACAGTCCGTTAAGTAACGATTTATCTACTGTTTTTCCTCGGACTCCATGCCGTATCTCTTTATTTTTCGCCATAGTGAAACCCGATCGATACCCATTATTTTCGCTGCCTTGGTTTTATTCCCTTCACATTTTTCGAGAACCCATTTGATATAGTTTTTTTCCTGCTCCTCAAGGTTCGGTATCTCTGAATCGGCCCGGCGATAGGTTTCGATGGAGAGATTACTGATAAAATCCGGAAGATCACCGACGGATATTTCCGGACCGTTGGCCAGGGCGACAGCCCGTTCAATAACATTTTCCAGTTCCCTGATATTCCCCGGCCAGCCGTATTGGCAGAGCAAATCCATGGATTCTTTTTTTATATTTTGGACATCTTTGTTCATGGCTTTGTTTTTTTGAGACAGAAAGTGATGTGCCAGAAGCGGTATGTCTCCTTGACGTTCGGTCAGAGACGGAAGTTTTATAGTAATAACATTCAAACGGTAAAATAGATCCTGTCTAAAGTCACCTTTTTCCACATCCTCTTTGAGATCACGATGGGTAGCAGCGATAAAGCGTACATCTACGGATACGGGACTCTCACCGCCCACCGGCAACACCTCTTTTTCTTGAATGACGCGCAACAGCTTCACCTGCATACTGAGCGGCATATCTCCGATTTCATCCAAAAAAACCGTTCCGCCGTCGGCCACTTTTATCAGGCCTGCCTTTGCTTTTGTGGCCCCGGTAAATGCATCCTTTTCATGTCCGAACAGCTCGTTGGCCATTAATTCCTCTGTAAATGAACCACAATTAAAGGCAATGAATTCTTTTTCGGAACGGGAACTCAGCTGATGAATGGATCGGGCGATCAGTTCTTTGCCGGTTCCGCTTTCACCAAGGATAAGGACATTGATGTCCGATGGCGCAATCTGGTGAATGGTTTTCTGAATATCCATCATGACGGCGCTCTGTCCGACAATGTCGGATATTTTTCGCTGTTTTTTGAGTATTTCTTTTAGTTCAATATTTTCGAGTCGAAGCCGCCGTTTTAACAGCGCCTGTTTGGTAATCTGGCGAACATCATCGATCTTATAGGGCTTGGCGATATAATAGTAGGCGCCGTCATGCATGGCTTGAACCGATGTTTCGATGGTGGCATAACCGGTGATCATAATGACTTCAGTATAAGGCTGAAGCTCCTTGGCCTTATTCAACACCTGCATGCCGTCCACTTTCTCCATCTTCAGATCAGTGATCACCAGGTCGAAGTCTTTCGATTGAAGTAAATCAATGGCTTTGCTCCCGTTGGTTACGGAAACAACATCGTAACCGGATTTTACCAGAATATGCTCGAGATTTTTTCGGGCAATATCCTCGTCTTCAACAATCAGAATAACCTCTTTCTTCTTTTCCACAATTATCCTTCTATAATTCTACGTGATCAGGCTGATGGAACGGCAAAAAACAAGTAAATGTCGTTCCTTTTCCGACTTCGCTGGAAACGGATATATTGCCGCTATGTTGTTCCATGATGCCGTAAATAATAGAAAGCCCAAGCCCCGACCCTTTGCCAACCTCTTTTGTGGTGAAAAAGGGGTCAAAAATCTTTGAGATGATTTTTTCATCAATCCCTTCGCCGGTGTCTATCACCTGAAAGGAAAACCCCTCTTTGTCAAATTCGTTCTTTGCTCTGATGGTAATATCTCCGCCGTCTTTCATGGCATGCACGGCATTAACGATAAGATTCATTAACACCCGTTCAATTCGTTGCGGCCCCATAACGGCCTGGATATTATCGGGCACGTCGATATTGAAGCGGATGATATCCGGTATTTGCGATTTAATTTGGGAAATAGCACTGTCCACTATATCTTTAAACACCACCTGTCTTAATGTTAAAGACCTCTCTCTGGCGAATTCTAAAAGTGAGCGAACGATTTCCTTTCCCCGTGTCACCTCTTTTTCAGCACCAATCAGCAGTTCTTTTTTATATTCCAGATCGTTTTCCTCCAATTCCTCGATAAGGATTTGAAGTGAAGTGGAAATATTGTTGAGAGGATTGTTCAATTCATGGGCCACCCCGGAGGTCAGTCTCCCCAGAGACGCCAGTTTTTGCGCCTGAACGAGTTGTTTGCTCCGCCTGTTCAGCTCATCGATCATATTGTTGAGACTGCTCACCAAAGACTCAAATTCATCACCGGTCTTTATCTCGGGTATATTTTTAAAATCACCGCTGGCAATTTTTGTAATGGCGTTTTCAATGGTTTTCAGCGGACGATTGACATTAAAAATCAGAAAGAGGGCTACTAAAACAGAGAGCATAAAAACAGGTATCAGCGCCAAAAAATGAATCGTCTTTGATTTCCCGATTAGATCTTGAACAAATTGACTCTCTTTTTTTACGATTTTTTCCAACTCGCTGGTGAGAATTTTTCCCTGCTTTCGAATGAATTCGATGGTGCTTGGAGAAACCACCAAATGCCCTTCTTCCTGTTGTTTCAGAAGATCGGAAAGCGATTCCTTATATGCAACCATTTCGTTAATTCTTTCATCGAGATTTTTTGCCAGGGTGTATTTTGAGTATTTGGTCAATATATCACGAAGGATATCTTCTGCCTGATGGGCATAGTCAAGGGCTTGTAAGATATCTTCTTTGTCAAAGGATAAAAAATAGTTTTTTTCGTACCGGCGGGCTTCAAGAATCATATTCAACAGATCATATTTTCTTTCTATAATCTGAATCTTCTGGTTGAGGATATACTGGCTGTAATAACTTCGCGCCCATATCAGTGCGCTAAGGCCGATAAAAATTGCAAAAGCGAGAAAAATTTTTTTTCGGATACTGATCTTCATGGTGACCTACTCAACCCGCATCAATTTTTAAACGGATGATCTCTGAAAACTGTAAATCCTTAACTACGATTTTCTGGCCTCTGACCTTAGCGTACTGAACCTTAAGTATAATACGGTAAACTCACTTTACAAAAAACCTCTTTTACACCGGGGATATTGTGAGCAATGTCATTAATCTGCCGCGTTAAATCGGTCTGATAGGCTTCACCGATATGTTGCTGTAAAGCAGGGCTGACATAACCGGTTTTTTTTCTTTTCTGTGCCGAGACCGTTACATAAACATCCCCGTTTTTAACAAAAACTTCGGCGTCACATACGGGTTGCAGGGCTGCCCGTAAACGACTCGCAATGGCAAAATCTTCCACAGTCTGTTTCGATTCATCGGTGATTCGAAAGATGTCGCCCTGTGCCGCGACACAAATGATTTCACAGGCGTCTTGAATTGTCAAGTTTCCGATATTTATTACAATATCATATAGTTTGGGGTCATGGATATCCATCTTATAAAGATATCGGGTCCAGTAGGTTCGATTTTTGTCTTCATTTTCGATGATCTCGGCGGCCTTTTCTTTTGTTACCTTTTCTCGTTTTTGCAACAAACTGATTCTGTCGTCTTTATCGGCAATGATCCTTATTTTGAGCACCTGGGGAATTTCGGTCAACAAAAGATGACCGGCATGGCCGTGATAGACGACATTCCCTTTCCTGACATACTCTAAAAGTGCAGCCTTTATATACTCAAGATATCGTTCTTTGCCGTGGATAATCCGCTCAAGAATATTGGGAGCGTCATTGAGCGAGCGTATCAATCTTTTTTCAGAAACATTAAAAAGCTGGGCAGCTTCAACCAAAATCTCCCTGCTTACACATTCATACCCCAACTTCTTCGCCACCTTATCAGCAATCTCTTGTCCGTGACTAAAACACCCCCTGGAAATCGTGATAACCGCCATTATCCATCCCCTCCTGAATTACACCTACTGTTAAGCAGATACGAAATGTCGAAAGCACGAAAAATACTATTTTCGTGCTTTCGTAATGTTTTTATATTCGTATGTCAGCTTCCTTATAATCTCCGATTAATTCCGCGCTTACTGAATCCCATAAAAGAAATAGAGAATGGTCAACTCTACAGCTAAAAAGATAGCGGTCATCACCACGCCTGCCTTAGCGTAGTCTACGGTGCGGTACCCTCCGGGTCTCATGATCAGCGCATTGACCTGGTGTGTCGGTAAAACAAATGTGTTGGACGCCGACAACCCCACCACCAGTGCGGCCATTCTCGGATCACCACCGGCCATAACCGCCATATTCATACACAGCGGAACCAGAAGGACCGTTGCGCCGACATTGGAAATCACCAAAGTGAAAAAAGAGGTCATGACTCCGACAGCCCCCAGCAGAACAATAGGCGTCGGATTCCCTAGGAGCCCGAGAACAAATTTCGCAATAAATGCAGCGGTTCCGGTTTTTTCAAAGGCAACACCCAAAGGAATCAGGCCTGCCAAGAGGAATACCGTCATCCAGTCCACGGCCCGATAGGCTTCATCCACGGAAAGTACTCCGGTGATGATCATGCCGAGGGCTCCGGACATAAGAGCCACTGAAAGCTGAATCTTGAAAATAATAATTTGTGCCAGTGCCACAGCCAGCCAAATTACGGCCAGTTTGGCCTTTTCCGGACGCATGATTTCGCCTTCAAGGGCCGTAGCAAAGGTAAGGGCCCGAGGCTGTGGCTGATTTCTTAAAATGTGAAATTTCTCCCAGGGACCCTGAAGCAACAGGGTATCACCCATTTGCAGCCGGATATGGGTTAAGTTGCTGTAAACAATTTTATTGCCGGTAAACAGCGCCACCGGATTTACACCGTACAATTCTTTAAAATTGATTTGACTCATGGTTTTGCCGATCAATTCAGACCGGGGCGAAACCACCGTTTCTGCCATACCGGCATTGATCACGGCTAGGCTTTCTGCAAAAATATCCAGACCGTCTTTAACTTCCCATCCGTATTCTTCAGCCAGCATTTGAACCAATTTCACCTTTCCGATAACAGCAATGTCATCGCCGGGAGAAATGTTATCACTGCTTTTGGGTACAAAACTCTTTTCTTTCTCAGATGCAAAATTAATGGCCACCACCGTCACCAGAAACTTGGGCCTGATGGCCAGGTCTCCTAGGGTTCTGGGGCCTTCAAAATTATCGGGTATGTGGATTTCAAAAGTGTGTTCGAGTCCTTCATAGGCTTCCATCAACAACGCTGTAACACCCTTCTCCGCTTCGCCTTCAGCTGCTGGAAGGACAAATTTTCCGAAAATAAGAAAATAGATAATGGCACTGGCAAGAAGACAAATTCCGATGGGGGTCTGGGTGAAAAGGCCGAAGGGTTCCAGTTTTTTTCCGCCAAGGACCATCAAATCATTTAACAGAATCGTGGGGCTGGCACCCACCAATGTGATGGTCCCGCCGATAATGGCACAAAATCCCATTGGCATCAAAATACGGGACACCGGCACTCCCATTCTTTTACCGATACGCTGGGCAGCCGGAAGGAATAGGGCTGCAGCCCCGATATTTTGCATCATACTCGAGATAATGCCTACTGTGCCGGATATCAGGGTAATCACCTTTTTCTCGCTGTTGCCGGCCAGTTTGACGATGGGACCGGCTACTTTGTTCATTACCCCTGTTTTGTCAAGACCGGCACCGATGATGATCACCGCCATGATGGAGACGACAGCGTTACTGCTTAACCCTACGAATGCTTCTTTCGGGGATACCAGGCCTATAAGTGGGAGCAATGCCATCATAATGATTCCCACAACATCGACACGAACCCACTCAAAAATAAACAGAACGATTGCAAAACCCAGTACAATCATGGTCAAAATCATTTGAGGTGTCATTGCATCAATATTCCTTTCTGTTCCTCGTAAATTTGCATAGCCCTAAAATAAGCTGGTTTTCAATCTGTTATTCCTTTTTATTTTTTCTAAACTTAAAGCACAGCCAAAAAGCAAAGGCGACAAGTACAAGATTAAAAATGAAACGCGCGTCCATTTCATCCTCCCTTATATTTCAATTTTAAAAAGGGTTATATAATGCACAGATTCAAATTTTTTGCAATATGGAATATGGTTTTCACAAAAAAAAACTAAAGATCCGAAATATACATAAAATCAAAATGTTCCGTTTTAGCGACAAGGACTACTTAAATGTCTCAATAAGCTTATAACGCGCTTTTATCAATAGCAATTTATCAACAACTATCCATTGTGTTTCATATTGGAACATTAGCCAACTCAAATTCTTCACTTTCAACCTTCACCAACGTCAGTATAAAAAATGTAGGCGTGCCTGGAAGATTTTTTTAAAGCGGATCCTTAATGATCCGTTCCGGTTCAACGGCCTTGCCTGACATATAGCGATGTCGTTTTAAAGACTGTTTCTGTTTTTTTTTCGATTGAATCCTTTAATAATTTTTGCTAAGGGCTTTTGTACAAGTATTTCGGCTAAAACGGGTTAATAAAAACAATAATTACAGTCCCGTCGATTGCCGTCTTTAAAAAAAGGAGAATGCATGGAGTCAAAAGAGTTACTCGAAAAACTCGAGCAGAAAAATCAGAAAGCAATGGAAGGCGGTGGTCCCGACCGAATCAAAAAGCAGCACGATTCCGGAAAACTCACCGCCCGTGAACGGATCGACAAACTTTTGGATGAAGGGACGTTTGTCGAACTCGACCGATTCAAAGTGCACCGTTGCACCGATTTCGGCATGGAGAACAAAAAGATCCTCGGCGATGGCGTTGTTACGGGCTACGGGTTGCTTCATGGGAGACAAGCGTTTGTGTTTGCACAAGATTTTACCGCGCATGGCGGTTCACTTTCTCTGGCACATGCTGAAAAAATCTGTAAGATCCTTCAGCATGCCATGCGAGTGGGTGCGCCGGTGATCGGTCTCAACGACTCCGGCGGTGCAAGGATCCAGGAGGGGGTCATGAGTCTGGCCGGATACGGTGATATATTTCTCTTGAATGTTTTGGCATCCGGTGTTATCCCCCAGATAAGCGCCATTATGGGCCCTTCGGCCGGGGGAGCAGTCTATTCACCGGCGCTGACCGACTGGGTCTTTATGGTTGAAAGTACAAGTTATATGTTTATCACCGGTCCTGAAGTCGTTAAGTCCGTTACCCGGGAAGACGTAACCATGGAAGAACTCGGCGGAGCCATGGCACACAGTTCCAAGAGCGGTGTGGCCCACTTCCCATGTCCTAATGATGAAACCTGTATTGAAAAAATACGAGAACTCATGTCGTTTCTTCCCCAGAACAACATGGAAGATCCACCTCGCCAATCAACGAATGACGATCCCATGCGTCGCGAAGAAAGCATATGCGAAATTGTCCCTTCAGACCCTAACAAGCCCTATGACATGCGCAATGTCATTACGGCCTGCCTGGACGACAACTATTTCTTTGAGGTGCATGAACACTGGGCACCCAGTATCGTCGTCGGTTTCGGCAGGCTTGACGGTATGCCGGTGGGAGTTGTCGCCAACCAGCCCGCAGCAATGGCCGGCGTTCTCGACATCAATGCCTCCAATAAAGGCGCCCGGTTTGTCCGTTTTTGCGACTGTTTTAATATTCCTTTGGTTATTTTTGAAGATGTCCCTGGATTCATGCCCGGCACCCACCAGGAACACGGCGGAATCATCAAGCACGGCGCCAAACTGATCTATGCCTTTGCCGAATCCACTGTGCCGCGCATAACCATCATCACCCGCAAGGCATACGGCGGTGCCTATATCGTCATGAGCTCGAAACATCTTAGGGGTGACATCATTATGGCGTATCCCAATGCGGAAATCGCGGTCATGGGCGCTGACGGCGCCGTTAATATCATCTGCCGCAGTCAGATTAAAAAAGCCGAAGATCCGGAATCGGAAAGAGGGCGACTGATCGAAGACTATCGGGATAAATTCTCGAATCCATATAAGGCCGCGGAACACGGCTATATCGATGAGGTTATCGATCCGGCGGATACCCGGCCGAAAATCATCCAGGCATTAAGGATGCTCAGCAACAAACGAGATACCAACCCGCCAAAGAAACACGGAAACATTCCCCTGTAGATCTTTAGAAAGGAGACCGTTACATGACCTGGGATCAAGTATTAGAACTGATTAAGAGCATCCTTTTAACCCAGACAGGAATACCAAACCTGGCCATCGGTCAGGTCATTATGATTTTGATTTCCTTCTTTTTCCTTTACCTGGCCGTCGCCAAAGAGTATGAACCGTTGCTGCTCGTCCCCATCGGGTTTGGAATTTTTTTGGTAAATTTCCCCCTTGCTCCATTGATGGGATTTACCGAGCATGGCGATCCCGAACTCATCCGTGCCTTCTATAAATACGGTGTTCAGTGGGAGATCATCCCATGCCTGATCTTTCTGGGCCTGGGAGCAATGACCGATTTCGGGCCACTAATCGCCAATCCGAAAACACTTATCATCGGTGCCGGGGCCCAGCTTGGGGTATTCATTACCTACTGCGGAACCCTCTTTTTCGGGTTTACCTTAAAAGAAGCCGCTTCCGTGGGCATTATCGGCGGAGCCGACGGGCCCACAACGATCTACCTGACCGCCATGCTGGCACCCCAACTTTTAGGGCCCAATGCCTTGGCTGCCTATTCTTATATGGCCATGGTTCCCCTCATACAGCCGCCCATCATGCGCTTGATGACCACCCCCGAACAACGTCGGATAAAAATGCGGCAACTCAGGCCCGTGTCTGCCAAAGAAAAGCTTCTCTTTCCGCTTATCGCCTCGATCTTTATTATTCTTCTGATCCCTGCCGTAGCACCGTTGATGGGAATGTTCATGTTCGGAAATTTTATGCGCGAATGCGGCGTGGTGAAGCGACTTAGCGATACAGCTCAAAACGCCATGATGAACATTGTCACGATACTCTTGGGGCTCTCGGTAGGAGCGACCATGCAGGCAGATGTCTTTCTAAGCTGGAAACCGATGCTGATCTTCGGTTTTGGGCTTTTGGACTTCATTATATGTACCTTTGGCGGTATCCTTACCGTCCACATTATGAACCTGTTTTTAAAAGAAAAAATGAACCCTCTCATCGGCTCCGCAGGGGTTTCCGCAGTGCCCATGGCAGCCAGGGTTTCTCAAGTTGAGGGCCTGAAATACGATCCAGACAACTGGCTCATCATGCACGCCATGGGACCCAACCTCGCAGGCGTTATCGGTTCGGCCTCCGCAGCGGGGATGTTCATTGCCATGTTCAAGTAGGAGGACTTTATGACAAGAATGACCAATAGATTTTTCAAAAGAACTTTATGGACGTGGCTTATCTTAGTGTTGATGATAGTTGCTTTGGCGCCTCGGATCGAAGTCTGGGCGGCATTCGGCGAAGACCTGGAAAAGCCCAAGCCCGAATTCACCCGCGAGGGAGATATCATTACGGCCAAACTCATTCCTCGCGCAAAGAGCACCAGCGTTTCCATTAATTTCCAGGTTTCAGGCGGCCGTCTAATGGATGTTGAAGGCATGGATTTTAAAGAGGCTGAGAATCCTAGCGTCGACAATAAAGATTTCAAGTCCGAACTTTTTATAATCAAGATCGACAAGGTTTCTCCGGGCGGAGAGGCTGAGGTATCCATAACATCGGATTTTTTTAGCAGCTCGACCCAGTTCTGGGTATTTAACCGAAATTTAAAAAAACCCTGGATGAACACTGACGCACAGAATATCAGCCTCCCAGATCTGGTTCAAAAACTGGTGGTTTCCGTAAAGGATGGGGGACCTTTTGACAGTGACGGTGAAACCGACGGCCGGATTACTCTTACGGGAGGCCCAAAGGACTCCTTTTGGGGATATGCCTTGGGTACTCTTTTTATCCGGTTCTTCGGCATTTTTCTTGTTCTGTCCATACTGATGATCGGTATGATCATTTCCGGCAAGTTTTTTCAGATGTTTGATAGAAAAAAAGCGGAAAGAACAAAAGAGAGTCAATTGCAACCGGCAGCTGCAACACCCGATATTCAACCGGCTGAGGCAGTGGAATCGGAACTGGCCACAGCAATCGGTGTTGCCTTGCATCTGCATTTTTCCGGCCGACGCCAAATGGCAACTTCTCATTTTTTTACACCAATTCTATCACCCTGGGCCCGACAGGGCCGTGAACGGATCATGAACGCTCGATCCATACAAAAAAAACCGCGGTAATCGCTTACAGAATCGATGAGGATTTTTTATGAAATATAAAATCGCAGTCAACGACCAAAAGTTTGAAGTTGAAATCAAAGACATAAGTGAGGGCATCGCCCATGTGAATGTCAACGGCCAACCCTTCGACGTTCTGATTGAAAACTACGAAGACATCACAACCGGCTCAACCACTACAGTTCCGGTAACGCCACCTGTTGCAGCACCGACTGCCGTAAAAACCCCGGCGCCGTCCCATAAACCGGCACCGGTAACAGACCGCATGGCAACTCCTGCTCCAGCTGCGACTCCCAAAAAGGTGCATGCTACGGGTGAAATCGTAGCCCCGATCCCCGGACGTATCATGGATGTCAAGGTGAAAGAAGGCGACCATGTGACTAAAGGTCAAACTGTGGCGACCATGGAAGCCATGAAAATGGAAAATAATATTGCCAGTACCATGGACGGTGTCGTTCAGGAAATTCTAGTCCAAAGAGACTCGGAGGTCGCCACCGACCAAGTGATAATGATTGTCGGATAATCGATTTTCGACTTTTGTACCCCAATATCGATTAAAAGATTTCTTGCCCGCCTCGTTGTATAGCGGATGATGCTACGGCCCAAAAAAAATCCGGCCTTTTTTGAAAAGGCCGGATTTTAAGCTTTTGTGCAAACAACGGGTTGTCTTTTTCCGATGGGATTTGAAGGATTATTACTCAACACCTAAATTCTGCCATTAAAAAAACGGTAACTTCTAGAAGCCATTACACCATGGAATAAACATAAACGTTTCTGCGAAGCCGTTCGCCTTGTTCGATTACGCTTTCAGTACGATCCTCCACAGATTCAGACACCACAAACGCAATGTCTTTGTTCTCTCTGTTGATGGCTTCCAGCGCCTCTTCAGGCTCGCTGAACATCACGATGTGTTCAAAAGGAATCCCTTTTTCAGCCGCCAATTCCTGAAACTGGTCTGCATTTTCTTTAGACATGCTTTTGAACTCTTCACATACCTGATCTCGTGAAGATGAAAAAAGCTTGAAGGTTTCACAGGATAAAGGCGCCGTGTTTAATGCCAGGATTTCATAGGACATGCGCTGCGCCATTTCCAGAGCATAGTCGATGACTTCCTTTGAAAAAGAGCTTTCTCTACCCAAGACCAGCAATTTTGTAGGTGTATGTTCTTCTTTTTGCTCAGCCATTGTCTCCATGGCATATTCGGCCTCTCCAGCTTCAGCAAAGGTAATTGCCTCCTGGTATTTGTCCATTTTATTACTGGTTTTGCTCAACTTTTGTTTAATTCTTCCAAAAAATCCTGCCATTTTCCTCTCCTCCTCTATTACTCTATTTTCTTCTATTGATTTCTAATTGTGAATCGTGACCAGTGGAACGGATAGATTCTTTTTTATTTCCGCAAGCACATGTTCCTTTTCATAAATATTGCCGTTCTGACGGGCACTTTGATGGGCCGCATCATAGATGGTCAACACAACGTTACGATTCTTGTTTACATAATCGATAATTTCTTTCTCGGGATTCCCGGATTTCATCGAAAAGTGACAATGAACGCCTGATTTTTCCGATTCAGACATAAGACGTTTCATTTCCTTTGAGGCTTCGTCCATGATTTCCAAAGCGGTTTCATGTTCACCAGCTTCTGCAAAGGTGGCCGCTACCATGGAACTTTTTATAAACGTTCTAGCAAGAAAAGTATTTTTTCGAATCTTTTCCAGATACTTGCGATAATACCGGGGCCTGATGATCTGAAATATGCTCAACTCCGCCCTTATTTGCTTGCAAAGCGCAACAGCATAGTGAAATGCTTTTTGGTCCGGAGTCATACCGTCTATGGTCAATAACACTTGTCTCATTTTTATCCCCTCTTACACGTTAACCCATTGCCTCGATTATGTACGCATCTCCGGACGAGTATCTTCACTGCGACGAACACGGTCTTCGGTCTTTCTTCGGTGTTCTCTTTCCGGACGGTCATGCATGATATCGAGCGCAATATCGTGTTCATTGGCCTGGGCAAATGTTATGGCTGCCATTAATCTGTCGAATGTTTCTCTGAATTTAAACATGGCTAAATCCCTCCTTGATGTGCGATGTTTTTTTTGCTCTTGATCACATATAGAGCAAATCATGTGCCACAGCCGTCAAATAGACTATATCCTATTGATATAATTGATTTAAATACATATTGCCCGAAGATGAAATTCTGAAAAAAATGTTGCAATTTGCAATGCTATTTAGGGGAGGCAAGAATATATTATTTGATATCAATAGGTTATTTGATATTGCATAAAAGAATATTTCGTTGCAGATTGTAACGCCAACAAATTTGTTGTGCATCCCAAAGAAAAATTATTGCGTGGGGCTGTAGGATCTGATTTTATACAAGGAAAATTTAAATAAGGACCTCATCATGCGCATATTTAAAAAAGAAAAGGGGAAAATGAAGGAACTTTCTACAGAAATAGATGAGTTAAAAGAAGATGTGCATAAAGCAAAAATGCCGGAACCTGTTGAAAAGGTAGCTTTTAAAGAAATAGAGCGACTGGCAAAAACATCCCCTTCAAGTGCTGAATACGCTATCGGCGTTAATTACATCGATTATCTGGTGAGTCTGCCCTGGAACAAAATGACCGATGACAATCTCGATATTAAACGGGCCGAATCAATTCTCAATGAAGATCATTTTGGACTGGACAAAATAAAAGACAGAATTCTGGAACATTTGTCAGTCAGAGTATTGAAGATGTCAAGCCAGCACAAAATACTAGTGGTGGATGATGAAAAAATTACACGCCAGAATCTGGAACATGTGTTTAAAAAAGACGGCTATCATGTCAATACCGCTTCCAACGGGTCCGAAGCGCTGGAATTTCTGGGAGAAAGCGCTTTTGATGTCATTGTAACAGATCTTAAAATGGGAAAAGTCGACGGTATGGCGGTTCTGGAAAAAGCCAAAGACATCAATCCAAGTACCGAAGTGATTATCATCACGGGATACGCTACGGTATCTACGGCCATTGAAGCCATGAAAAAGGGATCGTACCATTATCTGACAAAACCCTTAAAGCTCGACGAAATTCGATCAACCATTCAAAAAGCACTCTATAAAAAAAAGGTCCGTCTGGAACCCAAAGGCCCGGTGCTCTGTTTTGCCGGGCCACCCGGCACAGGAAAAACATCTCTGGGAATGTCCATTGCCAAGAGCTTGGAACGAAAATTCGTCCGTATGTCTTTGGCCGGAATGAAAGACGAAGCTGAGATAAGGGGACATCGCAAAAGCTATGTCGGTGCTTTGCCGGGAAGAATCATCCAGGAAATTCGCCGCGCGGAAACGAAAAATCCGCTGATTATGCTGGATGAAATCGACAAGATCGGTCGGGATTTTAAAGGGGATCCGGCCGCAGCACTTCTGGAGGTCCTCGACCCCGAGCAAAACTCACATTTTGTGGACCATTACCTGGATGTTCCTTTTGACCTTTCCCGTGTGATGTTCATTGCCACTGCCAACGCCCTGGACCTGATTCCCGGCCCCCTTCTGGACCGGCTGGAGGTGATTACCCTGCTGGGATATACGGAAGAAGAAAAAGAAAAAATCGCAACCCAATATCTGATCCCCAAAGAAATCGAAGAAACCGGGCTTTCCGAAAATCCCCCTGTTTTCAACCCGGAAACCATCCATAAGATCATCAGGGAATACACCCGAGAAGCGGGTTTACGAAATCTCAAGCGTCAGATTGCCTCCATCTGCCGCAAAATCGCCAGGGAAACACTTCGTGGCCAGCATAAAAACGGATCGAATATCATCACTCCGGAAAAAGTGGAAAGCTTTCTTGGTCCCCGAAAGTTTTATTTTGAAATTTCAGAGGCCAAAGAACGGGTAGGGGTAGCCACCGGCCTTGCTTGGACGGAAGCCGGCGGCCAGATTATCTTCATCGAAGCCGCCAAGATGAAAGGAAAGGGAAATCTTATTTTAACCGGATCGCTGGGTGATGTAATGAAGGAGTCGGCCCACGCGGCCATGAGCTACATCCGAAGCCATGCCGAATCATTGAATATCCCGGACAACATGTTCGAAACCCATGATATCCATATTCACGTACCAGCCGGTGCTATTCCAAAAGACGGGCCTTCGGCTGGCCTGACCATCGCCGTTGCACTCATCAGTCTGATAACGGAGAGGTCCTGCAAGAGAAATGTGGCACTGACAGGTGAATTGACATTGAGCGGTAGGATACTTCCGGTGGGGGGTGTCAAGGAAAAGGCTCTGGCTGCTCACCGGGCCGGCGTGACATCTGTGGTATTCCCTGACAAAAACGAGGCAGACATCAGAGACATTCCCGAAGATATTCAGAAAGATCTTAAGATTTTCAAAATCAATGAGCTGGAAGAGATTATTGACCTGGTATTGAATTAGCGAAGAATCTATTAGATATATTTGAACATCGCAAAGTGCAAATCTTTCGGGGTTGGATTTCCGGTTTTCACAAATCCGTGGCTTTTATAAAAAGCTTCCGAGCGTGGGAATTTTGGGACTTCAACCTCTATCTCGTTCATCCCCATGTGCCTGAACAAATCTTCACAGTGCTCATACAGAAGTGAACCAAAGCCTTTTCTGCAGTAATTCATTTTAATGTTTATTGTTTTTATAACAAGTTTAATACCCCTTCGAACAACAAGTACACAGCCGATGAGATCTTCCTCTTCGTTGAATAGCATTGCCAGATAACCTCTATTCAATTCTTTCTGAATTTTTTCAGGCGAAGCAAAAGCGTTCAATCTTTCAAGGTCAGCCGGACCATACTCCCCTTGATTGACATCCTGAGTATTTTGCCGAATCAACTCCGCGACTCTTTCTGCTTCGGAATTAGTTAGCAGTTCTGTTGTTTCCTTTAGGTTATCGATGACTTTTAGTTTCATTTTTTTTTGAATTGAGGATGTTACGGATGTCTTTTTCGATTTTTTGCAAATAATGATTTAATGCGGCACTATTGCTCATGATCATATCAAGTTGCCGGGTATGTAGAGTAAGATAGCCCAGAATTTCAAGGCGCTCTTTCATATATTCCATTTCATGGCCTTCCACGCGCGCAATCAAGTTGTCTTCCCTGATTTCTACTCTGAACCCTTGTTCTTGAAGTATTTCCCCGATAAAATGTACCCGTTTGAGCCGTCGCTGAAGGTCGGCTGCGCCTCCCTTAAACTGGAAACTGATATAATTTTCCATCGAACGCTCACTGACCATAGCTTCCAGAATTGAAAAATGATACCCCAACCTGGAACTTAAACTGCAGTAGTTTTTGGAGATCATAAAATAATTCTTTGCGGCGTATGTTGATCGAAGACCGGGGGTTAAGTTTCTATTTGCAGTCGATTGAAATATAACCGACGCTAAGCCCCTTCCGTCAATTGCCGGTGGACCACCCCAAGGCACGGCGATGAACCCGTACCAAAAAGCCAGCATTGGAATTGAAACAATATTTTCAAGCTGAACATATTTACCCTCCTCTTCTTTCTTAAATCCATCGTCCAAATTTAAAATCCACCACTGCATCGGTGCTTTATAAAACAGTTGTTTACTCGATTTTTCGGAAAAGTGGTGCTCTTTACCGAAATTGAACATCTCGTATACGGCTTTTTCATGGATAAACCGGGTGATGTCATGGAAAGTTTTGCAGTTGACCGGACTAAAATAAGGAGAATCCGGATCAAGTAGGTTTAAAGGGATGATAAACTCGTTCACCTGTTTCAAGGTTTCATAAACCGGGCTGCCGACCATGGGATTTTCTTTTGTTTCGGATCTTGCCAGCAACGTGTCAATTTTTCCCTTATAGACTGTCAAAGCATCGGCATCAACGGTGACCATCTCATCCTGATTCAATCGATTAATTGCATCGGGCACACCGAACAGTGCAGGAACTCCGAACTCCCTGGCCACGCTGGCAAGGTGTCCTGCAAAGCCCCCCTGTTGTGTTACAACAGCAACAGACCGATTTAAAAGAGGGGCCCATACGGGCAATGCCTGTCGGGCAACCAATACTGCGCCTTGAGGGAATCTCAGCATATCTATTCCCTTGTCCACCATATAAACTTTTCCGCTGGACACGCCCGGACTTGCGGTGATTCCTCCCCTGACAACGATGTCACCTTGTGCTGTTTCGGGTTTAGGCAGATCCTTCTTCGACGTTTCAGTTTGCTTCAAAGGCCTGCATTGAAGTATATGTATAGAGTCATCTTCTGCCACAGCCCATTCAATGTCCTGTGGTGCTGCAAAATAATTTTCAATCTTAATCGCAAGTTCTGACAATACCAAAGCCTTTTTATCATCAATTGAGGCCAGATCTTTTTTGTCCCCGGTCAACTCCATACGGCAAATCCCTTCCTCCGGCAGACAGACAAATTTTACTTCTTTGGGGGTTACTTTTTTATGGACAATCTCTCTGGGAAGTGTTTTTGAAACAACGAAAAGATCGCAGGCACCACTACCGTCAACAACCGACTTGGGCAATCCCCATGTGGAATTGATAAAAATTGATTCATCGGACAGGTCAACGGGGTTACGCGTATAGATGACCCCGCCTGCTACGGCATCAACCATGCCCATACACCCCACACACATGGCAATATCTTCATCCTTAAATCCCCTGTTCAATCGGTAGGTCACGGCCTGAAGCGAGTATTTGCTGGCCAGAACTTCTTTATAGGCATGAAAAATACTATCAAAACTTACGTTTAATTCGCTCCGATACTGGCCCGCAAAAGAACTCTCCTGGGTATCTTCTCCCAGAGCACTGCTCCTTAAAGCCAAAGTGACTTTTCCTTTTGTATCTGATTCAAGTTTATTATAGGCCTGTTTAATGGCATCAGCCAGATCGTCCGGTATCCTGGATTTAATAATAAGCTGCTGGATCTCTGAACTCAGGGTAAAGAGTTTTTCAATATTATCCGAATCAATGGATTGAAAACGGCGGTCAATTTCTGCCTGCAAATCATTTTCCTTGATAAATCTTTCATAACCAGCCGAAGTAATAACAAATCCAGCAGGTATGCTGATTTGAAGCTTGTTTTTTATTTCACCAAGATTGGCCATCTTGCTCCCTACGAAATCGCTCATCTCCTTCTTCAAAGCATCTATGGGTATGACAAGTCTCTCATCTTTCACCGATTTTTTCTGTGATAGCAAGCCATCGATCTTCTGCTGGATGTCATTAAACCGTGTATAGAGTTCCTTGTACTTGTTCTGGGCAAGTTTCTCGATATTTTTTATCATATTAAAGACATTCACGGAAACCGCCGTGCAACTTGCCCGGACAAACGTCATGCCAAAGGGGTGTCTGCTTTGAAGGGCCCGCTCCATATCACCCATAACCTCTAAAGCTTTGTTGTTGGAATTTAGCAGAAGCTTGAAATTGTGATACCGATCCTTGAAGGCAATGCGCAGTTGTTCGACATCAACAGCCGGAGTTTTTGGTTTTTTAATAAAAAGCTTTTTAAAATGATCTAATAATTCGCCCATAATATTTACTTCCGAGATTTAAGAGAAGACGTTTTTAGTCCCGCAAGAAGATCTGGATTAGGTTTGAGAATCGAAATCAATCTCAAAGCTGAAAGCTGGAAGCAAAACCTCTTAAACTTTGAGCTTTCAGCGTTCAGCTTTGAGAATGCTTTTATGCCTCCAATCACGAAAAGCCCCCGCGTTTCGTATTTCGTGCCTCGTATTTCGATTTTTAATCCTAAGCATTTTATAGACTACCTGAAAAAAAGGCTAAAAGCAAGGCAGGATACCCTTTGCTTTCAGCCTTTTTAACGGATAAGCTCTAATCCTTTTGACCCGAATATTTCATGACATATTCGGTTAATGTTCCAGCTTCAGACCCCACCCTTCAAATAAAAACATAACCGCGAAACCATACCAAAGCGTATAGATCACATAAAATACCAAAGAAAAAAATACAATGAAAGCACGGTCGGATATTTTCTGGGGCTCAACCTGGTAGTAGTTGTAAGAAGTCTCCACCGCTTTCTTTACGACCAAATCAACAGTTTTTGCTTCCTGGAATTGTTTTTGCTTTTTTAAGACCTTATCCATCGCAGTGAGTGCCTGCCACCAGTTAAAAAGGGCCTGTCTTTCGTTGTATCCGTATTTTGATGTAATCGCCTTCCCGTCATTCATATACATCCGGTCAGCATCCGCAAGACAATTTGCAAGGATTTTCCCAAGGTCTCCTTCAATTTTCAATCGGGTCCCGGACATATTAACCAAAGCGCCGCCTTTCATAAACAAAGCCGCGGTCTGTTGGGTTTGGCTTTCGTTTTTCATTTCAATGGTCGCGGTGACGGACCTGCCGGAAAACATATCGGTTTCCGCTTTAACCTTTGGAATATAATAGGCCGAACCCTTTGAAATTGAATTGTATAGATCGTCCAAATATTCCAACCCGTTTTGTCCATTAAAGACCGGGGAAAAAATAATGATCAATACAACTGCAAATCCGATCAACAATCCGAAGCCGCCAAACATTTTTTTTCTATTTTCCATCATGACTCAGCCTCCCCGCCTTTTAGTACTCGGATATTTTTTAGAAATGTCCCGATT
>Ga0316576_10000175_pt1 | contig 26358 bp, 22 predicted proteins | sample S0NA_FD_203075 | JGI IMG/M metagenome (GOLD analysis project Ga0316576, IMG submission 203075) | Rhizosphere microbial communities from salt marsh grasses in Alabama, United States - S0-2_050615r3r5 | ecosystem: Host-associated > Plants > Roots > Rhizosphere | place: USA: Alabama | collected...
TTGTCCGTGCAGGGCACGGACAGCTCCCCCCCGCGCCCCCGCCGAGCCGCGTTGTCCGTGCAGGGCACGTACAACTGCCCCCCGCGCCCCCGCCGAGCCGCGTTGTCCGTGCAGGGCACGTACAACTGCCCCCGCGCCCTCGCCGAGCCGCGTTGTCCGTGCAGGGCACGTACAACTGCCCCGCGCGCCCTCTGGCGTCCTTTCCACGAGCGGCTAGGCGACCGCGCTCCAGCACGGCGAGCAATGCCGCGCAGTTGCTGGAGCCGAAACTGCAGCGTGACACACCACGCGATCATACCCTTGGTGCCCCGGCCCGCCAGGGTCACAATACAGGGAGCACTCACCGCGGGGGAGATCCATGCGCAAAGCAGTAGCTCTCGCGACGCTCTTGGCGTGCGGCTGCAGCAGCACCGCCGCCGATTGGCCTGACGGCGCGCTCGACCATGGGAACAGCGCCGGGGCCGACGGCGCCACCGACGGCGTTGCCGCTGACGCGCCCACTTGCGCCCTCGCGCCGGGCCAGGGCCCGCTCAGCGGGGAGCTCTCGGTGCAGTTTCCCGACGGAGCTTCGATCACCGGCAGCTTCTAGGCGGCCCGGCAATGCAAACGGCACAAACACGCTAGACTACCGGACGCACAGGCAAGGAGCTCCCCAATGAAGCACGCTCTCGTCTGCTCGTTGATCGTCGGGGCGTTGTGCGGGTCGAGCCGTTCTCTCGCCGCCCCAACGTTCGTCCGGCTGTCGGTCACCGAGGATCCCTCCACCAGCATGGGCGTCGCCTGGACCACGCTCTCGGGACCGGCCGAGACCACCGTGGAGTACGGCACCGCGAAGGGGAGCTACGCCCAGACGGCAAAGGGCAACGCGACCAACCTCGGCGCCACCCTGGGCACGGTGAGCGAGGACGCTGACCGGTCTGGCGCCGGACACGGTCTACTACTACCGCGCCGGCGGCGCCGCGGGCGGATTCTCCCCCGAGTACTCCTTTCGCACGGCGCCGGCCCCGAGCGAGAAGTGCGGCGCGGTCCGCTTCGCGGTGTTCGGCGACAGCCGCGCCGAGTCGTGGCAGGGGGACAAGGGCGTCTCGGACGCCTGGATCAGCCAGTCCGCGACCGCCCTCAAGGCGAGCCCCCGCTTCATCCTCCACGGCGGCGACATCGTCTATGACGGCGACAACGAGAAGCAGTGGGTCAACCACCTCAAGGGCACCGAACCGGTCAGCTCGCTGGTCCCGATCATGTACACCCTGGGAAACCACGACACCGGCCAGGTGGCCGGCGACGGCGCCAACTACAACAGGATCTTCCACCTGCCGCGCGCGGACCAGGCGCTCGGCGGCAGCGGCACCGAGGACTACTACTACTTCACCTGGGGCAACGCGATCTTCGTCTCGCTGTCCACGGAGAGCTTTACGGGCGGCACGCCCAAGTTCAAGGACCAGGCGGACTGGCTGGACAAGGTGCTGACCCAGAACCCCAAGCGCTGGCGCTTCGTCTTCGTGCACCGCCCGATCTACACGCACCGCATCGACATCTTCTCGCTCGACCTGGGCCACCCCTCCAACGAGGCCGGTCAAAACGCGGCGCTGGTGCCGGTGATCACCAAGCACCACGTGGACGTTGTCCTGCAGAGTCACAACCACTTCTACGAGCGCTACGCCCCGTCCAAGTGCCAGGACGGCGGCAGCCTCCAGCCGTGTCCGGTCGCCTCCTTCGACCAGGGGACGGTTCACATCACCACCGGCGGCGCGGGCGCGTTCCGCCTGTGGTGCTTCTTCCCCGCGATCTGCCCCGGGCCAACCGACCAGGTTCGGCTCACCGCGTCGTCCGAGCACCACTGGCTCCAGTTCGACATCAAGGACCACAGCATGTCGATGAAGGCCACCGACATCAACGGAACCACCATCGACGCTTTCACGATCAACAAGACCGTGCCGACGCCTGACCCCTGCGCCGTCGCGCCGCCCTCCGACGCCGGCCCTGCTGACGCCGGCCCTGCTGACGCCACCGTCGCGGCGGACACGTCTGGTTTGCCGGACGCGAAGGGCGCGGTCGCCGACACCTCCCCGAAAGACACCGCGTCCGGGGACACCAAGACGACGACGCCATCGACCAATGGATGCAGCTGCCACGTGGAAGGGGGGGGCGGCGCGCCGCCGCTCGGTCTGCTCGGCCTGTTGGTGCTCGCGGTGCTGGTGCTCGGGGGCTCACGCATTGCGTCGGGCCGGGCCGGCAGCCGTCGGTGAGGATGCTCAACACCAGGCCGCCTTGCCCCCCCGCTCTGCTATCATGCCCAGCATGTCCGACATCGAGACCATCCTGCGGCGCATCAGCGTGCGCGGCTACCGGGACGAGGCGGTGTCCTCCGATCTGCTGCGCCAGCTGGTCACCGCCGGCGAGCAGGCCGAGCCGCTGACCTCGATCCGCGTCCGCACCCACCTCGACGAGCAGGCCGCGGTGCAGCGGGGGATGACCGGCCTGCTCGGCGACTACGGCAAGGTGATCCGCGCGCCGCACTACCTGGTGCTGACGGCCGAGGAGGGGGCGCACGGACTGCTGGACGCCGGCTACCGCTTCGAGCAGGTGCTGCTCGTGGCCACCCGGCTGGGCCTGGGCACCTGCTGGATCGGCGGCTTCTTCCGCGAGGAGCGCGTGAGCGCGGCCTTCGAGCTGGGTCCCGGCGAACGCGTCGTGGCCCTCAGCCCCGTGGGCTACCCGCAGGAACGCGGGGCGAAGGGAGTGCTCGGGCGGGTCATCCGCTCGGCCGTCCGCTCCTCCAGGCGCAAGGCGCCGGGGCAGCTCTTCTTCTGGGAGCGGCTCGGCGCCCCGCTGCCCGTCGGCCTCGCCGAGCGCCCTTGCCCCGAGCGCTGGCTCGAGGCGATCCGACGCGCGCCGTCCTGGGCCAACAAGCAGCCCTGGCGCTATGTTCTCGAGCCCGAGAGCGTTCTGGTGCTCAAGCAGGGCAGCCAGCTCAAGGAGGACAAGGACTACCACGTGGTGGACTGCGGCATCGGCATGGCGCACCTGCACCTGGCGGCGCGGGAGCTCGGCTTCGAGGGCAGCTGGGAGCTCGATCCCGTGGTCGCCGACCTGCCCGGGGACGTGACCGCCGTGGCGCGCTACCGGCTCCCCCGGCCGCTGGAGCGCTGCCTGGGCTGAGCCCGGCCCGGGGTGGACGCTGCGATCGATCGCCACGTATCATGCACTCGGGATGGTCGCCGTGGCGCGCAGCGGTGTGTTGGCTCTCGTCGTGCTCGCAACGCTCGGTGGAGCAGCGAGCGCCGATCCGGCCGGGCTCGCGCTCTGCGTCGAGGAGCCGCAGACCGAGCGCTCGGCTGGCAACCGGCTGAACGCCTGGCTCCCTGGCATCGGAGTGCGCCTCGTACCCCGGGGCGACTGCGCTGCGGCGGGCAGCGCCTTCCGCGGCTGGTTTCAGGGCTGGGAGCAGGTCGAGCTCGTGCTGGTCAACAGGGCGGGCGTGCGCCGGGCGCGCCGTATCCCCTGGCTCCGCCGCCGGCGCCGGGCCCTCGCCGCCCTCGAGGACCAGGGGATGCTCGCCGTGTTCTCGGTGCTGCTGCACGGGTTGATCACCGAGATCAACCTGAGCTGGTTGCTGGACGATCCTCCACGGCTCCCGGCCGGGCCGGACGCACTGCCAGCCGAGGAGCGGGTGCTGGCCGCGGCCGAGCGTCCGCCGCGGCACGAGCGGCCCGGGCTGCTCGCCGCATCGCTGACCGCGCTGCGCGTCGTGCCGCCCTCCCCTCCCGTGCCTCGCCGAGCCGCAACGGATCAACGTGCGGCCCAGATTCAGCAGCAGCCTCAGACCGGACGGGTCACTCCGGTCGCGGAGCCGCGACACGACCCGCGACCCCCAACCGGCGTCCCCGTGGCCCTCGCGGCGCCGGCCCGGCCCAGACCGCGCCCCATCGACGAACCAGGGGTCGGCCGCTCGAGGCCCCGGCGGCCCCCGGCCCGGCGACGCGCCCCGAAAAAACCGCCACGTTCGTGGGTCGTGGTGGAGAAGGAGAGCCGACGGGTGCCGGCGACCCCGCGCGAGGGGAGCTCCGCGGTCACGAAACGGGTCCACTGGACCGTGGCCGACCTGGTCCATGGGTTCTCGCTGCAGGCGCACCTCGCGGGACGCTGGCGGGACAGCGACCTCTTCTCGTGGGAGGTCGGCGGCGCCCTGAGCTGGCGCGGCCTGTTCTTCCGCGCCGGCTACCAGCCGCCGGCGGAGTGGAGCCTGTCGGGCAACCCGGTGGAGGTCACCGCGGTGCCCCTGGCGGCCGGCTGGCGGCCGGCCCTCTGGCGGCGGCGCCGCTGGATGCTGCGGGCCGAGACCGCGGCGCTGGTCGAGCGGTTCAACCTGCGTCGGCTGAACCTCGAGCGGGCCGCGGACCACAGCCACTGGGACGCGGGGCTGGCGCTGGGCCTGGGCCTCGAGGCTCGGCTGACAGGCGACCTGTGGGCCGGCGCGACCCTGACCGGCTTCTGGTTCCCCGCGGCGCAGGAGATCTCGATCGAGAACGGCCCGAGCGCCCGCTTGACGCGCCTCGGCGCTCGAGCGGCCCTCTCGCTGTTCTGGGATCCAGGTGGAAACTAGGGGATCAAACCGGGGGTCGGCTCACATGGGTAGAGGTAAGTGGTCACGGTGGAGCAGATAAACCTGCTTGATCGATGCAAGGCGGGCGACGAGGCCGCCTGGCGCGAGCTGTTCGCGCGGCGGGCCGGACAGATCTACCACTGGGCGGTGCTGCTCGGCCTCGGCCCGGCCGACGCCGAGGACGCGGCCCAGGAGGTGCTGGTCATCGCCGCGCGCCGGATCCAGAGCTGCACGACCGAGGAGGTGATGACCTCCTGGCTCTACCAGATCACGCGGCGCGTGGCCTCGAACCAGCGGCAAAAACGCTGGCTCCAGCGCTGGATCGGCGGGGGTTTCACGATGGACGAGGGCGCCTTTGTCCACGCCCAGAGCGGCGACCGGACCCTGGAGCTGACCGCGCGCCGCTGCCTCGCGCAGCTGCCCCGGGAGCAGGCCGAGATCCTGGTGATGCGCGAGGTGGTCGGGCTCTCGCAGAAGGACTGTGCCCGGATCCTCGGCGTCCCCCAGGGGACGGTGGCCAGCCGCCTGCGCCGGGCGCAGAGAGCGTTCCGCGAGCGCTGGGGCGAGGACGCCCCGCGGCTCGCCGGCCGAGAGCTGGAGGAGACACGATGAGCGACGAACACGGCGCTCTGCCCCCCGTGCTCCGGCGCGCCTCCGCGCCCGCGGAGGTGCAACGGCGCATCGCGGAGCGCGCCTTCGCCCGGATGCGCGGCGGGCCCTCGGCGCGGCGTCGGTGGCTCTGGGGCGGGGTCGGGCTGGCCGGCGCGGCGGCCGCGGTCCTGCTGGTGCTCTGGCTCGCCGGGGCATGGTCCAGGCCCGCGCCTGAACGGCCGCGGCTGGCCCGCGAACCCGAGAAGACGGTGCCAGCCTCCACGGAGTGGGTTGCCCGGAAGGCGCCGCGCGCCATCGCCATCGGCCCGCACCGCGCCGAGCTCGCCCCGGGCTCGGGCCTGCGCCTCGAGAAGGGCACCCCGCGCTCGCCGCGGCTGCGGCTCACCCGGGGGCGAGCCCTGTTCTCGGTCAAGCCGCTCCACGAGGGCAACACGTTCGAGGTGCAGACCCCCCAGGCCCGGGTCTCCGTGCTGGGCACCCGGTTCTCCGTCGTCCTCGACCGGCGCTGCACCCGCGTCTCGGTCTTCGCCGGCCGGGTCCGGGTGACCCCCGCCCGCGGCGAGGTCCGGACCCTCGAGCCGGGCCAGCAGGGCTCCTTCTGCGAGCCGCCGCCCAGCGAGCTGGACCAAGCCGGCCGCGAGGTGCGGCGAGCGATCTCGCTGATCAACAGGGGCGAGGAGCTGAGCGAGGCCGAGGCCATCCTCACCCGCTACCTCGCAGGAGCGCCCAGCGGGACCTACGCCGAGGAGGCGCACTACTTCCTGGTCCTGGTCAAGCGACGGCTGGGCAAGCAACGGGAGGCCGTGGCCCAGGCCCAAACCTTCGTCGAGCGCTTCCCCAACGCGCCGCGCGCCGCCACCCTGCGCCGCTGGCTCGAAAAAGAGCCCCACTGAGGGATCAAACCCGGGGCCCGGTCACATAGGGCAAGGAGAAGCTCACGGGCACCAACTCTGGAGGGGGACATGCGCCTCACGCTCGCTCGTCTTGCCATGGCCTTGATGTTGCTCGCCGGCTGCGACACCAAGCTCGAGGCCGACCCCGACGTGCTGGTCTCAGATCAGGGCGTCGACCAGATTGCGCCGGACCAGGGGGGGGGACCCGACCTGACGGTCGCCGACGGGCCGCTGCCCACCGCGTACAAGGTGGCGGCGCTCCAGTACAACGAGACCGACCAGAGCAGCGTCAGTGCCTGCACGAGCGCCACAGATGGCACCTGTGGCGTGGTGCACTTCGTCAAGGAGGCGGCGCAGCAGGGTGCCAAGCTGGTGGTCGTCCCCTCGTACGCGACCTACCCGAGCCCGCTGCTGTACGTTGCATCGCCCGAGGCCCTGCCCGCCGTTGGCGACGCGCCGCTCACCGACTCGCGCTGGCCGGCCGACACCCTGGTCCACACAATGGCCCAGACCGCGGTGGACGAGCAGATAACCCTGGCCTTCACCGCGGTCACCGCGGAGGGCAACGCGCCGAACCAGTCCATTCGGAACACGGTCCTGGTTGTCGACACGAACGGCAAGGTGCTCGCCGTGCACAACGTGTTCCAGTACATGTCGGGGTCAGAGCCGTGGGCCACCGAGGGCACCTCGCTGGCCACGAGCTTCTACGACTCGCCCATCGGCAAGGTAGGCCTGCTGGCGAACGCCGACGTGCAGTGCATCGTCACAGGCATGATTGTCACCACGGACTGCACCCAGCATGCCAGGGACATGCTGCTGGCCTTCACCCAGGAGAAGCCGGACGTCGTGCTGCTCCTGACCAAGTGGATCGGCGCGGCCAGCCCCAAGTGGCAAGCCCTGGCCGTCTTCTCCACGGTCGCCACTGCCGGGCTGGACGCATGGGTCATCGCCGCCAACCAGCGCCAGGAGCCCTGGGGCAACGGCGGCGGCATGTGGCGGCCCGACGGTACGGAGGAGCGGACGGTCAAGAGCGCCGTTCCCACCGTGGTGTACGCCGACCTGCCCTTGAAGCAACAATGAGGGATCAAACCCGGGCTCGATGCTCCACACCATGGCGCAGCTCGCTGTCGACGAGGGCCTCACCCTGGTCTTCCCGATGGTGACCCAGGAAGGCACGGGAGCATCGGCGAAGATGTACGACACGATGCTCGCCATCGACAAGACCGGCAAGGTCCTCGCCAAGCACCACAAGCTGCAGCTCTGCACCACGGAGACCTCCCTCACGGCGGGTTCCTCGGTCACGGACAGCTGCTTCGACACCCGGGCGGGCAAGGCCTGCCTGCTCGTCGGCATGGACGTGGGCTGCATCGTCACCGAGATGCAGACCGGCGCCAATTGCACCCAGAACGCCGCCCCCCTGCTCGGGGACCTCCTCGCCGTCGAGAAGCCGGACATCGTCCTCTTCTCCGTCCACTGGGAGAACGCGGGGACCACCTATCCCCAGTGGCAGATCCTCAGCGTGATGCAGAAGATCGCCACGACCTTCAACGCCTGGGTCGTGGGGGCCAACACCACCAAGAGCCCGGGTCAGGGCGGCGGGATCTGGATGTCCGACGGGACGCCGGTCACAACCTGCTCCGGTAACACCACGTCAACGGAGTACGCCTCGATCCCGGACAAGGCGCCGTAGCGCTCAGGGCGCGCGCGCCGGCCATCCGGCGGCTAGAGGCAGAGGTGCTTGCCCACCACCTGGATGTCGAAGGCGTCGTCGCACTCCGCGGCGGTCTCGCAGCCGATGCACAGCCCGGACGCCGTGTCGCACCACCCGGTGCTGCCCAGGGTCGCGGTGCAGTCCGCATCGCTCTTGCACTGGATCGAGCAGGCGCCGTTCTTGCAGTACTCGTAGGCCTGCCCCACGCAGTCGCTGTCCGAGCTGCAGCCGACGCACTGGCCCGTTGGCACGTCGCATTTCCCGGTGCCCGCTTTGCCCCCCCCGGAGGTGGCGCAGTCTGTGTCCTGCTTGCAGTGAACGCAGATCTTGGCGGTGGTGTTGCACCCCACGTAGAGCGAGGCGTTGCAGTCCGCATTGGCCTCGCAGTAGTTGCAGGTACCGGTCTGGGTGTTGCACCGGGTGCCGGTGCTGCAGTCGCCGTCCTTTTCGCAGGCGACGCACTTGCCGTTCACGCACAGCGGCATGGTCCCCGGGCAGTCGGTGGACGCGTTGGTGCACCGGGCCTGACAGGTCTTGGTCACGGTGCCCGGGCCTTCACCGTCGTCCGAACAGGCACCGAGCCCTGCCAGCAACGGCACGACGAGCAAGTACAATCGATTGGTCGGCATGGGCGCTCTCCTCGTGGTTTGATCGTCTTTGCTCACCCGCCCGATGGGCCGGAGGTCGTCTGGCGGTCCATGTTCGCACGCCGGGGGCAGCAACCAGCGTGCCAACAAGGCACGCATGTGATCTTGACGTGTTGAGCTCGTGGTCGCCCCGCATGCGGGTGCAACTGTCTTCAGACGGATACAGTTGCTGTTCAACCGCGCCAGGGGAATTGGGTCTCTGGTGACCAGTGACGGAACGTCCTCCTTGAAGACGGCGCCGCTGGCTCGGCGGAGGGGGCCACATCGGTGGCCCGCGTGACGACTACTACGTGAGGTAGCTGTGACCTTGCGCCCCGGCGCGCCCGCCGACACGGACAGTCGGTGGAGGACGGCCTCCACCGCCCTCACGCATCCCTGAGGGAGAGCCCGGTGTTCGGCGCGGCAGGTGGCCACAGCGCTGGCCAGCGCCAAGAATTCGGTTGTCCATGATTACCTGGTCTTCTCCCGACGCAGAGTGGCGCGGAGCTTGCACAAATGCTTGCAGTGCGCTTTCGCCCTGTCAGACCGGCGCTGTTGCTCGCCGTCGCCATACAGCTGGTTGGCAGCGCTGCAACGGCCGAGTTTCGGCTGCTGAGCTCCGCCACCAGTCAAAGCCGGCGCGCGGTGCGCTTTCACCAATTGCGCAAGATGCTCACACTGCAGCAGCTCGTCGATTCTGACGCCCAGCATCACCTGAGCCAGACCCAGCTCGAACATGTCCCTGTTTCTCTGCTGACTTTCGCGGCCAATCACGGCGCACCGCTCAAGTACCTCTTCAAACCCAACCATGCGGACAAACGTCGCTTCATCGAGAGGGTCAATCATCTGACCCCTAACAGCACACATCTGCGGGAGCGGGCCAGCTACATCACCGCGCTCCACCTCGGCAAGCCCCACCTGGTTCCTGAGACGGAGGTAGCCGTGGTCAACGGACAGCAAGGCTTGTTGCAGCGGATTGTGCAGGGCAAGAACATGCGCTACGGCGTACAGGCCGCCATCGCTGCAGGCGGCCCGGGCTACTCCAAGCGCCTCGCCTGGGACGACGTTTATGCCCTGCTGGTGCTAGACCACATCAGCCAACAGCTGGACCGCAAGCCCTACAATCTGCTGGTAACGCCCTCCCGGTCTCGCTTGCGCTTGATCGCCATCGACAACGAAGCCTCCTTTTCGGCAACGCCCTCCATTGGAGCTTCAGCCTTCCCGTATTGGCTCACCGCCCTTGTCAGCAAGGAGACAGCCTTCCGGCCGCCTAGCCCATCGTTGGTGCGTAGAGTCCAGCAGATCGATCCCCGCGCCTTGGAGGCCGACCTGCTGGCGTGTGGCCTGCAACCGGGTGAGGTGTCAGGCGCCAGTCAGAGGCTGATCGGCCTGCAACGCGGTGGCCTCGGCGCCATGGGTGAGCTGGCCAAATCTCAGCAATTCGCCCCTCTGATCCGGAGCTGGGACCGCGTCCGTGGCACGCTGAAGTGAGACGGCCACAGTCGGCCCGCAAGCCCTCATGGGCGAGTCCGGAGAGCAGGCCTGCGAGCGAGCGGGGGTGTCGTGGTTCGACTTCAGCGGGAACGCGCGCATCATCGCGCCTGTTGCTCGAAGCATGGCGGGAGCAGTATCGCTTCTCGAAGCACACGATCCTCCACTTGCGCACTCGTGATCTGAAGCTCGTCGAAGACCGACGCGGCGCTTCGCTGATACCTCTCGAGCGCTCTTGCGCGCGATCTCGGCATCGCGTCCAGGCAGGCGCAGAGCAAGGTTGGTACCCGCAAACGCAGGTCCACGGTTTCGACTCCGGGGCGGTCGCCATCTCGGTTCGCGAGCCGGCGGCGCCCTGAGCCCACTGAGCTGCCGGCACAGCGACGATTTTGTCGATCAGTCCAGCGTGATCCGATCGGGCCCAAGGTGGTGCTCTCCGTCCCCAGCTGGACCCGGTTGGACACCGGTCCAGCCACCACCTGCGACAGGCTTTCCTCGGGGAATGCCCTGCGATTTTGTGGAGGCAAACCATGACACCGGGACGCCGCGTCCTGGTATTTCGTTTGCAACCCGGTGGTTCGACAGGGGGGTGACGATGTGGAAGCTGCTACTGCGGCCGTCGTGCTCTGAATCGCTGGACGCCGCATGGCCCATCCGGTTGACAGAAGGAGGAAGAAGATGAGACATGCGACCTGTCTGTGCGTTCTTGTGCTGTTGACGGCGGGCTCGACCGCCGATGCCAGACCCAACCTCTTCAAGCGCATGAAGGCGGCCACGGGGCGCACCATCAACCGGATAATGAACCCGCCGGCCAAGCCTCCCTCCATGACGCGTCCGGCCTCGGCCGCGGGCGCCTTCCGCCGGAACGTCGGATGGTTCTATACGGACTCGAACCTCTCGGGAGTCAGCGTCCGCACGCTGGATGGCCAGGCGCACGGGGTCCCGAGGACGCGCGCCCAGCCCCTGAGCGCCATGGTGGAGGGCTACCACAAGGACCAGCACGCCACCGGAATACCGACACTCGTGACGGGGTACGGCGGTGCCGTCGTTACGAACCTTCTCGGGGGAGACCCCAACTCCGGTTTGTTCTTCGGATTGATCGGCGGAGCGATTCTCGAGGGGGCCTTCACGGTGCCCGGGAAGACGGCCAAGGCCCTGAGGCCGCATATCGCCCTGGCCGCCATCGCGAGGCACCCAAAGAGCGCCAAGACAGGTGACCTGAAGTGGGCCCAGAGGGAGGCGCTTTCCCAGAAGAGCGCCGTGACCATCGCGTGCAAGGCAGCCGAGAAGGCCATCCGCCAGGAGTCAGACACCAGCCACACCCTCCACACCCGCGACTTCCACGCGCGCAGCAAGCGGCGTCGCGTGGAGAGTCATCTCGTGGACGAGCGCCAGAGCGGCAGACACCCGACGCTCAAGGCTGCCCGGGCGGAGCTGCCCAACCTGAGGGCGCTCGAGGCCAAGCTCGGGTCGTTCGCGAAGACCATCGGGGACGAGCTGAACCGCCGCGAGCGCTAGCTCACGGTGAAGGACGGTGGTTCGGCAAATGCCGAAGCACCGTCACTGGATTCCTCAGCGATCCCAGTCGGGGGCTGAATCGTCTTCGTGCCGTGGTAGAACTGACCATGGCCAGCCAAATGAAGAAGACCATCCGTCACTGCCGTGAATGCCTGGCCTTCCGGGACAGCGGGCCAGACGGTGCGCATTGCGCGATGAACAACAAGACCTTCGGCACTCATCCCGTGGACAAGGACACTCCGGGCTGGTGTCTTTTGCGCACGATGGCGGTGGTGCTGGAGTACAAGGGGCGCTGAGCTGAGCCCTTTCCCGTGGCCGCATCCTGGCCTCTCTCAAGGGGGTGGAACCGAGTTGGTCGGAGCTAGTTACTCACGCTGTGCTGCTTCTGCACGGTGAGGGAGATGTCGGCCACGCTGTCCCCGTCGGCCTGGGTCGAGCCGGCTGCCACGCCGTCCATGGTGACGCAGTAGGTGGCGCTGGCCTGCAGCTCGCCCACCTGCAGCGCCGCGCTGCCGCCCTCGCGTTCTTCAGCTCGCTGTCACCCCACCCGGGCGCAGCTGGAAGCAGGTCGCGATATCCTGCGGCGGGTGCGAAGAGGCCGCAGTGGCGCACCAGGTTGGCGGAAGGAGGAGGAACCAACAGCGCAAGACGGCGCAGTCTCGAAGGCGAGCACTTGAGCACCGCCGAGCTTGGGCCAGGGCCTGGGCAGCCGATGGAGCACTCGCCCATCGGCATCGATGCTCGACCGCCGGAGACTGAAGGCAGGCCGCATGCCATACCGATAGGCATTTTGAGCTGCGTTTTGCCCTCCGGGCGTGAGTATCGGGGAGGGGTGACGACGACGCGCCGCGGTTCTCGAGACTACTGATGGCTCGTCGGTTGATCGATGATATGTTGCGGTCTGGACCGGGAAGGTGCCAGCGCTGACCATGAGTACAAGGCTGGTCCGCGTTAGAAAACTCAAGAAAGAAGAGCCAGGCATGACAGGACGATCCCTCCTCTGCCTTTCTATTTTGGTGTCCGCGTGCAGCGTGACCGTCGTTGACAAACATGACGCAGCTGGGCCGACCCTGCAGCTGAGCTGCGCGGACGCCTGCGCCAAGGTGGTCCAGCTCTGCCAGGGCCAGTCCGGATACAGCGACACCTGGGCCCAGGCCTGTACCGCGTCCTGCGAGATCGACGAGAAGCTCGCCTTCGAAAAGGCCAAAAAGCTGACCGACTGCCTCGCGGCGGCCACCACCTGCGAGCAGGCGGCTGGCTGCGTCGAGGGGGGGGAGCCGCCGGCCGATGCGGGCGTGGACGTGGATCAGACGATTGCGGACTCTGCGGCGGACGCTCTCGCGCCGGACACGTTCATTCCGGACACGTCCACTCCGGACACGCTCACTCCGGACACGACCCCGCTGGACTTCTCCAAGGCGGATACAACCGGCACCTCGCCGGTGAAGGATTACGGTCTCCCCTGCCAGGTGCCCGGGGACTGTGTCGACGGCGACTGCTATGTTCCCGGCACCGGCAGCAACCCGATCTGCAGCAAGAAGTGCTCGGGCAACAGCGACTGCCCGTCAGGATCGATCTGCGTCGCGATGGGAGGGACCGGCAAGCACTGCTTCGTCGAGTGCACGAGCGACGCCGTCTGCCTGGCGATCAACTCCGATCCCTCCAATCCGCTGCAGTGCCTGACCCTGACCCAGGGCTGGATCTGCGTGCAGAAGTCGGAGCCGTAGAGCGCACTTCGTTGGTGCTCAAGTGTCGTGTCCCTTTAGTGACAATCCATGAACGGCTCAAGCGTGCAGCGGTTGTCCTGTGTAGGTCCACTTGAGCGGGGCGAAGATGCACCGAGTAGCAGCCCCCACCCACTCGAGCGATTTTCAACGGCGAGGGGCGACCCTCTTTCCCGACGACAACCACGTCGGCATCGGCACCAACGGAACCTTCACCTGCACGACGCACAGCGCGCCCTTGATCTGGACTCCGGCGTGGCGGGCCACGTCTGGGTCGACTACGCCGCGGGCCTGCTGGCCGTCTACCTCAGCGCGACGCCGACCAAGCCCACCGCGCCGCTCCTGACGTGCAAGGTCGACCTCGTCTCGCTGGTCGGCACGCAGGCCCACGTCGGCTTCACCGGGGCGACGGACGGGGCGACGAACGTGCACGACATCGAGGCCTGGGAGCTCAACGGCTCGCCGTGATCACCGTGGCTCGGAGGTAACCGCGACAATACGGGCAGGAACGATTCGTCCCTCGCCGTAATGTCGCGGTCCGTGCGGCCCGGCGCCGGCAACCCCGCGAATGCTCGTCGAGTAGAGGCACGCGGAGGGACGAAACCGCGACAATACGGGCAGGAACGATTCGTCCCTCGCCGTAATGTCGCGGTCCGTGCGGCCCGGCGCCGGCAACCCCGCGAATGCTCGTCGAGGCGCGCGGCCCTCAGGGGCCGAGGCGCTCGTGGGCCCCGTAGTGGTGGCCCGCGTACTGGGGGCGGGCGACGCCCTCGATGTCCATGGCCACGCCGACTTGGCAAGGACGTTTCGGAGCAGGACGCGCGGCGGCTTCTCCGCGCGCTGCTGGATGGGGCCAGGGCTTTGGTGTCAGAGCGGGGAGGGCGTGCCTTGAACAGCCGGCTGCCCCGACCGCCCTTCAGGTTGACCAGCAGCAACCTGCCCGCGCTCGCGACCAGCGCGAGACAGGTGTTTCCGATTATCCAGATGGAAGATGGCCTCCGCCAAAGTAAATATCTGATTACAGACGCGATTTTGTGCTGGCGGACAGCGTAAGGCAAAGCACCGAAGTCCTTTCGTGCTAGAATTTTCCATCTTACTTGTACCCCCACTTCGAAAGTAGAGACTCAATGACGCGTTACGGTATTTTTGCGCTCGGTTTGCTGGTGGCGTGTGGCTCCTCCAGCCAGGAACGGAACGACGGTGCGCTGGGCGACCACGCGGTGGGGGGCGACCAGTCGACGGCGGACAGCGCACGACAGGATGCTCGCCCCGCGCTGTGCGGAAACAAGGTCGTCGAGGGCGACGAGGATTGCGACGAGGGCCAGCAGACAGCCACCTGCGACCTCGACTGCAGCGCGGTCTCGTGCGGGGACGGGCTGATCAACGGGCTCGCGGGCGAGCAGTGCGACGACAACAACGCGGTGGACGGGGATGGTTGCTCGCAGGGCTGCCTGCTCGAAGTCCCGCCGGGCTGCGGCAACAACACGGTGGAGGGGAACGAGCAGTGCGACGACGGCGGGGAATCTGCGCTGTGCAACCTCGACTGCACCGCCGCCGCCTGCGGCGACAACAAGCTCAACAAGACCGCCGGCGAGCAGTGTGACGACAACAACACAACTGGCGGCGATGGATGCTCTGAGACATGCGCCCTCGAGGGCTACTCCCTCTGTGGAAACGGCACCTGCGACTCCGGGGAGACCTGCGCCGCCGATAGCTGCCCGAAGGACTGCGGCCAGTGCCCGGCGGGCACCCCCTGCACCAGCGACGCGGACTGCGGCAGCGGCCTGGTCTGCGTGGTCAAGGGGCAGAGCTTCAGCTGCGAGCCTCCCCCCGGCGCACCCACCGGCGACGACTTCGTCCCCTGGGGCGGCTTCGCCTGCGCTGTGGGCATCGGCCCACTTCAGCCCGGCGACAGCTGGACCGACAACAACAACGGCAGCTATTCGCTGGCGAGCGGCGCTGTCCTTCGAACCCCGGCAGGCGACATCCCGTTGACCCAGGGGGTCCTGACCCTGAGCAAGAGCGGCAACACCCTGACCCTGGAGACCGAGATCAAGCAGATCCCCACCTCGCTCACTGGCCCCACCTTCGACATCGGCGCCAAGGCGACCCTGGGCGCGGTCAGCGGCGCCGACGCCGTCAAGGCGCTGGGCCGGCCGATGGTGCGCGACGACCGCGCCTACATCGGGTTCTCCTTCGGTGTCGGGCTGAAGAAGATCCGGGTCTACCAGGCTGAGGGCACGACCGAGGTGGATGTTCCGGTCACCGAGTTCACCGACCACACCCTGGTCAACTTTTTCGTCGACCCCTGCGATCCGCTCTATCTGCTCCACCTGCCGGCGATTCCAGGGAATCCGGTGCCGGTGTGGGTCAACTACTTCGGCGTTTCCAAGCAGGGGAACCTGATGCAGGAGAGCCTGCTGCCGCTGTGGGATGGCAAGTCCTCGAAGGTCCGGCAGGTCACCGGCAACGCCTACCTCGAGGGCCGCGTCAAGGTTCCGCTGCCCATCCCTTACCCCAAGCCCTACATCCTGGGCGGACGGCTGATGGACACCGATCCGAACAAGGACGGACTGCTTCACCCGCTGGTGATGCAGGGGCTGCTCTCGGAGAGCATGGCCACGGCGGTGGGGGTTCCCGACAGCGAGCTCGACCGTGCAGAGCTCCTGGTCGGCGAGATGAAGCTCGGTCTGCCCAACCCCCAGTCGATCGTCGATGTCCTCGGGATCGAGACCGGCCTGGAGCTCGGCCCCGAGAAGGGGCACCTCGCCTCGGCCTACGTCTACTCCGATGTCGACAAGTCAGAGCTGCTCTTCCGCGGCCGCTCGGCCAAGGCGATCTTCGAGGGCACGGACCTCGAGGCGTGGACCAAGTACCCGATGCAGCGCGACATCCAGGGCTACTTCCGCACCGCCAACGACTGGGGGCTGCGCTACAGCACCGAGATGAACTACCTCGGCGGGGTGGTCAGCACCATGACGGACGTGCTCTTTCAGGTGAAGAGCGCGACCGACGTGACGCTGACGCTGAGCGCCGAGCTCGCCCTGGGCCAGCTGGAGATCGCCCCGGGGATCGAGCAGAACTTCCCCAAGGCCAAGACCAGCCTCTATTTCGACTTCGGCAGAAAAAAGATCTGCACCGACATGGCCGCGACGGTCAACGGCATCGGCTGCACCTTCACCGCCTGCGCCGACGGCGACAAGAAGGCTTTCGTGGTCTCCGACGCCACGTGCGTGGGCAGCGTCTGCGGCGACAATGTCTGCAACGGCATCGAGAGCTGCTACGCCGTGGCGCCGGGCTGTCAGCAGGACTGCGGCAAGTGCCCGACCGGCACCCCCTGCACCCTGGCCGCGGACTGTGTCGACGGGCGCTGCGCCGGCGTTTGCCTCAAGTGCCTCGCCGACAGCGACTGTGCCTCCGACAGCTACTGCGACGTGACCGGCTGCCAGAAGAAGCAACCGCTGGGGATCCCCTGCCTCAAGCCCTCGGTTTGCCAGAGCGGGCACTGCATCTCGGTCTGCGTCGAGTGTGAGGTCGACAGCAACTGCGCCAGCGACGAGTTCTGCGACCAGTCCCAGGGCTGGACCTGCCAGAACAAGGTCGGAATCGGCACTGCCTGCGTGCGGGACGCGGTGTGCAAGAGCGGCCACTGCGCCATCGACCAGCTCAACCCCACCTGCGTCGAGTGCACGGCGGACAGCCACTGCGACAGCGACGAGTTCTGCGAGACGTGGGTCTGCAAGAACAAGGTGCCCAACGGTACCGCCTGCCTGCGCGACGGCGTCTGTGCCAGCGGGCACTGCGCGGTGGTGTGCGTCCAGTGCACCAAGGACAGCCACTGCAGCAGCAGCAAGTTCTGTGAAGGCATGGTGTGCAAGACCGACCTCGGCAAGGGCGGAGCGTGCACCCGGGACGCCATCTGCTCCAGCAACGACTGCAGCTGCTGGTGCGTGCTGTATCCCTGCTGCTGCTGACAGCACACGAGGCAGGCGCGCGCGCGTCGACTGAAGAAGATAAGCGCCACGCCGACAAAGGTGCCCACGCCGCTCGCCAGGAAGAGGTAGTGCATTGTAGAGCCAGAGCTGCCTCACCCTGCCCTGAGCCCCGACCCTCAGTGGCAGCCCGAGTCGCCGGCCGATTTGGGTGCAGATCTTTTGGACCACGGCCAGCTCGGTGATGAAGGCGATGACGGTCATCGGCCCCTGGCACTGCGGGCAGATGGGCCGAGCTACCAGCTCTGACCCCCGTGGTGGCTCGCCCCTCGGCAGTGCCGGCTACGGTGAGCGGGTGGTCTGTTGTTTGATAATCCGTATGCCGGAGCCGAGCTTTCTCGGTCTTGCGAAGAGAGTTTGCACCGTGGTCCTGGCGTGGTATTGAAGCAAGCCTTCGTCCTTTGGGTTGCGCAGCGAGGCGCAAAGGTCACCCAGCCGGCTGGCCAAGATCAGCAGCACCGCCTCCTCCGGCAGCACCAACACGGTCAGATCCGATTCGCCGTTCACCCGCAGCACGGCAACCTGTTCGAGCAGAGTCGCGCATGCCCACTGGCCCGTATTCGGTTCCTTGAAAGTGGCTAGCAGGTCGACACGATCGCCGGCCCTGACATGGCGCCCACCCTGAACGGCCAGGTGAAGCGCCCTCCCACCTCGAGGGATTTGCTCCGACAACCGGCCCGCGACATTCAGGTGCGTCGCCTCGGCCGGTTTCAACCCGGTCCGCTTCGCACGAAAGCTGGCGACGTCTTCGAGGTTCACCAGGTTCTCGACGACCACCGGCTTGGCTTCCTGCCCGGAGCCAAGGTCGCCCGCATTCCTGAGACTAGCGTGAACAGCGCCCAGCTTGGCTGCCAGACGGACGACCTCCGCCTCTTGCGGCAGCAGGGACACGGTCAGGTCGGTCTCCAGTCCGTGTTTGGTCTGGGAACGGTCGACCTGGAGGACGTACACGTTCGACATGCCGGTGAAGGCCGACACTTGCTGGGTTTGGGGATCGGCAAGGCTGAACAACAGATCCAGGTGGTCGCCCACTTCCACGTCGTCGGCGCCCTGTACCCGAACCAGGAGCCCACGCCCCCCCTTGTTCACCCGATTACCCAAGGGAGAACGCGTATCCGACCCGGTCAGGGCGACCGTTGGACGTTTTGGCTCTTGTCTGGCCTGGCGTTCGGATTCAGACCGGCAAGAGCCACCGAGGAGCCATACAGCGAGAAACACGACCAAGACACGCTCTGTCATTGTTGTGTCCTTCCTCCAGGGCCATCTTCTCCGCCGTATTCTTGACCCGATCGCCATGCTCGGTGAGAAACCCCTTGAGCGTCTGATATCGGACCCCTGTGCCGCGAAGGAACTCCGCCATTGCCTTGGCGTCTTGGAACGGCAGGTATCCGCGCAGGAGCATCCGGTCGAAGCAGCTCAGGACACCGGCGATTTTGGACTGAGGCCTTGATGAAGTCTCTCATCCAGCAAGGTTGATGCTGCCGTCCCGTCGCCAGAGGCGAGGAGCAAAAGCAGCGCAAGAAAGCTCCGACTTCGACGACGTCAAGATAGCATGCCCGCTCATCGGGCGCGGCACTTCTTGCGTGCCGGCGCTAGAACACCTCGACGCGCAGCAGGTACTTGACCACGGCGTCGCTGAAGACCGTGACCAGGTGATCGCCGTTCTTGACCACGCCGTGCTCGGCCTCGAAGACGGAATCGGCGCCCGCCGCGGAGAACAGGTTCTTCACGCTGTGCTTGTACTCGTCGGTGCAGCCCGGCTCGTACCAGCTGACCTCGGTCCAGCTCCCCGGGCTCAGCTTGTTGAGCAGCAGGATCAGGACGCGGATCTTCTTGCCGGCTGCGGCCGTGACCATGAACTTGCGCGAACCGGGAAACGATCCCTCGATGTAGTGTTTGTCGTCCAGGATGCAGCCTGCAACCATGCCCTTGCAGGGCGAGATGAGCTCGGAGCACGGGCTCAGGCTGCGGTTGCCGGTGAACCCGGCGTCACCCGCCGCGAGGTCGGCGGGTGCGAGGTCGCCGACCGCCAGGTCGCCGCCGACCACGACGTCGGCGGGTGCGAGGTCGCCGACCGCCAGGTCGCCGCCGACCACGACGTCAGCGGGGGTGAGGTCCCCGCGCTGGACGTCCAGGTCTGCAGCGTCGGGGACGACCGCTGCATCCTTCGTTCCCGCGCCGTCGGGGGTGACGTCGGGGGTGCTTTCGCAGCCGGAGAGCACGGTCAAGATAACCACGGCATGCAGGGCGCGCATCGAGCACCTCCTTCTCCGGCAGCACGTTGTCTGCAAGGATTGCGCCATGTCCAAGGGGTTTCTGCTCAACCAGTTGATGGTGCACCAGGTGGGCTTTGTGAGCACGGCAGGTTTGCACCATGGCGAGTGCAGTGTCCGCTTGGCGGTCGTTGGACGCCGCCGCTCGCCGCCGCTACTGGCGGAGCTTCTGCTCCAGCTTCTTCCAGCGCGCGATGCGCCTGGCGTACCAGCCGCGCGTCTTGCGCACCTGCTTGCGCAGGTTGACGATGGTCTTGATCACCGAGCGCTTGGCCGTGATCTTGCCGACCCATGTGGGGATCCAGCCCCCGGGGTCGGCGAAGAGCTGGTAGTCGATCTGGACCCGGCGCGGCCCGAGGATCTTGAGCGCGTAGTAGCCGTGCAGGTTCTTGAGCCGCACGATGCCGTCCCTGGGCGGCACGCGCGGGTCCTTCACCGCGCGGAAGCGCACCATGATCAGGTCTTGCTTCAGCTTGGGGTAGACCTTGGCGTTGTACACGGCGTCCCGGTCGCTGACCGGCCACGGCGCGCCGGTGCGCGAGTAGGTCAGGTACTCCAGGTCGCCCCTGTCGTCCATCCGCCGCGCCTCGGCGCAGCGCATCATCCACTGCGGGTAGCGCCCCACGTCGCTGAGCACGGCGAGCACGTCGTAGATGTCCGCCTGCAGCACCGCGATGGTGCGGATCTCGGGGAAGCTCAGGCCGGGCACGTCGCGCATCATCACCTTCACGCCGTGCTGGTGGGCCACGGTCTTCCAGCCGCCGGCGACGGCGGTGGTCGGAGCAAGGAGCATCGTCAGCAACAGGGCGCGCCGCAGCATGACTCCAGCGTAACACGTGGTCGCTCTGACCGCAGTCCCGGCTTCGGCAGTGCCATCGGCCGATGCGGGCGTCCGCTCGTTGCGCCGCACAACGGGCGTGGTGCCGATGTTGCCGCGATCAGTCAGAGAAGTAGAACACCGAAAATACGTTGAAGACGAAGAGAGGAAGCGTCAGGTAGGCGAGCACGGAGGTCAAGGCGCACTTGTGAAACAATCTGGGGACCAATAGCGGCAAGGAGAAAACAATAGCGAGAAGGAGGCCATGATCCAGGATGGCGACGCCGATCAGGGTCGCCGCGTTCAGGTAGTGATGCGCGGAGTCAGGGCCAACGCACCAGAGATACGCGTTGCAGACCGCTCCGAAGCCGCACACAACCAGTGCAGCCGACAACGCAATCCTGGCCTTCCAGGGCCAACTGCTGGACGGACTGTGGTTTGACGGATCAGCCATCAGTAATCACGAAATAGTGCCCCGGACCGCCCGTAACGTCGAGGGATACGCCATCCTCCAGAGTTTCGAGCGCTGTAGCAAGATCAAACCGGCCTTTCGCTCTCAGCGCCGAGCCCGCCGTCTCGACAAATCCAACGGACAAGAGCCCCGCTCGGGAGACAGCGAAGTAGACCGCCATGGCCACCACGACAAGCAACACCGCGATCATGATCCAGCGGTAGTTTTTGTCGGCGGCCGGGGGCTGCACGTTGGTCCCGTACGGCTGTGCCCGTATCCAGTCCTCCCTCCGCATCCGATCCAACTCCGCCTGCTCGTCGTCCGCGCTCTGGCCCTGGAGCTCGACATACCACCAGGTCGCCCTTCGCACCGGGTGCAGCCGCTGCCACAGCGGATCGGGCAGATAGACCGCACGCTGGTCCACGGTGCCCGGAGAGACTCGGTGCTGGCCTACAGCCACGTGGGCACGCCGCGCAGGCGCTGCTCTTCTTCCAGCGCGTCGGCGCCCTGCTGGTGCTGCCGGTGATCTACACGCTGGTCGAAGGGCGGGCCGCGCGGCGGAGCGGGTAAGCCGCGGCATCCGAGCGTCAAGCATTTCCGCCAGAGCGAGGCGCGTCCCTTGCCCCCCCCCGCCCCCTGTCCGATACTCCTTTCGGGCACCAACAAACCACAACAACACATCAGCCACACCAGCTGAGGTGAAACAGGTAACCAGCATGAAGGACGAGCACGACGAGCACGGCGCGCAGGACAGGAGCACCCGACAGTGGCGCCGCAGAGACTTCTTGGCGACGACGACGGCGGGGCTGTTGGCTCCCGCGGCACTTGGCTGCTCGTCGAGCCCCTCGAGGTCGGACGCTGGTAGCGACGCAGGGGCCGACGCTGACGCGGCCCCGGTGGTCGACGCCCCGGCTGCGGCCGACGCCCCGCTCGGCTCGGACGCGGCGCCCGTCTCGGACGCTGCGTCGCCGCCCCCCGGGCAGGTTGGCTGGGATCCGCAGCACGACGCGGGCACGTCGGGGGACTACTACGTCGACGGGTCGGTGGCCACGTCGGGCGACGGCACCACGGTGGCCACGGCCTTCAAGACGATCAACGAGGCCCTGACCAGCGCGCGCAGCGACGGGGCGCCGAGGACGATCAAGGTGCTCAAGGGGGTCTACCGCGAGGCCCTCAGCCTGGACAAGTTCCAGGGGACGCTCTCGGGTTACGGCAAGGACAAGCCGGTGATCACCGGCGCCGAGGTGCTCGGCGGCTGGACGGCGTGCACCGCGGCGGATCAAGTTGTGGTGGGGGCCAACTACGCCAGCATCTACAAGGCCACGCTGCCCGCCGCGGTCCAGACCGGGCCGCGAGGGCTCAACCTCTACGAGGCGGGGGCGCCCCTGCGCCTGGCTCAGGATCGCAAGGGGGCCGTGGACCTGTTCTTCATCACCTACGACGAGGACTTCCATCAAGCCGACAGCTTCGGCCTGGACAGCGCCAACAAGGTCAGCTCCATCACCGACAAGAGCGTGCTGTCCAAGTACTCGGCGGCCCAGCTCAGCAACGCCTTCGTCTTCCTGTACCACAAGCCCAACACGGTCTCTCAGGTCAACATCACGGCTGTCGACACCAGCGCGCACAGCATCAGCGTCGACGGGGCCAAGACCGTCCAGAGCGCCACCAGCGCCACGGAGTGGCGCTACAGCCTGGCCAACATCCTGCCCGCGATGAAGCAGGGGCAGTGGGGCTACACGGGCGGCGGGGGCGCCACGATCACCGTCTACTGCTGGCCCAACAAGGTCGCCGATCTGACCGACCAGATCGAATACTCCGCCCGGACCCACTGCGTCGACGTCCCGCCGGGCATGGCCGGGCCGGTGACTCTCGAGGGGCTCGACCTGCGCCAGGCCGGCGGTACGACGAGCAAGGAGGCCGTCTGCGTCGGCACGGTGAGCGGCTCGCTGACCAAGAAGAAGGACCTGACCCTGCGCCACGTGCGCGCGGGCAAGGTCCAGAACGTGGGCGGCGGCTACGGGGCGATCTACCTTTGCAACGTCGACGACTGCACCGTGGAGCACGTCACCGTCGAGGACTGCTCGGGCAGCTTCGGGGTCTTCCTGCAGGGCGGCGGCAGCAGCGGTGGCGGGATGCAGCGGGCGCGCCTGACGGCCTACCACGGGCGGTACATCTCCGGCGCGGCGGCGCGCTTCTACGGCCAGAACCAGGTGGAGTTCTCGCGCAGCCTGCTGGAGGACTGCGGTTACGGCGCTCACACCAACCAGTTCAACTTCTACGAGCAGTGCGACCGCTGCCTGGTCTACGCGGTGCGCTCCAGGCGCTGCATCGGCTACGCCACCTTCCAGGAGGCCAGCCGGCTGTTCTACGGCTTCTGCGAGCTCAACGGCAGCGAGGACGGCAGGGTCCTGGTGGATCAGCAGAACGCCACGCCCGGGCCCCAGACCAGCTGCGACAACCGGGTCTGGAACTGCAGCTTCCTGCCGCACCCCGACCACCTCTCCGCGGCCAACGCGGTCAACCTGGGCGACAAGGACTACCCCTCGATCCGCTGGCACCTGCACAACTGCGTCGTGCACGGCGGGGGCATGAGCCCGGCCTACGTGGACGGCGCTCCGTCGGTGGAGGGCTCGCGGGAAGGGAACATCTACACCGGCGCGGCGTACTGGAACGCAAGCAAGTACGGCTGGTCGCTCAAGGCCAGCGAGGTGGAGGCGAGCCTGGCGGCGGTCTACACCGACGCGGCCACGGCGGACTTCTCGCCGGTGGCCGGCAGCGTGCTGCTGACCCACCAGGGCGTCGACATCAGCGCGGCCATCGCCGCGGCCAAGGTGCACTTCCCGTCGTTCGATTTCAGCAAGGACCTGGAGGGGGATCCGATCACCATCGCCAAGCCGGGCTGCGGGCCGCGCGGCGATCCGACGAAGTGGGCGCCCTGAGTCTGGGGCGTGGCGCGGCGTGGAGTGTTGCTTCGGCTCAGTTTTCCGGTCGTCAAGCTCAGAACCGACAGGCATCTTGAGCTGCTCAGCGTCGATCGATGGCGCTGCTTTTAGCAGCTTTGCGTTGCCGTGGTACCAACAAAACCATGGTTCTGAAGACAACGACGTAAGCGAGTGCATCGCTACCGTTGTCTCACGATCCAACAAGGGGAATCGAAGAGAATGGACAGTCTACAACGATTTGCTGACCTGTTTGATGACGAGATCAAACGGTGGGATGCGACCGGAACTGGCCATCCCTCGAAAGCCGAGGTCGAAGCGGTGGGGTCGCGTCTCGGTGTGGCCTTACCTGAGGACTATGTGGAGTTTCAGTGCACCTACGGCGCTTTGCACGTGGAGGTGCTGGAAGAAATCTGGCCGAGACCGACAATTGGGCATGGGGCGCCTTTTTGGACGATGCTTTATGGCTTCTCGGTAATTGGCGTTGGTGAAGGAGCCCCCGAGTGGCTTGATATTGAAGAGGTCACACGCACATGGCGCGAGGAGCACCGAGAACTCGGGTTCACAAACCTCGATGGCATTGTGCCTTTCTTTTCGTATGTCGACAATGCTGACTTCGCATGTTTCACCGAGCAGGGTGGAATTGTCGAATGGTCCCATGAGGTCCCCGACGGTTTCGAACACCACCAAGGAACTTTTGGCGAATACGTTGTTGAGAAGCTAAGCGACCTCGTGGCGTACAAGCGGGCCATCGCCGAAGCAGTACGCAACCACGGTGATTCATGGGCAAGCGAGGCGAAATACCCGCTTTGATCGCTGAATTGTCCTGGGTTAGCCCCAACGATCCGACGACCAGTGATTCATTTCGAAGTTCAGAAGGAGCATTCACGACGACTGGGACAAGCGCATCGACGAGGACGGGTTTGATGCAGAGTCCGAGAAGTACGACCTGCGGCTCGCGACGCTAATGATCGCCGAGGAGCTCGGAGACGAATTGCGGCACCTTCGAGCAGCTGGCAGGTGAGAATCCCGACTGGCACGCGTTTCGCGATGACCTCGGCAACGTTGATTACGATCTGTTTTCTTCCTTCGACATTGAGGTGAGCTCGTCGACCGATAGGCATTTTGAGCTGCGTTTTGCCCCCCGGGCGTGAGTATCGGGGGTGGGCGACAACGACGCGCCGCGGTTCTCGAGTGCCTCGGTGCAGGGGATAGGGTGATTCGGGGTCGATTCGCTCAGCAGCGGACAGAGCTGTCGTCGGCCGATGACGCTGGTCGGCCAAAGCCGCGATGTCACCTCGATGATCGAGAAGACCCACGAAACGTTGGTCTTGTTGCCGACGAAGCTGCAGAGTTCGTCGGCCTGCAGTTCCTTGATCTCGAATCTTCGGCAGCTGAGCCAAGCACCCGATCGCGAGGTGCGTCTTGCCGGTGCCGATGGGGCCGATGAGTACAGGTCCTCTGCCTGACCGTGGCATTGGCAATCGCAGGGTGGAGACTGCGACGACGGCTGTCCCTGCGGACAGGCCGCCGCGCGACGCGGCTTCTCGGGGGGCATCGGGGATCCCTGCCAAGACGACAGCGACTGCCAAGTGTATCAGGGCACTCGGATGACGCGTGGCAGGGGCTTTCACTCCGTGAACGCCCCGGTCGCTCCCGGGGGCTACTGCACGTTGAAGTGCAACAAGGAGAAACCCGGTGTGCCCGGCGGGCTCGCCCTGCGGGGGACTCGATGGCGAGTGGTGCCTCAAGGGTTGCTACGTCGATGGCGACTGTCGACCCGGGTATCACTGCGTCTACGAAACGTACTGCTGGCCCGATTGACGCCTCCTGGCCGTTGCCCCGCTTGAGGCACGGCGGCGTCTGACGTCCTCAGCACCTACTGCGTGATCGTCCCCGGAAAGTACGAGCCGTCGGCGAAATCATTCGAGTCTGGCGACAGGGCGAAGTCGACGTAGGAGCCGACCGAGACGGTCACGGTCACGTTGTAGTCCACCCCGGTCGTGTCGTTGTACTGGATCTTCTGGGACCACTTCTGGACGCCGTCGACGTAGAGGTACGCGGTGACTCCGTCTCCGCCGCCGGTGTTGTACTTCCTGACGTTGCCGGAGACGGTCACCGAGCCGCTCGTCGTGCTGACCCAGCGGCGGACGGGCCACTTGAGCGACCCGCTGTAAGAGGGCGCCGCAGGATGCAGGGCGCTGCCTCCAAGGTTGGGGTAGCTGGTCGAGGCCGAGATGAACCACCGATTGCTGCAGTAGCTGAACTGGGTGAAGTCCGATGTGCCGCTGTAGGCGCCGGAGCTGTAGCCGTAGTACCAGTTGTTGCCGCCCTGCGTGCAGGAGAAGTCCGCGTTCGAGTTGGCCAGCACCACCGGGCAGCCCTCGTCGGTCTCCTTGTCGCAGTCGTTGTTTTTGCCGTCGCAGATCTCCGGCACCGGTGTGACCTCGCCCGCGCAGGTGCCCCAGATGCCGGCCGAGCAGGTCTGCGTGCCGCTCGCGCACTCGCCGACGCAGGTGTAGCTGCCCCCGGGCGAGCCAGTGCAACCGGTCGTTCCCGTGTAGCACGAGCGGCTGAGGGCCTCGTCGGTCTTGTTGTCGCAGTCGTTGTCCTTGTTGTCGCAGATCTCGGCGCCGGGAAGCACCTCGCCCGTGCAGGTGCCCCAGATGCCGGTCGAGCAGGTCTGCGTGCCGCTCGTGCACTCGCCG
>Ga0316576_10000176_pt1 | contig 26357 bp, 22 predicted proteins | sample S0NA_FD_203075 | JGI IMG/M metagenome (GOLD analysis project Ga0316576, IMG submission 203075) | Rhizosphere microbial communities from salt marsh grasses in Alabama, United States - S0-2_050615r3r5 | ecosystem: Host-associated > Plants > Roots > Rhizosphere | place: USA: Alabama | collected...
GCTCACCCACGCTGCGGCGTCGGCGGGCAGCATCCCGCCCACCGGGTCGGCGCTCGCGAGCAGCACCGCTCCCACGGGCAGGGGCACCGGATCGGTGGAGAGGTTGACCACCACGTCCACCTCCGAGTCCTGGCCCGACCGGCGCCAGCGCAGCACATCGACCGGTGCGTCCAGCCACGCCAGGTCGGGGGACCGGAACGCCGCCGTGGTGCGACGCAGCCGGAGCGCGGCCCGGTAGAGCGCCAGCATCGACTCCGGGTCCTCGCTCTGCACCGATACGGCCAGCGCGGCCCACGACGCCGGCTGCGGCAGCCACGCACCGTTCGAGCCGAAGCCGAACGAGGGTCCGTCCGGGGTCCACGGCAGCGGGACGCGGCACCCGTCCCGTCCGAGCTCGCCGGGCCGGTTGAGGAACACCGGGTCCTCGCGCAGCGCGTCGGGGATGTCGGTGACCTCCTCCAGCCCAAGCTCCTCGCCCTGGTACAGGTAGGCCGTGCCGGGCAGGCCCAGCAGCAGCAGCGCCGCAGCCCGGGACCGGCGTCGGCCCAGCTCGACGTCGAGCCCCGTGAAGTCGTACTTGCTGGGCCCGAAGCGCTCCCGCACCCCGGCCGGGCGGCCGTACCGCGACACGTGCCTCGGGATGTCGTGGTTGCTCAGCGTCCACGTCGGCGGTGCGCCTGCCTCCCGGGCCGAGGCCAGCCCGCTCTCGATCGCCGCCCGCAGGCCGGCCGCGTCCCAGTCGGGGTCGGTGAGCTCGAACGCGAACGAGCTGTGCAGCTCGTCGGGCCGAAGGTAGAGCGCCAGCCGGGCCGGGTCGTCGAGCCACACCTCGCCGACGAACATCCGTGGTTGGTCGTAGGAGTCGGCCACCGCGCGCCAGCCTCGGTACACCTCGTGCACCTCGTCGCGGTCCCAGTGGGGGTGCCGGGGCCGGTCCGGGGCCTCCATGAGGGACTCCGAGTCCTCGCCGAGGTCCGGCAGCGACGGGTCCTTGGCCAGGCCGTGGGCGACGTCGATGCGGAAGCCCGCGACCCCGCGGTCGAACCAGAACCGCAGGACGTCGGCGAACTCGGCCACCACCTCCGGGTTCGACCAGTTCAGGTCCGGCTGGGTCGCATCGAACAGGTGCAGGTACCACTGCCCGAGCGTCCCGTCGGGCTCGCGCACCCGGGTCCAGGCCGGGCCCCCGAAGATGCTGCGCCAGTCGTTCGGGGGGTCCGAGCCGCCGGGGCCGCGGCCGTCGCGGAACCAGTACCGGTCTCGCTCCGCGCTGCCTCGACCGGCTGCCAACGCCGCCTGGAACCAGGCGTGCTCGCTCGAGGTGTGGTTCGGCACGATGTCGGCGACCACCCTGATGCCGAGGGTGGCAGCCTCCTCCAGCAGGGCCTCGGCCTGCTCCAGCGTCCCGAAGAGCGGGTGGATCGCGCGGTAGTCCGCCACGTCGTACCCGCCGTCCCGCAGCGGGGACGGGTACCAGGGGTTCAACCAGAGGGCGTCCACGCCCAGGTCGGCGAGGTACGGCAGCCGGGACCGCAGGCCCGTCAGGTCACCGGTGCCGTCTCCGTCGCCATCGGCGAACGACCGGAGGTAGACCTGGTACACCACGGCGTCCCGCCACCATGCAGTCACGAGACCGGGACGCTACCCGCCGAGGGTTGCCGTCACGTCCAGGTGTTCACCATCGACAGGGCGGCTCGCTCCAGGTACTCCCACAGCTGGGCCTCGTGCCCGGAGTCGAGCGTGCCGTCGGCCACCAGGTCGTCCACGGCGTCGCGCATGTGGGTGAGCCACCGCAGCCGCGCGTCGTGGTCGACGGGGAACGGCGCGTGCCGCATCCGCAGCCGCGGGTGGCCGCGTTGCTCGGAGTAGGTGGTCGGGCCGCCCCAGTACTGCTCGAGGAACATCCGCAGCCGCTCGGCGGCCGGGCCGAGGTCGTCCTCGGGGTACAGCGGGCGGAGCACCTCGTCCTCGGCGACCCCCGCGTAGAACCGGTCGACGAGACGGCGGAACGTCTCGTGCCCGCCGACGGCGTCGTAGAAGGTCTGCTCCATCGCCTCTCGACGCTACCAAGCGCCGAGGTGCCCAGGCCCGGGATGCGCACCGGTCGGGCGGTCGGCAGGATTCTCCCCATGGCCACCACACGAATCGCCAATGCGACATGGCACGGCTCCCTGCTGGAGGGGTCGGGCCGGGTGTCCCTCGACTCGTCGGGCATCGGCGCCTACGACGTCTCCTGGCCCGCCAGGGCCGAGGAGCCCAACGGGATGACGTCCCCGGAGGAGCTGGTCGCCGCCGCCCACGCCTCCTGCTACTGCATGGCCCTGTCGAACGGGCTGGCGAAGAACGGGACGCCGCCGGAGTCGATCCAGGCGCGGGCCGAGGTGACGTTCGTGCCCGGCACGGGGATCACCAGGTCCCACCTGACCGTACGGGCGGTCGTGCCGGGGCTCGGCGCCGACGCCTTCGCCGAGCACGCCGAGGCCGCGAAGGACGGGTGCCCTGTCAGCCAGGCGCTGGCGGGCGTCGAGATCACCCTGGACGCTGCGCTGGGCTGAGGGACGAGCCCTCGGTGCCCGGCGCGCGGGGCGTCCCGGACGGCCGCCAGCGGCCGGACTCCCGCTCGGTCTCGAGCCTCTCGGCCTCTCGAGCGATGTTGCGCTGCATCGACCCGAACACGATGCCGTGGAACGGGGCGACGCTCCACCAGTAGGCCTGCCCGGCGAGGCCGTGCGGGTAGAAGATCGCGCGCTGGGTGAACACGGTCTCCCCGCGCGGACCGGTCGTGATGCCCAGCTCCAGCCAGGCCCGCCCGGGCAGCCTCATCTCGGCTCGCAGGCGCAGCAGCTGCAGGTCGACGACCTCCTCGACCCGCCACCAGTCCAGGGCCTCGCCGACGAAGAGGTCGTAGGGGTCGCGGCGGCCGCGGCGCAGCCCCGGGCCGCCGGAGAGCCGGTCCATCACCCCCCGGACCCCCCAGGCCAGCGACCAGGAGTACCAGCCGTTGGACCCGCCGATGCTCTCGATCACCTGCCACAGCGCCTCGGGGCTGGCGTCGACCACCCTCGACCGCTCGTCGACGTAGAGGTCCCCGCCGGCCCAGTCGGGGTCGGACGGCAGCGGGTCGGACGGGGCCCCGCGCACCTCGGCGTTGGCCCAGTGCGTGGGCACGTCCCCGCTGCGCACCCGGGCGAGCGCCAGCTCGACCGCCTGCTCGAAGCCGAGGAGCCCGCCCGGAGGGTCGGGGACGTACTCGGCGATGTCGTGCTCCCGGCACACGACGGTGTTGCGCAGGCTCTCCACCAGCGGACGGGCGATGGCGTTGGGGACGGGCGTGACGATCTGCACCCAGTGGCTGGACAGGCCCGGGCTCAGCATCGGCACCCGCACGATGCGCCGCTTGGGCAGCCCCATGACCGCGGCGTAGCGCTGCATCATCTGCTCGTAGGTCAGCACGTCGGGACCGCCGATGTCGAAGGTGCGGTTCACCTCCGCCGGCAGCGTGGCAGCCCCGACGAGGTAGTACAGGACGTCCCGCACGGCGATCGGCTGGATGCGGGTCTGGACCCAGACCGGCGTGACCATCGCCGGCAGCCGCTCGGTGAGGTAGCGCAGCATCTCGAACGAGGCGCCGCCGGAGCCGATGATCACCGCCGCCTGCAGCACCGCGGTGGGCACCCCGCTGGCCAGCAGGATCTCACCCACCTCCTGACGGCTGCGCAGGTGCGGGCTCAGCTCCTCGTCCTCGGGGACCAGGCCGGACAGGTACACGATGCGGGAGACGCCGGCGTCGCGGGCGGCGGCGGCGAAGGTGCGCGCGGCCCGTCGGTCCATCTCCTCGAAGTCGTGCCCCTCGCCGATGGCGTGCACGAGGTAGTAGGCGACGTCGACGCCCTCGAGGGCGGCCCGGATGACATCCGGGTCGAGCACGTCGGCGTGAGCCACCTCGACGCGGTCCGCCCACGGGGCGTCCCGCAGCTGGATGACCTGGCGAGCCCCCGCCCTGACCGTGAAGCCGGCGTCGAGGAGCTCGGGGACGAGGCGGCCGCCGATGTAGCCGGAGGCACCGGTGACGAGAGCACGCACGGTCACCCAGTCTGGTGGGTCAGGCGCGTGCGGGCACCTCGGCGCCGCGCACGCCCAGCCATGACCGCGGTCTGCGGTCGCTGGGTGCCGGTCTCGGTCCTCGCGTACCGCTAACCGTGATCATGCTGTGGGGTGGGGCCCTGCTCCGCGTTGCGCATCCACACCGTGCGCTGCGGGAACGGGATCTCGACCCCCTCGGCGTCGAAGCGCGCCTTCACCCGCTGCCGGATCTCCCGGGCGACGCCCCACTGCTCGCCGGGCAGCGTCTTGACCACGAGCCGGATCACGATCGAGTCGGCGGCGAGCTGCTCCACGCCCCACACCTCGGGCTCGTCGAGGATCAGCTCGGACCACGGCTCCTCCCCGGCGAGCTGCCGGGCTTCCTCGTCGATGAGCTGCCTGACGTGGGCGACGTCGGAGTCGTAGGCCACCCCGATGTCGAGCAGGGCCCGGGACCAGTTCTGGCTCATGTTGCCCACCCGGATGACCTCGCCGTTGCGGACGTACCAGACCACCCCGTCCACGGCCCGCAGCCGGGTGACGCGCAGGTGGACGTCCTCGACGACGCCGGAGGCCTCACCGAGGTCGACGATGTCGCCGACCCCGTACTGGTCCTCCAGCAGCATGAAGACGCCGGAGAGGAAGTCGGCGACCACGGACTGCGCGCCGAACCCCAGCGCCACTCCGAGCACTCCGGCTCCGGCGAGGAGCGGCGCCAGGTTGAAGCCGAGCTCGCCGAGGATCATGATGAAGGCGATCGAGACGACCACGACGCTGGTGACGTTCTTGGCCAGCTGCCCGAGGCTCGTCGCGCGGGTGGCGCGTCGCTCGGCCGCCACGACGTCCGCGCCGATCACCTCGCGCGCGGTCCGGGTCGTCCGGCCGATGAGGGAGGCCTTCTCGGGAGGGGCCGACATACGTGCCACGAATCGATCGATGGCCTTGACGACGATCAGTCGCACGAGGAAGGCCACGACGAGGATGCCCACGATGCGCAGCACCGGCCCGGTGATGAGCTCCTCCCACCAGATGATCTCGGAGGGGTCGCCTTCGAGATCGGGACCGTCGATCTCGATGGTGGGGCTGGGGGAGGCGGCGCCCGCCGCGAGCAACGTCGTCATGCCCGCAACCATAGGAAGCGCGGCGTCCGGGGCTGGCACAGTGGTGGACGTGGACCTGCTCACTCTCAGCGGGCTGGAGCTGGCGGCGGTCATCCGCCGGCGGGAGGCCTCCCCGACCGAGGTCACCGCCCTCGTGCTCGACCGTGCCGAGCGGCTCGACGCCGACTTGGGCCTCTTCGTCACGCGGACCGCTCAGATGGCCCTCGACCAGGCGCGCGAGGCCGAGCGGCTGCTGGCGACGGCCCCGGATCCCCGCGACCTGCCGCCCCTGCTCGGGGTGCCGTGCCCCATCAAGGACCTCACCCGGGTCGCCGGCGTGCGGTGGACGCTCGGGAGCGCAGCCTTCGCCGATCAGGTCGCCGACGTCGACGACGGGGTGGTGACCCTGCTGCGCCACGCCGGCACCGTCATGACCGGCACCACCACCACCCCCGAGCTGGGGCTTCCCTGCTACACCGAGCCCGACGTGGCGCCGCCGGCCCGGACCCCGTGGGACCCGCGCCGGTCAGCCGGAGGGTCCAGCGGGGGAGCGGCTGCAGTCGTCGCAGCCGGGGTGGCGCCCCTGGCGCTGGGCTCCGACGGGGGTGGCTCGATTCGCATCCCGGCCAGCTGCTGCGGTGTCGTGGGGCTCAAGCCCACCCGCGGCCGCGTCAGCCCCGGTCCGTGGGGGGTGGACGTGGCGGGGTTGGCGGTCCACGGGCCGCTGGCCCGCACCGTCGCCGACGCGGCGGCGCTGCTCGACGTCCTGGCCCGGCCGTGGCCCGGTGACGTCGCCCAGCTGCCCGCGCCGCGACCGACCTTCCTCGACGCGGCCCGGCGACCCCCGCCGCGACGCCGGGTGGGGCTGCTGCTCGACCCGGTGATCGCGGCCGACGCTCCGGTGCACCCCGCCTGCCGGCAGGCCGCGCGGGACACCGCCGACCTGCTCGCCGACCTGGGCCACGACGTGGTCGACGTCGGCTCCCCGTTCCCTGCGGAGCAGTGGGACGCCTTCGCCGTCGTCTGGGCGGCGCTGGCCGCGTCCGTGCCTGTGCCGGACGACCGCGTCGACCGGCTGCGCCCGCTGACCACGTGGCTGCGCGAGCGTGGCCGTGCCGCCGGCGCGGTGGAGTACCTGACGGCGAGCGCGGAGATGCAACGGGTCGCCCGCGACCTGGCGCAGGCCTGGAACGACGTCGACCTCGTGCTGAGCCCGACGCTCGCCGGCCTCCCGGCACCCGTCGGCGCCCTCCGCGACGATGCCGACCCGGCGGCCGACTTCGCCGCGCAGACCCGCTTCACCCCGTGGACGAGCGTGTGGAACCTCACCGGCCGTCCGGCGATCTCCCTGCCGCTCGGCTGGCACTTCGAGGACGGCACGCTGCCCGTTGGCGTGATGCTCGGGGCCGGGTTCGGGGCGGAGGAGGAGCTGCTCGCCGTCGCCGCGCAGCTGGAGCAGGCCCGGCCGTGGCGGGAGCGGCAGGAGGACCTGATCAGGTCGCTGTAATCGTCGGGACCTGCTGACCCCGCGGGTGCGCTGGGGCAGACTCCTCGGGTGAGCGAGGGATGGCCCGGGCTGTACGAGCTGGCAACGGCGCACGGCGTCGCCACCGAGTACTGGGACTGGCAGGGCAACCACGTCGTGGTGGCGGCCGAGACGATCGTGGCGGTGCTCGGGGCGCTCGGGATCGACGCGTCGACCCCGGAGAAGACCGGGGTGGCGCAGTACTACGACTGGGTGAACCGGTGGGAGAGCATGCTGCCCCCGTGTGTCGTGACCCGGCAGGGCTGGTCGCCATGGTTCTGGGTGCACGTCGAGCACGGGGCGGACGTCACCGTGTGGATCGAGCTCGAGGACGGCTCGCACCGCCAGGACCTCGCCCAGCAGGACCACTGGGTGAACCCCGAGACCGTCAACGGGCGGCTCGTCGGGGAGGCGACGTTCGCCGTGCCCGCAGACCTGCCCATGGGCTACCACCGCCTGCGGGCCCGGTGCGGCGACCTCAAGGCCGAGTGCCCCCTCGTCGTCACGCCAGCCTGGGTCGGTCTGCCCGCCGGCGACGCTCGGGTGTGGGGGCTGGCCCTGCAGCTCTACAGCGTCCGGTCCCGGCGGTCGTGGGGCGTGGGTGACCTCACCGACCTGTCCGACCTCGTGACGTGGGCGGGGGTGGAGCACGCCGCCGGGTTCGTGCTCGTCAACCCGCTGCACGCCGCCGAGCCGACGGCGCCGATGGAGCCGTCCCCCTACCTGCCGTCGACGCGGCGGTTCGCCAACCCCCTCTACCTCAGGGTGGAGGCCATCGACGAGTACGCCTACCTGACTGCGGCGGACCGGGCCGACGTCGAGCGCCTCGTCGCCGAGGTGGCGCCGCTGAACACCGCCGACGTCATCGACCGGGACGCGGCCTGGACCGCCAAGGAGGCGGCGCTGCGACTCGTGCACCGCACCCCCCGCAGCCCCGGGCGGGAGATCGCCTATCGCGCCTTCCTGGCCGACTGCGGCCCCGGCCTCGTCACGTTCGCGACGTGGTCGGTGCTGTGCGCCGAGCACGGCAACGACTGGCACGAGTGGCCGGAGGAGCTGCACGACCCGGGCTCGGAGGCGGTGGCCGGGGTGCGGGCTCAGCGGGCCGCGGACGTCGACTTCCACTGCTGGCTCCAGTGGGTGCTCGACGAGCAGCTGCGGGCGGTCCAGGACGAGGCCCACGACATCGGCATGCCGATCGGTCTCGTCCAGGACCTGGCGGTGGGCGTGCACCCGGCCGGTGCCGACGCCTGGGCGCTCCAGGACGTCCTGGCCGGCGGCATCCACGTGGGTGCTCCCCCCGACGCCTTCAACCAGCAGGGGCAGGACTGGTCGCAGCCGCCGTGGCGCCCGGACCGGCTCGCCGAGACCGGGTACGCGGCCTACCGCGACCTGCTGCGCACCGTCCTGCGGCACGCCGGCGGGCTACGGGTGGACCACATCATCGGCCTCTTCCGGCTGTGGTGGATCCCCGTGGGCGGACCTCCGACGCAGGGCACCTACGTGCGGTACGACCATGAGGCGCTCGTCGGCATCCTCGCGTTGGAGGCGGTGCGGGCCGGGGCCGTGCTCGTCGGTGAGGACCTCGGCACGGTCGAGCCGTGGGTGCGGGACTACCTGCGCGAGCGCGGCATCCTCGGCACGTCGGTGCTGTGGTTCGAGTACGACCAGCAGCAGAATCCGCTGCACCCCGAGCACTGGCGAGAGATGTGCCTGGCCACCGTGACCACCCACGACCTGCCCCCGACCGCCGGGTACCTGGCCGGTGAGCACGTGCGGCTGCGCGACCGGCTCGGGCTGCTGACCCGCGACCTGGCCGAGGAGATGGCGGTGGACTCCGCGGAGCGGCAGGCATGGCTGGACGTGCTGCGCGACCGGGGGCTGCTGCCGCCGGGCGCGGACACGGCGCAGACCGTGGAGGCGCTGCACCGGTTGCTGCTGTGGTCACCGGCGCGACTCGTCGGGGTCTCGCTGACGGACATGGTCGGGGACCGTCGTACCCAGAACCAGCCGGGCACGCTCGACGAGTACCCGAACTGGAGGGTCCCGCTCGCCGGACCGGACGGTCGAGTGCTGCTGCTCGAGGACGTCGTCACCGACCCGCGGGCGGGGGTGCTCGCCCGCGTCGTCGGCGGCCGCTGAGGTCAGGACGCTGCGTCGCAGGCCTGCGCCCGCACCGCCCTCTCCAGGTCGGAGGCTCCCTCCGCCAGCATCCGCCGGACGGCCCGCGGCACGTGCGGCTGCTCCGCCCACCGCCGGGTGCGCTCGACGAGCGTGTCCTCCACGACGACCCGGGGGTACAGCCCGACGATGATCCGCTCGGCGGTGTGGAACGTGCGCTGCTCCCACACGTCGAGGACGGCGTCGAAGTAGCGGTCGACGAACGGACGCAGGAGCTCGCGCTGCTCCGGCAGCACGAATCCGGCCACCGTGGCCTCCATCTCGGCGTTGGACAGCCGGGAGGGGTCCATGACGGAATCCCAGGCCTCCTGCTTTGCCTGCTCGGTCGGGCGGGCCGCCCGGGCGAGGGCGGCGTGCTGGCGTCCGGTCGCGGTGGGGTCGCGCTCGAGCTCGGCCGCGATGGCGTCGTCGCCAGCGGCGCCGTGCACCACCAGGCGCTGCAGCAGGTGCCAGCGCAGGTCCGTGTCCACGACGAGGCCCGGCCACTGCCGCGAGCCGTCCAGCAGGCCCTCCACCTCCTCGAGGTCGGCCGGTGCGCCTGCGGCCGTTGCCCAGGCACGCGTGAGGGCGAGCTGCAGGTCGCTGCCGGGCTCCGCGCGGGACGCCAGGCCGTGCAGCCCACTGGCCCACCTCGAGCGAAGACCCTCCCGCCCGGCGGGGTCGCTGTACTGCTCGACCGCCCCGCGGCCCTGCAGCAGCAGGGTCTGGACGACCGGCATGTCGGTCTCGCTGGCCACCCCGGTCAGCACCATGTCGACGTAGCGGCGGGCCGGGAGCTCGGCCGCGCGCAGCATGTCGGTCAGCCCGGTCCAGGCCAGCGCCCGGGGCAGCGAGTCCCGCAGGTCGTCGATGTGCTGCTCGAGGGTGTCCAGCGAGCGCGAGTCGAACCGGATCTTGGCGAAGGTCAGGTCGTCGTCGTTGACGAGCACGAGGTCGGCGACGCGCTCCCCGACGAGCGCCGGCACGTCGGTGCGCCTCCCTGTGACGTCGATCTCCACCCGGTCCCGGAGCACCAGGCCCTCCGGTCGGGCGTCGTACAGCCCGACTGCGACCCGGTGGGACCGCAGCGTCGGGTGCTCCGGCGGGGCCTCCTGCTCGATGACGACGAAGGTGTAGCGCGGCTCGTCCCCGTCGTCGACCCCCAGCACCGGACGCAGCGTGTTCGCCCCGGCGGTGAGCAGCCACTCCTGCTCCCAGGTACCGAGGTCCCGGCCGCTCTCGGCCTCCAGCTCGGCGAACAGGTCGGCCAGCGTGGTGTTGCCCCAGGCGTTGTCGGCGATGTAGCGACGCAGGCCGGCGACGAACTCGTCCCGGCCCACCCACGCCACCAGCTGCTTGAGCACCGAGGCGCCCTTCGCGTAGGTGATGCCGTCGAAGTTCACCTCCACGTCGGCGAGGTCGGCGATGTCCGCGGAGACGGGATGGGTGCTCGGCAGCTGGTCCTGCCGCAGTGCCCACAGCTTCTCCGCCGAGGCGAACGTCGTCCAGGCCTCGGTCCAGCGGGTGGCCTCGGCCTGCGCGAGGACCGACGCCCAGGTGGCGAACGACTCGTTCAGCCACAGGTCGTTCCACCAGCGCATGGTCACGAGGTCGCCGAACCACATGTGAGCCATCTCGTGCAGCACGGTCTCGGCCCGACGCTCGTAGGCCGCGTCGGTGACGCGGCTGCGGAAGAGGTACTCGTCCCGGTACGTGACGCACCCGACGTTCTCCATCGCCCCGGCGTTGAACTCGGGCACGAACAGCTGGTCGTACTTGGCGAACGGGTAGGGGTGGTCGAACAACTTCTCGAAGAAGGCGAAGCCGGCCCTGGTGACCTCGAGGAGCGCGTCGGCGTCGAGGTGGTCGGACAGAGAGCGGCGGCAGTACAGGCCGAGAGGGACGATCCGGCCGTCCTCGTCGGCGTACTCGGAGCGGACGACGTGGTAGGGCCCGGCGCAGACCGCGGTGACGTAGCTGGAGATCCGCGGGGTGGGTTCGAACTCCCACCGGGTCGCCCCGTCCGGAAGGGTCTCCTGCCGCGCCACGGGGCTGCTGCTCACCACCTCCCAGCCCGCCGGGGCATCGACGGTGAAGGTGAACTCCGCCTTGAGGTCGGGCTGCTCGAACACGGCGAAGACGCGCCGAGAGTCGGGAACCTCGAACTGGGTGTAGAGGTAGGTCTGGGAGTCGACGGGGTCGACGAAGCGGTGCAACCCCTCCCCAGTCGTCATGTACGAGCAGCGGGCCACGACCCGCACCTCGTTGTCCTCGGCCAGGCCCCGCAGCCCCACTCGGGCACCGTCGTAGCAGGTCGCGGGGTCGGCGGCGGTGCCGTTGACCGTCACCTCGCTCACCTCGGCGGCGATGAGGTCCAGCCACGTCGGCGCGCTCGGAGCGCTCGTGCCGAAGCGCACGGTCGTCGTCGAGCCGAAGTCGGGCCCGGACCCGGTCAGGTCGAGGTGAACCGCGTACGACGTCACAGTCAGGTGGCCGGCGCGGGTCTCGGCCTCGTCACGGGTCAGGTTCGTTCCGGGCATGGCCCGGATTGTCTCAGGTGGGTCCGGTCGCGGCCGCTGGGGCCGTCCGCAAGACTTGAGCTCATGACTGAGCCCGCCGGGCCGGCTGCCGACTTCTGGTTCGACCCCATCTGCCCCTGGGCGTGGATGACGTCGCGGTGGCTGGACGAGGTGGCCCGGCTCCGGCCGGTGAGCGTCACGTGGCGGGTGATGTCGTTGGCGGTGCTCAACTCCGGTCGGGACCTGTCGGAGGACTACTCCGACCTGATGGACCGGGCCTGGGGCCCCGTGCGGGTGATCACAGCGGCCCGGCGCCGGCACGGCCGAGAGGTGGTCAAGCCGCTGTACGACGCGTTCGGTTCCCGGGTGCACCCGCAGGGGTGGGAGGACTGGGATGCCGCCCTCGCGGAGAGCCTGCAGGAGGTGGGGCTGCCCGCGGACCTCCTGGCAGCCGCCGGGTCGACGGACTGGGACGAGGACGTCGTGGAAGAGCACCGGGACGCGATCGACCGGGTCGGCACCGACGTCGGCACCCCCGTCGTCGCCATCGGCGAGGTGGCCTTCTTCGGGCCCGTGGTCAGCCCGGCGCCGCGCGGGGAGCAGGCCCTGGCACTGTGGGACGGCGTTCTCGCGGTCGCCGGCACCGACGGCTTCTTCGAGCTCAAGCGGTCTCGTACCCGAGGGCCGGTGCTCGACTGAGCTCGGTCGGCGCCCGCCACCGGGGGGAGGACAACGGCCCCCTCACCTGACAGACTCTCGGGCATGCGGGTGCACATCGGGTCCGACCACGCCGGGTTCGAGACGAAGAACCGCCTGGTGGAGGCGCTACGGGCGGAAGGCACCGAGGTCGTCGACCACGGCCCGTTCGTCTACGACGCCCTCGACGACTACCCCCCCTTCTGCATCCGCACCGCGGAGGCGGTCGCCGCCGACGAGGGCTCGGTCGGTGTCGTGCTCGGCGGCAGCGGCAACGGCGAGCAGATCGCCGCCAACAAGGTCGCCGGGATCCGGGCGGCCCTGGCGTGGAACGTCGAGACGGCCCGGCTGGCGCGTGAGCACAACAACGCTCAGGTGGTGGCCGTCGGTGCCCGCATGCACGCCTTCGAGGAGGTGCAGCAGCTGGTCGAGGTGTTCGTGCACACCCCGTTCAGCGGGGAGCAGCGCCACGAGCGGCGGCTCGCCATGATCGGCGAGTACGAGGAGACGGGCGAGGTGCCCATCCCGACGCCCTCGTCGTGACTCCGGGCCGGGCCGTCAGGGTCGGGAGACGTCTCGGGCCCGCATCGCCGCCGAGACGCTGACCCCCGGGCCGGCCTCGCGGGGGACGGGCCGTCGGGACCTCGGGGCCGCGGGGCGTCGTTCCTGGGGCCGGTCCGCCTCGTCGGGTCGGGGCTGCTCCACAAGCCAACGGTACGTCGAGGCCGCCGTCCCGGCCACCCTCCCCGCCGGCGGTCTCGGGGCGGGTCAGAACACGTAGGAGCACCACGGGGCCACCTCGCCGAGCATGGCGCGGTGCAGCGCCTGCAGCGACCCCGCGGTGTGCTCGACGACCAGACCCGCGCCGTAGGCCGGCACCAGGGTGGCGTCCCCGAGGTAGGCCGATCCCAGCGTCGCGACGTCCATCGTCAGGTCCGGGGGCGACGCGGTGCGGCTGACCGCGGCCCCGGTGCGACCTGCCGCCAGCCGCCACCGTCCGGCGTTCTGGGGGCAGCGGCGGTCGGTGACCTCGAGCACGACGTCGACCTCGGCCGCGTAGCGTCGGGCCGACAGGGCGTCGTCCAGCCGGACGAGCCGCACCCACAGCGCATCGGCGATCGCCTGCCGGGCTCGGCGGGGGTCACGCAGCATCAGCGGCAGCGGGTGGTCGACGGGCAGGTTCCACAGGGTGGTCCGTGACATCAGGTCGATGTCGAGCAGGAAGCCGACCAGAGCACGGGTGGTCGCCGGGGAGCCCGCCACGATCTCCTGGACGTCGACCTGGCCCTCGGGGGAGCCGGTGTCCCAGCTCGGGGTCGTGCGGTACCACGCGTAGCCCGTCGGCCCTCCCGTCTCGCCCTCGACCAGGACGCAGCGCAGCTCGCTTCCTCCATCGCGGCCGGCCGGGTCGTCGTAGGACGACTCCAGCCACGCGCCGGGGCTGCGCGAGACCATCCCGGGTCGCTGGGGCCGCAGGTCGTCGTAGACCCGCTCGCAGGCCGCCCGCATCGACGGCACCTCCCCGACCCGGAGCCGTGGCCGGGCCTGGACCTCCAGGCTCGGCGTCAGGGCCGCGTGCGCGCGTGGCACGGTCATCGACATCCGACGGCTCGCCTGCCCGTAGCCGAACCGGGGGTAGATCGCCGCCTCGGACGCCCACAGGGTCGCCACCGCCTCGCCGTCCTCGTGCAGGTCGGCCAGCTGATGCTCCATGAGCGCCGACAGCACCCCCCGACGACGGTGCAGCGGCGAGACCATCACCCACGTCACCCCGGCCGCCGGGGCGAGGCCGCCGGGGACCGTCAGCTCGTGGCTGAACACCGCGGCGTGGCCGGCCAGGTCTCCGTCGACGACCGCGGCGGTCTGCCGGTCCCGCTCGAGCCCGGCGGTGGCGGCATCCCAGCGCGGGTCCGGTGTGGTGACCCCGAAGGCCAGGTCGTCCAGCCGGCGGAGGTCGGGGAGGTCGTCGTCGGTCATGGGGCGCAGCTCGATCACGGCACGTGCCTAGCAGATGGACGGGCCGGGGGCCCAGCGGGTCTTCGCTAGCCTGACCGGTCATGATCAGGGCGCGCTGGCCCGAGCGCTGGGTGCTCGCCGGGCTCGTCGCCGTCGTGGTCGTCTTGACGGCGGTGAAGGTCCTCGAGCCGGACGCCGAGCCGGTGTCGGCGCTCGTGCTGCCGGTGATGGTCGCCGGCTGGCGGCTGTCCCGTCGCGCCGTGGTCGTCCTGGGCGCGGTGGTCGCCGTGGCCCTCGTGGTCATCGTCGCGACCAGCCCCTTCGAGGGAACGGTCGTCTCGGCGATCGTCGTCATGGTGACCGTGGTCATCGCCTACCGGTATGCCTGGCTGCGGGAGCGCTGGGGGCTGACGGCGACCCAGGGGTTGGGCATCCTGCTGGACCTGCGCGACCGTCTGCGGCAGCAGGGCGAGCTTCCCGACGGTCCTGACGGCTGGACGGTGGGACGCGTGCTTCGCTCGGCCGACGACGACGCGATGCGGGGCGACTTCACGCTGGCCCTCCGGGAAGGCCCCGTCCTGCAGGTCGTGCTCGTCGACGTCTCGGGCCACGGGGCGAGGGTCGCCCCGCAGGCCGGGCTGCTCGCCGGCGCGTTCGGCGGCCTGCTCGGGGCCGTGCCACCGGATGCGCTGCTGTCCTCCTGCAACGCCTACGTGTGCCGGCAGGGCTGGTCGCACACCTATGCGACGGCCGTCCACCTCACCGTGGACACCGACACCGGTGAGGCGGTGGTGCGCTCGGCCGGTCATCCGCCGGCGCACCTGCGGCGAGCCACCGGTGAGTGGGTCCCCTCGACGGCCCGGGGCCCGGTGCTCGGGCTGCGGCCGGACCCGCAGTACGTTCCCGACGTGCTCACCCTGCGGCCGGGCGACACTGTCGCGCTGCTGAGCGACGGCCTCGTCGACGAGCGGGGGGAGAGCCCGGCGGTGGGCCTGACCGACGCCGTGGACGACTGGGCGGAGAGCCTGCTGCCCGCCGTCGAGGATGCCCTGCTCGCCTCCGTGACTCCATCGGCCTCCGATGACCAGGCGCTCGTGCTCGTCCGGCGCGACCGGGCGGCTGCGCGCGAGGGGCGGCGAGCATGACCTCCGCGCCCTTCGGAGCGGCCGGGCCCATCGAGGCAGTGCTGTTCGACTTCCACTCCACCCTTGTCGACCAGGGCGACCCCTACGACTGGCTGGACCTGGCGTGGGCCTATGCCGGACGGGCGGGAAGCCCCGGCGAGGCTCTCGGGGAGCACGGGCGGCAGGAGCTGGCCGGCTGGGTCAACCGCATCTGGGAGCACGTCCGGGAGGTCGACCCGGACAGCGAGCGGGACCTGTCCCCGGTGCGGCACCGCGAGGTCTACGACACCCTCATGGAGCGGGTGCCGCAGGTCGACGACGACCTGGCCGAGGCCCTCTACGCGGTCATGCTCGAGACCTGGATCCCCTACGACGACGCGATCCCGACCCTCACTGAGCTCAAGCGCCGCGGCGTCGGGGTGGCACTGGTCTCCAACGTCGGGATCGACGTCCGGGCGGTCCTGGAGCGGGGCGGCATGCGTCACCTGCTCGACGCTGTGATCCTCTCCTACGAGGCGGGGTCGGTGAAGCCGAGCGCCCCGATCTTCCAGCGCGCCCTCGACGCGCTCGGTGTCCCGGCCGCCCGCGCCCTCATGGTGGGCGACAACCCGCACGACGACGCCGGTGCGGCCCTGCTGGGGATCCGCACCCTGCTGCTGCCGCGGACGACCGGGTCCCGCCACGGCCTCGACATCGTGCTGCGCCTCGTCGGTCCCTAGGCCCGGGCCAGCAGGCGCACCAGGTCGGCGGGGTCGGCGCCGTCGACCGCCACGACCTTGGTGCGGCTGCGCAGCCCCGACACGAGGCGCACGTCCCGGCGCGGCACCCCGAACTCGTCGGCGACCGCGCGCAGCGCGGCCTCGGTCGCGGCCCCGTCGACGGCACGGGGCTGGACCCGCACGACCAGGGCTCCGTCGTGCTCCCCGCCGACGCTTGTGCGGGACGAGCCGGGACGGACCCGGACGGTGACCCTCACGGCGCCGACCCCGTCATCGGCCCACGGTCGCCTCCGGGCGCGCCCCGGTCAAGAGGCTGCGCGTCGTGCCACACCCTGGTCGACGGTGCTCGAGCTGCTGGGCTCCCTGCAGCCGGGGGGGCGGTACGTCAGCCGTGAGTCACTCCCACCGGTAGGCGAACCAGGCCACGGCGCCGCTGACGGCTGCCACGCCGACCACGACCAGCGACTCGCGGGCCAGCCACTCACCGGTCAGCCAGGGCTCCTGCAGCAGCCGCACGACCGGGGTGAGCGGCAGCCAGTCCCCGATGGTCCGCAGGCCGTCCGGCAGCACCTCCGGGGGCGGGCCGGACCCGGAGAGGAACAGCACGACGAACCACAGCAGCAGGCCGACGGCCTGCGCGGACCGCGTCGTCGGGAGCAGCGTGCCCAGCAGCAGGCCGATCATGGTGATGGCCACGGCACCGAGGGTGTACGCGGCAGCGAACACGGCGGCGTCCGCGGGGGACGAGGCGCCGGCGAAGAGCAGGGCGGCGCCGAGCAGCAGGGCGGCCCCGACCGTCGAGACGAGCAGGGCGACGATCGTCTGGGACGCCAGAACGGCCCCGCGGGGGACACCGGAGGCCTGGAAGCGGCGCAGCACCCCGGTCTCGCGGTACTCCACCATGTGCGCGGGCAGCGCGATGAGCGCGAACCCGGCCACGGCGAGGGCCACGTAGGCGGGGGTGTACCAGTCGGCGGCAGGGAAGCCGCGGTAGACGACGAAGTCGCCCTCCCCCCCGCCCGCGGAGTCGCTGCCGAAGACGCCGTTGAGGATGTAGAGCACCATCAGCGGCAGCGCCAGCGTGAAGATCACCGTGACCGGCTCGCGTAGGAACAGCGACAGCTCGGTCCTCGTCATCGTGCCCACCCCGCGCATCAGGACTCCTCGTCCGAGACGAGTCGCAGGTAGACGTCCTCGAGGGAGGGGCGGTGCACAGCCATGTCGTCCGGGGCCAGGCCGTGGTCGACGAGCACCTTCCCGACCTGGGCTACCACCGCCGGTTCCCCGTGGACGACCAGGCGCTGCTCGTCGATGTCGACCTGGTGGACGCCCGTCACGGCGGCAAGAGCCGTGACCAGCGTCGCCGGGTCGCCCGGGACGCTGAACGTGACCGTGACACCGTCGGTGTGGGTGGTGACGAGATCGGCCGGGGCTCCGGCGGCCACGACGGTGCCGTGGTCCACCACGGCGATGCGGTCGCACAGCCGCATCGCCTCGTCCATGAAGTGCGTGACGAGGACGACCGTGGTGCCGGCGGCCCGGATGCGCTCGACCAGGTCCCAGGTGGCCCGCCGCGCCACCGGGTCGAGCCCGGTGGTCATCTCGTCGAGGAACACCACCTGGGGGTCGTTGACCAGGGCGAGGGCGACGAGCAACCGCTGTCGCTGCCCGCCGGACAGGCTGCCGAACGAGGCCCGGGCCTTCTCCGTCAGCCCCCACTGCTCCATGACCGTGCGCCAGGGCGGGCCCTCGGGGTGGAAGGAGGAGAACAGCGCCAGCGCCTCGGCGACGCGCATCCGGTGGGGGAGAGACGACTCCTGCAGCTGGGAGCCGATGCGGGTGCGCAGCTGCCGAGGCTGGGTCTGGGGGTCGAGGCCGAGCACCGACACCCGCCCGGCGTCGGGGTGGCGCAGCCCCTGGACGCATTCGACCGTCGTCGTCTTCCCGGCCCCGTTGGGGCCGAGCAGGCCGAAGATCTCCCCGGGATTCACCTCGAACGACACGTCGGCGACGGCCTCCAGGTCGCCGTAGCGCTTGGCGAGGTTCTCCACCGTGATGACCGGGGTCATGTCAGTGCGCCTGGCGGTAGGCCTCGACTGTCACCCGAACGGCCTCGTCGAGAGGGGTGAGCGTGAACGGGCCGAACGTCTCCCGGAACGCCGAGTCGTCGACGACGAACGGTTGTGTCCACTGGTAGAGGATGCCCAGTGTCTCCTTGGAGATGCGGTGGAACGGTGAGGCCACTCGCAGCATCCACGTCGGGAGCACGCCGGTCTTCTGCGGCTGCTCAAGCGCGGCGGTGACGAGGTCGAGGAACTCCCGTCCCGTGACGGCGGGGGCGTGCGGCAGGATCCAGACTCTTCCGTCAGCCTCGTCGCGGGTGCCGAGCAGCACGTAGGCCCGGGCGATGTCGGGCAGGTAGGCGACCGAGTGCGGCGCGTCGAGGGTCGCCGTCCAGCGCAGCGTCCCACCGGTGGAGACGGGTTCGATCGCCAGGGCCGTGATGGCCGAGACGTCGGCCCGCGGGCCGACGTAGTCCGACGCCCGCCCGATCGTCACGCGGATGCGACCCGACCGGTGGGCGTCGAGCAGCGTGCGGGTCATCTCCTGGCGCACCCGTCCCTTGGCGTCGGTGGCCCGCTCGGGCGTGGTCTCCGACATGGGGCTGGAGCCGGGCCCGTAGCCGTAGAGGTTGTCGACCATCACCAGCTTCGCGCCGTCCGGGACGGCGTCGATCACGGTGGCCAGCATCGGCGGGAACTCCTCTGGCCAGCGGTGGTACGCGGGCTGGGCGGCCAGGTAGACCACGGCGGCGCCGTCCACGGCGCGCCGGGCACCCTCGCGGGTGGTGACGTCGGCGGCCAGCCGCTCAACGCCGTCGGGGACGTCGGCCGAGCCCGACCGGTTCACGGCCCGCACCTGGTGACCGGCCTCGTGCAGTGCGCGGGTGATGGCGTTGCCGGCACCGCCGGACGCGCCGAGCACGACATGGAGGGTGGAGGTCATGGTCGCTCCTTCCGTCGTTGTGCGAACACTGTTCACACAGTAGGACTCCACAGGTAATGTGTCAACGGTGTTTGCAAAGTGGCCAGATGTACGCCAAACTCGGGTTTGTGACGACTCGGCGGGAGCGGATGCGCCGCGCCACGATCGCGGAGATCAAGCAGGCGGCGTTGGATCAGATCGCCACCGAGGGTGCGGGGGCGCTGTCCATCCGCGGGATCGCCCGCGACATCGGCATGAGCCCCGCCGGCCTGTACCGGTACTACGACAGCCTGGACGCCCTGCTCACCGAGCTCATCGCCGACGCCTACAACCACCTGGCCGACGCCGTCGTGGCGGCGACAGCCACGCCCGGCAGCGTGCGGGAGCGACTGCTCGCGGGCATGCTCGCCTACCGTCGGTGGTGCCGCGAGCACCCGAACCAGTTCCTGCTGGTCTTCGGCACGCCCATCCCCGGGTACGCCGCCCCGGAGGAGGGTCCCACGGTCGAGGCCAACCGCCGGATCGGGGCGGCGTTCTTCGCGGTCGTCGCCGAGGGCTGGCACACCGGCGCCCTCGCCCTGCCGGTGGCGTGCCGCCCGCCCACGCCCCAGGAGCAGACGTTCCTCGCCTCGCAGGACCCCGACTTCCCCGCCTCCTGGCTGGCTGCGTTCGTGAGCGCGTGGGCGCACTTCCACGGCATGGTGACGCTGGAGGTCCTCGGGCAGCTCGACTGGGTCTACCCCGACGGGGAGGCGTTCTACCGAGCCGAGGTCGAGCGGCTGCTGGACACCTGGACGGCCCCCACCTGATCGCGCGGGTCGGGCGGGGCGTCCACCCGATCACGACGGCCTGGCTGTCGACCGGCTCGTCGTGAACCTCACCGGGCTGGGCGTCCGCGACACCATCCTGTTCCCGCTGGTGCGCCCGCAGCGACGTGGCCGCCGCCCGCCGGGCCCGGTCTAGGCTGGGACCTCCACGATCGAGGAGGACACGTTGGCCACCTGGGGTCAGGTCACCCTGCTGCTCAAGACGGTGTACGACGTGCTCCGGGACTCCACCGACAGCCTCGACGTGCAGGTCCCCGCCGGTGACGGGCGCACCCAGGTGGTCACCGTCCGGTACGTGGACCAGGGGGAAGACGACGGCTCGTGGGTGGTGCTGGAGTCCCCGGTCGCGCGGCTGGACGACGTCGACCTGGCGCGGGCCATCGAGGTGTCCGAGGACCTGCTGGTCGGGGGACTGGCGAAGAGGATGGAGTTCCTCATCGTCACGCACGCGGCGCCGATGACGACCCTCGACGCGCAGGACCTGTCCCGCCCGCTGGCTCTGGTCGCGCGGTCCGCCGACCGGCTCGAGCAGGCCCTGGTGGGGGAGGACTACCTCTAGCCCGACCGGACGGACAGCGCCTCCAGCAGCGCGAGCGCCTGCTCCGCCCGGTCGGCGGGCACGAACAGGTGGTCGTGGTGGTAGCCGGCGAGGACGTTGCAGGCGATGCCCTCGGCCGCGAGGGCGCCGGACACCGCGGCGGTGAGACCCACCGCGTCCAGCGCGGAGTGCGCGCCCAGCGTGATCATCGCGGTGACGACGTCGTAGCCCAGGCCTCGCCGGTCGGCGTCGGACTGGCCGAGCACGAGCGTGGTGCCCTCGTCCTCCCGCACCCACGCCACCGCCGATCCGGGGTCGGTGTCGTCGGGGACGGTGACGAACACGAACCGGCCGGGGCGCTGCTGAGGTCGTAGCCCCAGGAGCAGGACCCCCAGGTCTCGTTCGCCGGCCACGGCACCACGGTAGGTGCCCTCGTGGGGACTCCGGGCCCTACCGGGCCGGGTCGGGTCCGTTCCACGATCGAGGCGTGCAGTACCGGGTCCTGGGCCCGCTGCAGGTGCTGGGCGGGCAGTCGGTGCCGCTCGGCGGCTACCGCCAGCGGCTGGTGCTCGCGGTGCTGCTCTCCCGGCCGAACCAGCTGCTCGGCACCGACTGGCTGGTCGACGCAGTGTGGGGCGAGGAGCCCCCGCGGACCGCACGCAAGACGCTCCAGGTGTACGTGACCCGGCTGAGGTCGCTGCTCGGCCCGACGGCGATCGAGGGTGGTACCTCCGGCTACCTCGTCCGCATCGAACCGGACGACCTCGACGCCCTGCGCTTCGAGAGCCTGGCCGCCGAGGGTCGTCGCCTGCTCGAGGCAGCCCCGGCGAGCGCGCAGGGAATGCTGCGGGAGGCGCTCGGGCTGTGGCGAGGCGTGCCCTTCGGTGACCTCGCCGACGAGCCGGCGCTGGCCGGGGCATGCCGCCGCCTGCTGGAGGAACGGATCGGCACCCTCGAGGACAGGATCAGTGCCGACCTGGCCGTCGGCCACGGGCCTGCGCTGGTCGGCGAGCTCACGGACCTGCTCGCCGAGCATCCCCGGAGGGAGCGCCTGCGCGCCCAGCTCATGCTCGCGCTCTACCGCGCCGACCGGCAGGCCGAGGCCATCGCCGTGTTCGACGACGGCCGCCGCACGCTGGCCGACGAGCTCGGCCTGGACCCGGGCCAGGCCCTGGTCGCGCTCCACGAGCGCATCGTCCGCCAGGACCCGTCGCTGCACGCCGAGTCCACCGTCCCCGACGAACCGGACTGGCGCACGGCCCGCAACCCCTACAAGGGGCTGCGCGCCTTCGGCCCGGCCGACGCCCCGGACTTCTTCGGGCGGGCCGCCCTCGTGGACGAGATCGTGGCTCGCGTCGCCGAGGCGCCCCTCGTCGTGGTCACGGGCGCCAGCGGCAGCGGCAAGAGCAGCGCGGTGCTCGCGGGGGCCGTGCCCCGACTGACCGCGGCGCACCCCTCGTGGGCACTGGTCGCGCTGTCTCCCGGGTCCCGCCCCCTGCCGTCGCTGCTCGCGGCGATCGGGGAGGTCGTCGGCCACGTCTCGGGTGCCCATGGCGACGAGCTGGACCTCCTGCGATCCGTCGATCAGTCCGACCGGACGGTCCTCGTCGTCCTCGACCAGCTCGAGCAGGTCTTCGACTCCGCCGTCGAGTTGCAGGAGCGCCGCCGCTTCCTCCGCAACCTCGCCGAGGCCGTGGGGCACCCCTCGGCGTCCCTGCACGTGGTGGCGACGCTGCGCGCCGACTTCCTCGACCGCCTCCTCGCGGAGTACCCGGACGGGGACACGCTGCCGGCCGTGCTCGTCCCGGTCGTGCCGCCGACCCCGGCCGAGCTGGAGAGTGCGGCCGCGGACCCGGCTCGCCGCGTCGGGGTGCACCTGGACCCCGAGCTGACGGCCGAGCTCGTCGCCGACGTCACCGTGCAGCCCGGCGCCCTGCCCCTGTTCGAGTACGCCCTGACCGAGGTGTTCGACCACCGGACCGGACCCGTGCTGACCCGCTCGACGTACCGGGCCCTCGGAGGGCTGAACGGCGCGCTCGCCCGGAGGGCAGAGGCGACCTTCGAGGCCCTGGAACCGGACGCCCGGGACGTGGCCCGGCAGGTGCTGCTGCACCTGACGGTGGTGCGCGAGGGCGCGGCCGAGACCGGACGATGGGTGGCCCGCGACGACCTCGAGACGCTCGGCGGGACCGCCGCGACGCAGGTGCTCGAGGCCTTCGACCGCGCCCGCCTGCTCACGTTCGACCGGGACCCTCGCACCGGTGAGGCAACGGTGGCGCTCGCGCACGAGGCGCTGCTGCGCGAGTGGCCGCGCCTGCGAGGCTGGGTCGACGAGGCCCGCGACGACCTGCGCCTGCACGCCGCCCTAGCCACCCAGGTGGCCGACTGGGAGGACGCCGGACGCGACGAGGACTACCTCATCACCGGGTCCCGCCTGGCCCGCTACGACGACTGGCCGACACCCGCCGGGGTCGAGCCCACCGAGGGCGAGCGGTCCTACCTGGCGATGGCGCGAACCCGCAGGGACCAGCGCCGACGGACCGACCGTCGCCGGACCCGTCGTCTGCGCGGCCTCGTGGCCGCAGCGTCCGTGCTGGCGGTCGTCGCGTCCACGCTGGCGTGGGTCGCCGCGGACCGCAGCGGGCAGGCCGCGGCGAGCGAGCGCGAGGCGCACGCCCGAGAGCTCGCCGGGTCCGCGTCCGCGGTGGCGGGTGACGACCCCGAGCTGGCCGTGCTGCTCGCGCTGGAGGCGGTCGAGGCCACCGAGCCCGACGGGGTCGTGCTGCGGGAGGCCGAGAGTGCTCTGCACGACGCGGTCAGCGCTGGGCGCCGGCTGGCCGGCACGCCGGGGGTGGCCCCGGCCTTCGTCTCCGACGACCTGCTGGCGGTCGCCGGGCCCGACACCGGTCTCGTCGACGCCTCGACCGGCGACCGGGTGCTGGCCCTCCCCGACTCCCCGAGCGGCTTCGACACGCTGTCGGTGGCCACGAGTGCCGACGGGTCGCTTCTCGTCACCGGGAGCCATGGCCGGGACGTCGTGGTGTGGGACTCGACCACCGGGGAGGAGGTCCGACGGCTCACGACCCCGGTCGCGGGCGGGTTGGCTTCGGTCGTCGCAGCCGTTGCCCTGAGCCCGGACAGCACCCTCGTGGCGGCGCTGATGCCCTGGGGAGAGGGCCTGCGCGTGTGGGACCTGGCCACCGGGGACCTCGTGGCGTCGAGCGAGGACCCGCGAGCCTGGCCTCCCGACACCTGCTGCTACCCGCTGCACATCGCCTTCAGCCCGGACGGGAGCCGGTTGGCCGCCACCTGGTACGACCATGCTCGCGTGTTGGACGTGCGCACCGGTGCCTGGGTGACCGAGCTGCGCGGGCACCGGTCCGTCGTCACCGACATCACCTACTCCCCGGACGGGTCACGTCTGCTCACCTCGTCGATGGACGGCACCGTGCGGTTCTGGGACGCCGTCACCGGGGCCGCCCTGACCTCGGCCGCCGCGCCGACGGGGCAGCTCACCGCACTGGCGCTCGCCCCGGACGGGACGGCGATGCTCACCGGCGACGACGCGGGACTCGTGCGGCTGTGGGAGGTCACCGACGACACAGCCCGGCCGATCGCAGAGATGGGCGGCCTGAGCACGTGGGTCTACCACCTCGCCGTCAGCCCGGACGGCCGGCGGGGCTCCGGTGCGGACGGCAGCACCCGGCTCGTCACCTGGGACATCACCGACACCGGGCGGGGTGAGGTGGCCACCTGGCCGGCGCCCGGCGCGGTGGCGTACAGCCACGACGGCACGCGGCTGCTCACCACGGATCGGACCACGGGCGACCCGGTGCTGGTCCGGACCGTGGACTGGACGTCCGAGCGTGCGCTGACCGGCGGGCTGAGCGACCTGGGTGACACCTCGGACCTTCCGTTCGACGCCTCCCGTGGCCGCGTGTACGGGGCGGCGTGGTCCCCGGACGACCGTCTCGTCGCGGCCGCGGTGGTCGGGTACACCGTCCAACCCGACGTGGTGGTGGTGTGGGACGCCGGCAGCGGGGAGATCGTGCGCACCCTTCTCCCGGGTGCGGGGCTGCGGGGGTCCCTGGGCTTCAGCGGCGACGGAGGCCTGCTCGCGGCCGCCACCTGTCGGGACTCTGCCGACCGGGGCCCCACTGCGACGGTCTGGGACGTGGCCACGGGGGAGGTGGTCTCAGAGGCCCCGGTGGGGGAGTGCGGCCTGGCCGTGGGCCTCGACCCCGCCGGAGCTCGGCTCGCCGTGCAGACCATCGCGCCGGGGGAGCCGAACGTCTTCGTCACGAGCGTCGAGACCGGTGAGGTGCTGCACGCGATGACGCACGCCTCGACGTGGCACGGGGCGGCGACCTTCAGCCCGGACGGCAGCCGCCTGCTCACCGTGGGCAGCACCGGCGTCGGTCGCGTCTGGGACGCCGAGAGCGGGGACCTGCTGCTGAGCCTCCAGGGGCACGACGGTGCGGTGGAGCGCGCGCAGTGGTCCGCGGACGGGTCCACGATCGTCACGAGCGGGCAGGACGGCACGGCGAGGCTGTGGGACGCCGCCACCGGAGAGATGGGCGTGGTGCTCGCCGGCCACGACGGCTACCCCTTCGTCTCGCTCAGCCCCGACGGCTCCCGCCTGGCGACGGCGGACGGCTCGGTACGCATCTGGACCCTCGATCTCGACGAGCTCGTCGCGATCGCCCAGCGGAGGCTGACTCGCCCCCTGACCGACGCCGAGTGCGTCACCTACCACGTCGACCCGTGCGACTGAGCGATCAGTCGTTGCTGACGGCTCCGGTCATGGTGTTGATGCCCTCCGCGAAGTCGGTGGTCCACACCCACTGACCGGACAGCGCCTCGTAGTCACCCGTGCCACGCTCGATGGTCGAGCGGGCGAGGTCCGCCGTGGTCCCCTCGTAGTCGATCTCCGGCGCGGTGAGCAGCTGCTCGCCCCGCGCGATGAAGGAGCCCGACCCGTCGTCGCATGTGTAGGTCTCGGTCCACACGAAGTCGGCCGAGGTCTCGTGCAGGGCACCGATCTCCTCCAGGGTCAGCGGGTTGCCGTCGAGGTCGGCGAAGTCGCTCTGCTCCATCACCAGCGAGTCGCAGATCAGGCCATCCTCGACCGCGGGACCGGACACGGTCATCGGCGTGGTGACCGACCCGATCGGCCCCGTCAGCTCCACCGCGGTCCCATCGAGCTCGACGGACGCCGTCGAGTCGTCCGTGGCCGACGACGAGCAGGCCGCCAGCGCGAGCGGGAGCGCAACGAGCGCCCACATCCTCCTTCTCATCGCACACCTCCTGTGCTCCTCCCCAGCGTGGCGCCGGTCGGCTGCACGCTGACTGCAGCCCTGGTCGGGGATCCGGACGGGACGGTCGGCCCTATGCGGGTGGCGGGCGTCGGTGACGCTGGGGTATGGCCGGGTCGACGTTCGTATGGGTGGCGGTGGCCGTCTGGTTGCTGGGCGGTCTGGTGCTGTGCGAGGTCGTCGACCACGACACCGAGGACGACCCGAGCGGTCACGGGGTCACCGCCGCCACGCAGCGGCTCGAGGACCTTGCAGCCGGCATGGCGGGGATGATCCTGCTCCAGGTGATGGTCACCTAACTGCCGTTCTTCCCCGTCGTGGTCGAGTCCGCGCCCATCGACCTCGCGGCGTGGGGCCGCATCGTCGCGTCGCCGTCGCCGTCGCCCTCGTAGTGGCGGCATAGAAGACGGTGCGTCGCCGCCTCCGCGGTCCGGGCCCGGTGACCGCGCCGTCCTAGACGTCGTCGAGCACTCGGGCCAGGGTCTGCATCCCCCGGCGGACGCCGTCCGCCTCGTCCCAGCGGCACAGCCGTGCCAGCCGTTCCGCGTGGCTCCCGAGCTCGGCGATCTCGGTCCGGACGATGGCCTGCTGCTGCGCCTCGGTCACGGGGACACGCGGGGCCTCGGCGTTGGGCAGGGCCGTGAGCGCGGACCGGACGGCGCGCACGACGGCCGTGTCCCGTCGCCGGAGGGCAGCGGTGAGCTCGGCGTCCAGCGCGTCCCTGATCGTCACGGTGGAGAGTCTGGCGGGTCTCGCCCGGGCCGCGGTCGGCGACCCGGACAGTGGGCCGGACGGGACTTCCGACCCGGG